>JABUBK010000194.1_pt1 | contig 13197 bp, 10 predicted proteins | sample 7332671 | NCBI WGS metagenome assembly JABUBK01 (sample SAMN07256342, study PRJNA390944) | subsurface metagenome | isolation source: Methane hydrate marine sediment | place: Pacific Ocean: Eastern North Pacific, ODP site 1244 | collected 2002
ACATGCGCAGGTTCATGGACCGGATGCATGATGAAAAAAGGTATCATTCAAATCAAGGGAGATGCAGGCGATTACATTGGAGCAGCCTATCGCGGAAGCACCCGTGGAATGAATGGGGGACAAATCATTATACAGGGAAATGCTGGAAATGAAGTTGGATGTTTCATGAGAAGCGGACTAATCCGAATAGATGGAAACGTTGGACAGTTTGTGGGCATCCACATGAGAAACGGAACAATAATTGTACAAGGAAACTCGGAAGGACGAACTGGGGCTCAAATGAGTGGAGGAAAAATCGTTGTTTGCGGCCACACACCCTCAATTCTTCCTACGTTTACAGTTGACAGCATTAAGTCCAAAGTTAAGATAAACGGAGAAATTGTTAAAGGGCCGTTCTACAAGTTTGTTGGCGACTTAGCTGAAGATGGTAATGGAAAGTTGTTCGTTTCGCAAATTCAAAACCCACACCTAAAATTTTACGAAAAATATCTAGAGTGAAAAAAAATGTCTGCACCTCAACTAAGCGTAAATCACACCGCATGGCCACTCGTAAAGAAACTTTGCGACGACGCTGAAATGTATGGAGTTGCAGTTAAAGAAACAAAATCAGGTACAACTTTAATTGACGCAGGAATCAAAGCACGAGGAGGATTCCTCGCGGGCCAAATTATAACGGAGATATGTCTCGGCGGCTATGGCCACGCAGAGATTTTCTATAAACAGTATAAGGATCTTGAAATTTCTTCCATATTTGTATACACCGACCATCCGGCGGTAGCGACTTTGGGATCTCAATTTGGCGGATGGCACATCAATATGGACAATTTCAGCGCCATAGGTTCTGGTCCCGCTCGTGCGTTAGCTTTGAAGCCTAGAGAAATTTATGAAAAGATAAACTACAGGGACAAAGCTGATGTGACAGTGCTTGTGCTTGAAACAAACATGGAGCCGCCTGAAAGTGTAATAACCTATATTTCTACCCAATGCGGCGTCACTTCTGACCGTTTATTCTTGATTTTGGTTCCAACAACAACCATAAGTGGGTCTACACAAATCTCTGGAAGAATCGTAGAAACCGGGATACATAAGTTAACCAAACTGGGGCTTGACCCAAAACTGATAATGCACGCGTGGGGATACGCACCTATTGCACCAGTACACCCTAAATTTGCTGAAGCTATGGGAAGAACGAATGACGCAATCTTGTATGCAGGTGTGACTTGTTATACCATACGCTATGACGATGATGAAAAACTGAGAGAATTGGTGAATAAAGCGTCATCTTCAGCCTCTAAAAGCTATGGGAAACCGTTCTTTGAAATCTTCAAGGAGGTTGGCTACGACTTTCGTCGAATCGATCCCGACCTATTCGCTCCAGCAGTCTTGATAGTCAACAACGCTGCAACGGGCAACACCTTCAAAGCCGGAAGCGTCAACTTAGAGGTGTTTAGGCAGTCAATAGGGTTGTAGAATAAGAATTCTGAATTCCTTTTTGACAATGCTAAAATTTTGTTCAATGCCTGCGATCTCTGCAATTCTATAGAACACGGTCGAGTGAATGTGCGTGTTCATATATCGAATTTCGATATATATCGGGCAGTGAAATAATCGATATATTAAGTCATACGATACGATATGTATATGGGTGGAACACATGAACAGTTCAACAAAACTACAAGAAGAGGCAAAGTTGATGAAACGTGAATTCACGACCAACTGGTACATATACAGAGTATGTTTGCATCCAATATCCAGCAAGCCTAACCTGCAACGTGATACCAACATCAGAGTCTGTGCCAAAGAAGTATCACCACTGTGTAACCGTGAGTTTAACAAACTTGTGCTAGAAGCAGTAGATGAGGGGCTGTCTTCATTAGGAGATTCACCGAAGCAGGCGATCTACTTTCATCTGGAAAAAATTTTCAAGATTAAAAGGTCGGAGATCCCTAACAGGATTGAAGAGTTTTCCAACGCTCTTGAACGAATTTTCGGCCATGGGGCCAAACTTGTTGAAATTCAGATAATGAAGCTACTCTACGACAAAGTCGGACAAGCCTTTGTTTATTTCCCAGAAAAGGATGACCTACTGTTCACTGAATACATGGAAGCAGCTAGGTTGTCAAATAATTCCAACTAGTCTATCACTTTCAGCTTCGCATGCACGCTTATTGTTTATTTGTTCGTTATCTCAGGAAACCTTCGCAAAATGATAACTCCGATTATCAAAGAAACGTAGATGTCGATTATTCCCTGTATAGTGTTCCAGAAGGCAACCTCTATAACATAGGCTCCAAGACCAACTAGACCCAGTGAATGCCCAACAAAACTCAGGAAACCAGGATCTGAGAATAGATCCACCGCGTTTATGTTAAAGAAAACGGGCAAGGCAAAGTAAAGATTGAAGAATATACAAACCACATCTCTCACAACGATTGCAAGAACGCCACTAAAGACATAAGCCCACTTGTTTTCTAGAAGACGGTTTGTTCCGCCTGTTTTCCATGCAAAAAATGCTGGAATTGCGAACATCCAGACGCTCGAGACCGATTTCATGATAGCTCCAACCCAGCCCCCAGCGAACGGACCAAGAACGCCAACAAGTGGTACGCTGATCAGCAAGCAAAGAAGGCCAGCTTTAAACCCAAACAGAATCCAGCATAAGACCCAAGAAATAGCGACGAGATCTATCCGCATGAACCAAGGCGTCACAAATAGAGGCGGCAGAATCTGCATGATCACTGATAGCGCTGCTAACACAGCGGCACCAGCGATCTTTATTGCGGGCCTATCGAAGCGCGTGACAGTCGCCTCCCTTAGAGAATCGGTTATCTGAGCTTAGCTACTTAAGAGTAGCTACCCAAAAATGCGTAGATTTTTACTTACAATATTTAGACAAACAACAGATTAAATAGTTGGTGGTGATATCTCCCGCAAAACCCCTTTTTTGCATGCATGCATATGCAAAAAATAAAAAGGTGCTGGATGGTTTCCAGCCTTACTTATCTATTTGCTTTTCACCGTAATCGTGTCGCAGCCTTCAAACAGTATCCCAGCTACGTCACCTGTGACTGTCAATGTAATGTCGCAGAATTTGTCTCCATCATCAACGTCAACCACGCCCAAGTAGTCCCTCAGCGTAGCTCTGTCAAACTTCACCATCAACACGCCGTCTTGAACCTCTCCCCAGTCAGCCGCCTCTACTACATCATCGTTGTGCATTAACTTGACAGTGGTAACATCAATGTCCTCCACGGAATAGTCTTCAGGCAGTGTTACATATGCTGTAATCCACTGACCATTGCTTTTCAAGTTCAACGTGTCAGGGTCAATGTCCACAGTTGCAAGAATCTTTTCAGGTGCAAGTTTTATCAGCCAGAAATCATAGTCTCCTGCCTCAGCGTCGGTGGGGCCGCCATGCATGCCTGCCAATGCGTATCCTCCGTCGCCAGTCTGAACCATAGATTGTAAGGCATCTCGACCGGTTCCTCCAAATGTTTGATTCCATTGTGCATTACCAGCCGCATCCGTCTTGATTAGCCAGAAATCAAAGCTACCACCGACAGAAGAAACCTGGGTGGAGCCACCTATCACATAACCGCCGTCGCCAGTCTGTTGAACACAATGACCATAATCATCATAGACGTCCCCGTATGTTTGGTTCCACTCTTCTATCCCAGTCGAGTCTGTCTTGACCAGCCAAAAATCCCATCTTCCAACGCCTAAAGACCTTGTGTAGCCTGCTATTGCGTATCCTCCGTCGCTTGTCTGAATCACAGAATACGCTTCATCCCAGTTTGTTCCTCCATATGTTTTGTTCCACTCCATGTTCCCATCCGCATCGGTCTTAACCAGCCACATATCATGTGCACCAGCACCAAAAGAATTCGTCCATCCAGCTATTGCGTATCCTCCGTCGCTTGTCTGAACCAAAGAATACGCATACTCAATGCCTGTGTCTCCGTAGGTTTGGTTCCACTGCATGTTTCCATAGGCGTCAGTTTTTATCAGCCAGAAATCACTGCTTCCAGCACCAAAAGACTTTGTCCATCCACCTATTGCGTATCCTCCGTCGCTTGTCTGAACCAAACAATATTGAAAGGTGCACATGTCATCGCTTGTTCCTCCATATGTTTTGTTCCACTCCATGTTCCCATAGGTGTCAGTTTTGACCAGCCAAAAATCACGGCCACCAGCACCAAAAGAATTCGTGTGGCCCGCTATTGTGTATCCTCCGTCGCTTGTCTGAATCATAGATTGCGTACCCTCGTTGAGTGCTCCTCCATATGTTTTGTTCCACTGCATGTTGCCAGTCCAATCTGTTTTGACCAGCCAGCAATCGCTGCCTCCAGCGCCGAAAGACTCTGTGCAACCGGCTATTGTGTATCCTCCGTCGCTTGTCTTAACCACGGAATACCCCGCATCATGACTTGCTCCCCCGTACGTTTGGCTCCATTCTGTTGCAGGCGGTTCCGAAGACCCTGCTTGACCCAAGTAAAGCGCAAGCATCGAAAATATCGATAAACAGAGAAGCCCAATTATTATCAATGACAATGTTTTCCTCATTTTTCCTTTCTCCTAATTCTCGGAACCCACAGGTATAGCAGCTACCAGCCTTAAGGTTTGCGTTGAGAAAAACTATAGAAGAAACTTCTATCTACAACGGAAAAGAATCACACGGAAGCTGCAAAACCCGAGGCTTCAAAGAATCACCTTCCACACTATACGCCACTGGAAAGCTACCACGGAATATCACAAGACAAAAGATATCCTGTACGTAATGAAAATGCTCGGACACAGGAATATTCAGAACACTCTGATTTACACACATCTCATCGAGGGAACGGAAAGCAGTGATTGGATATCCAAGGTAACCAGATCCGTGAAAGGTGCACGAGCATTGACAGAGGCCGGGTTTGACTATGTGAAGGATTTCAACGATGGACTTATGCTGTTCCGCAAGCGCAAGTGAAAACGCCAAAAAGAGTTTATACAATCTGTTGAAACTTTACATAAACAACAGATTAAATAAGTTTGTCTTGTTCATTAATACTAAAATCAGATAATCCCAACCAAATTAATGGGAGCAGCTACAATGGTTGAGACTAAAATACCATTAAACGATATTAAAGAATGGCTGGAGCAAGAAACAACCCCTATAGTTGAGCCGCTTAAGACGGAAGGAACGCTTTTACTCAACAATGTTAGGGAAAGGCTAGACGATGTTCGAGAGATTTGTGAAAAAATGATGCGAAACAGCGAAATAGAGATGTCGAAAAACAGTCGCAAAACGTACCGGCGGGCTAAAATATTGAATAAACTTGCTAAATATGCCATAGAAACGATTGACAATGTTGAGTTGCCCGATTTGATTTCATCAGAAAGCCTTCAGATGGCATGTGATGATTTGGAAAAGGCGCTTGCAATGGTTGGAAGGGAAAGAGCAAAGTGGTTTCCCCTAATTTCACCGTATTTCATGCTGGATCGAAGGCGATTTGATGTCGCGTTTGGAAAAGCTATGAAATCGCTTGAGAAACTACGTTCTTTTTCATCGCAGGGGTATACAAAGGCCAAGATTGTGGAAGACTCGTTTTTAATGGTTGATAAACTTTCTCAATCCTTAAAAACGTTAGATGCGGTTGAAGAACGAAAGAAAAGAATGGAATTGAGAAGAAACATTCTTGAGAAAAACATGGATGAGAGTCAACAGAAAATCATGTTGATTCAAAGTAGAGACGAGGTAAGCAGGCTTGCTCAGACAAACGAAGAAATCGAAGAACTTGAAGAAAAGCTAAGGTATGATTTTCGTCGCCTTCAAAAACCATTTCTTAAGTTCCAAACCTTGGCGCGAGGTCCGGGTTATCCTCTGCCGCCGGATGAAATGAAAAAACTTGATGAATACTTGACCAGACCGTTTGAGGCTTTCGCAACCGAGGATGAGGGGTATCCATTGCTTAAGAAGCTACTTCGAAAGATGGATGATGCGATGACCAAAGGGAAACTGAAATTGAAGAGCACTCGCCTAAAAAAAGCTCAGACGCAGATAAACAGCATACTCCACAAGGATGCTTTGATCTCCCTGCATCGAAGCTGTAAAGAGGCATTCTATGATAAACAACGACTCTCAACCTCCAAAGCGATGACAACACTTCGAAAAGAGTCTGCTCAACTTCAAAAAAAGCTAGAAGAATTACAGAAGCAGAAGGAACTTGTTGATTCAAGGGTCGCTGCCGTAGATAACGAACACAAAGGAGCACTGGAAAAAATTGAAACCCAAAAGAAAGAGTTAGAAACCACTATTTTGGAATTAACTGGCAAAGAAATTTACGTTACATAATAAAGAACGTAAAATTGGCATCTAAGCTTCACTGAAGAGTTCTTTTGTACCTTTACAAAGTGAGGACATCACCCGCAAAACCCCTCTTTTCTGTTTTTTCTATGTACTCGGATGAAGCAAAAACGTGAATCAAATACATAGATTATACAACCACACCGGAAACGACAGCTGAACTTTAAAGATTACTCCGTCTGACACACCCTAGACTTCCTTCCTTTTTTCTCCAAAATTTTTCCAGTTCAGTATCTTAACCTCTTCTTGCTCTTCAGATATTACTTGATTTTGCGCATCCAAACAGAACCAAAAACAAACCCTAAACCAAACCCACCAAAGGACCCCTCCCCCCTAGGTAGAGTGTCTTTGGGTAGAAATTTGTGTGTTTCGTGTATACAACTTTTTGAGTTCCGTAGTGACCTATTTGGGACATGGATAGGCTACTAATTGCATTTTAATACAAGTCAGTATAACGCGAGGCGCCTACTTTCTACATGGCCGTGCGAGCCAGCGGAGCGAATTAAGCGGAGGGATGTAACGTCTCGCTCCCGTAACTCTCAGGGCCAAGAGGCGGAATAGGACGGGCCCCTCAGGCCCCACCTATCTCCAGCGCCTATCACAAAAGGCGTGGCGAATTCGCAAGGTGATGCGAGTTTTGAAAATCGTGAGAGGTGAAAACATGAAACATGTTAAAGTGTTAGAAAGAGAGCGAGTTCATGGAAAAGTTGGAAGGCCCAAAGCGGTGACGAAAGAGCAGCTGCTGCATGCGATCGAGATGTATGCAACGGATTCGGTTACGATATTGGCGAAGAAGCTCCAGGTGTCGCGGAAAACAATCTATCACAGGCTTGAAGAAATTCCTAGAAAGAAGATCGATAGAATTCTCATGACTTTGGCGGATTCCACGTTGACGCCAGCAGAGATGGATTTCACAGTGTTCGAGCAGATCCCAATAGTGCAGCGGTACCGGGAGCTCCTAACGTACAACAGAAAAGTGACGCATGGATACGTTAAACAGAGAATCAGGAGCCTACACAAATTATGCTGTGTTCTCAAGATACATCCACTGCATTTAGATCAGGAGCACATCGAAGAATGCACGGTTCTCGTAGCCAAGGTGGAACGCGGAGAAATAGAGACGGAGACGCGGTACGGCATTCAAAGGATGGGGATAGACAGTACAAAGAAAACTTTCAGAAGCTGGTTCCAACTGATGCACGCGTTGAGCGGCGAATTCCTAACAATCAAAGGGATACCCAGCAATTTCCAAGAACCCAAACGGTCCAGAGCAAGATTAACCCCAGAGCAACGAAGAGCCTTTATGCGAGTGCTGGAAGAAAAAACCCAGAAAAATTGGAGTTGCAAGAAAGGTGCACGGCGAGGGTCCATAAAGTTTGGTGACGAGTCAGGCCTGAGAGAAAGGATGCTGCTGCTGCCCCAAGCCTATTATTATTGGGGTTCAAGAAAGAAGGCGACGCTCCAAGCGAGGATACAAGAGATGCAGTGGGCCAACCCGATAGCGATCCAGAGGGTAGTGGACAAGGGCGGTATAGAATGGAAGAAGCGCACTGCAGGGGAGTTCCTAACGGAGTTTACGAAGTTGCATGAGATGCTTGGAAAGCCGAAAGAAGGTCTGTGGTTCCCGTTTAATGGTGGCGCCGTCGGAGAATTGTTCAAAGAGTGCTACGACGAGGCGGGAATCCCAGAAAACTTGTGGAGAGGGATGCCCTTTCACATATGGAGGCACACAGCAGCCCAGGACATGTTAGAAGCCACAAATTGGAATTACGAGCTGGTCGCAGAAGTGCTCGGATGGGTCAGCGTCGACATGCTCAAAAAATATTATGGCCGCATTGGCGAGGAAACAGTTGACAAAGGTTTCGCGGAAGCCGTGGGAATGCGAGTGGTGTGGAAACGGAGAGAGTTTAGGTTTTAGAGCTCCACAACCACCTTTTTTTGCGTGTTCAGATGCATGCATAACGCAAATCACGGGCTCTTTGCTGGACCTACGATTGCGTTATGGGTCAATTTCTGCTAGGAAAGTGTTAAAAAAAACATTTATTCTCCTAAAGAAGCTTGTTTTGGGTTTCTTTTAACGAACAAAAAATAAAAGTGTGTGTGTCATATCCGTGTCTGGGTAAGACAAAATGAGAAAACCAAGAGAGTTGAACACATGGAATATAGATCAGCAAATGGCATAGCTAAAGAGTTTGATAAGAGAGCCTAACAGTGGCAGGAAAGCAAAGCTAACTAAGAAAGACAAAGAGAATACCTCTTCGTATCCACCTCGCCCATTTTTCATGTCAGGGTTATGAATTATAAAGCTTTGGAAGATGGGATACTGTTAAGTTTGTTGACCCAGAGCTAGGAAGATACGGTTAAGTCGTTTGTTGTGATGCGCGACCGCGCATTTTAATATGGATTTTAATTTCATAAAAGTTATCAAACCAAAAAAGTTAAACGATAGCTCAACCCTTAAATATGTTGAGCAAGTTTGGTGAGTTTCTGAACCAATTAAATGTGGATTGTAATATGAACAAACTGAGTAGCTCCGAACTCAGTGCCAATAGTATCCTCATGCTTGTGTTAGTTTCTGGAAGTTCAAAAAGAGGATGGCTAGGGATAACTAAGTTGCAAAAACTGTCTTTTTTAGTCGAGTATTTCTTAGACGAATGTGGCAAAAGAGCATTTGGTTACAATTTTTTCATGTATGATCACGGTCCTATTAGCAAAGGAGTATATTATGACTATGAATTATTGCTAGACGAAGAGCTTATGATTGAAGATGAAGACGGAATCCAAGTCAGCGAACTCGGTAACAGCATAAGTGAACAATTTGTAAAAGATATTCCAGAAGAAATTAGAACAGTTATGCAGAGCGTTATTAACAATTATGCGCACATGAAAACACACGAATTAACAAATTTTGTTCATAAGATGGAGATTAAATTGCCTGACGGTTCTGTTGTTCGCATTGATGACCTTTATAAGGGGTATACAGTATTACCAAAATCCTTAGAAAATGCTTTAAGACTTGGAAAAGATTATCTGGAAACTCTCGCAATATTGGCGAATAAATCTTTAATAGAGGCAATTCGAATGGCAAGAAAGAAGGGTTCAACAAGTAGCCCCTACAAGCCACTAACTTAATTACGTCTTTTACGCCGTCGTTGCTTTACCAATTTTTTCCAAGCTTTTTTCCGAGTTCTTTTTAGGTTTTTATATACCTCATGGCCTGCAAAAACCCATAAAATTATCGTGTTATCAGTCATTTCTTCGCAGTCTTGGCAAGTATTCATTATAGTTAATTCTCTTTTTCGGCAATCTTCACATATAGCATAGATTATTCTGCTATCAGTTTCCAGTTTATTATAACTCCAAAGTCCTTCTAACTCATAATGCAAACATTCTTCCTTGTAAGGACTTACACCAATATGATTCTTAATTTTATCATTTATGATTTTTTTCATATGTGAAGTCAGATTTTGAGTTGAGGGTATCCACGAAACGTCTTTTTGGCGAATAATATATATAGGCATGCTAATGTGTCACCCCCAACTTATACATGCATGCAAAGATTTTGGAAAGAAGCTTTTTAGACTCTGGGCTTGTGCGTGCGCATTGCCCAAGACAAGGAGCCTGAAAGAGCTATTTGGAGGACTAGCCACTTTTCAATTTTTCCTCCTTTTTCTTTAGCCAGTTATCATAGTTGCATACTGAACAATCTTCTTTACGGTGGGTATGCAACTTCAAGCACGTCAAAGACTTGAAGCGATCATACGACTTGTTCAACCAGAGAATGTAGTTTTGAGGGATGTCTTCCAAGCCGGATGTTACTCCTCGTAGCAGGGTTAGCAGCGTCAGTTTCGCTTGAAGTAGAGTGATCATTCCAACGTCTATACTGAGACCGGGCTCTGCTTTCAATTCGTTAGGATCAGAAACAATGCTGTAGTCGATAATTCTTTCTTGGTCGAGTGGTGGAGCGGTCTTTAGAAGGACCTCGTGAACGCAATTGAAACATGGTGTCTCACCTGGAATTACGCGCATTACATATCCAGCCATAGCCCTCTCCCACGCACCTGCATAAATCGCAGAAACCTTGTAACTCAAGCACAATTCATTAGTCAAGTTATTGACGACGGGAGATCCTGTGGCCGCAACCACTGCATCTGATTCTTTGATTATTTGCGAGAATTTGTCTTGACTCTCCAGAACATTTATGTTGTAGATTTCCACGTTTGTCAAGGGGTTGTGCTCCAGGACAAGATCCCTAACTACCCTCGTTTTCAGTCTTCCTATGTCAAAGATACCACAAATGTGACGAGCCAGATTTTCGACTTCAATACGATCATAATCGACGAGCTTGAGCGTACCCACACCACATTTGGCTAGTTCTATGGCCACTCTCGAACCGCCAGATCCAAGTCCTACTATAGCAACAGTCTTTGTTGCGAGATGGCTGACACCGACTATTTTTCCTATTCTTTTGAAAAGTCTTTGCTTCAAATTTGCGACTTCGAAATCGATCTTAACCGGTTTTTGTTTCTCCTTAAAAGAATGACATTCAATTCTATAGTTGCTCTCGTTTCCTTCAAGCGTTAATATCAATGGCGTTTGGTTATTTTGATTCAGTCTTCCTTCAAGTTTAGTTGCAGCCTGAATCGCTCTTTTCAGAGGGAATTCATCGGATCGAAATCCATAAAACCAAGCTCCCACGGTTTCCAATTGGATACCTGTTCTTGTCACGCGTCTATCTTTGTCTAGCACAAGGGATTCTGAGCAGTTCCTTGTATTGACATCAACAACTTGCACTACATCACCTTCATCCAAAAATCTTCCAAGGAGACAACCTGCTATCTTCTCAGACCCCTGTGAAAAAAGGAATATTTTTTGCAATGCTCCATCAAAAATTACAGCTTGCACAAAATGTTTCCCCATTAAAGTCTGAGTTCGTTGGAACGCATTATCTCTCTCACAATACTATAAATTGATTTGAACGATTTTCCCCATTGCTTTGATATTTTTTTGTTAAACGAATGTACATCAAGTCGCACTTCAGTTGCTCTGCTGGGCGCTTTTACTTGGGGTGGATCATTTGGGTAATCGTCTGGGCAGATTATAATTAGTGAAACTCGGTCATTCAGATTGACATCAAAAACGAGTTTTCCATCTGACAACTTGAGGAAATTGATGAATTGTTGGAAAATGCCGAGGAACTTGAAATCACTGAAGAAGGTGAAATCGTTAGAAAGGGATCACACAAAAGGTCGCCAGGACGCGGGGTTCGGCTGAAGGAACATACATTCTATGGCTTCGGATACAACGGGTAGAGCGGGGAAGCGGATCCATGAATGGAACGAGACTTGCACTTGAAATCAAAGAGATGAGAAGACGCTTTCCTCAATTCAGTCCCTTAGTTCTTCGAGATAGACGACATGGGTATGAGGGTACATTGAGGACCGAATCGTCGAATACATACAAGCTATTGGCAGTTTATCCTTCGACATATCCATACAGTGCTCCGAAAGTTTATCCAATTTCTCCCCGCATATCCGCCCCACATCAATTCGATGACGGCTCTATTTGCTTTCATTTGGTTCATGAATGGAATCCCAGCTATACAATGTGTGTAGCCATCGGATGGGCTGCCCACTGGCTACACGCTTACGAATCCTACAAGAGAACTGGATACTGGCCAGGACCAGAAGTATAAAATGTCTATCGTGTTATTTAGTCCAGGGGTTACCGAAAACATTCAATATGAAGTGGAACGATTTCCCCATGTAGAATGTGCAGGTCTACTTCTAGGCGACGTCGAAAACGAAGGTTCAACTATTCGCGTTCTCAAGAGTTCTGGGAGCGGCCCCAAGGCAAAGCATAATTGTGCTTCCATCTCTCCTGATATCGGTTTCCTTAACCGAGAGATTATGGAAGCTGAAATGTCAGGTTTAAAGTTTCTGGGGGAATGGCATAATCACCCGGGAAGCCTCAAGGTCCCCTCGTTTGGCGACATCGCCACCATAACGGAAATAATGAGTGATGCCAATCTTGAACAATACTTGGCTGCGATAGTAACCAGAGAACAAGATGGAATTGAGATTAATACGTATTTATTCACCAAGGATTCTTCATGTAAGAACATTCCGTGTGCAAGCATTTTAACGGGTCTTAAAGATCAAAAGACATCTCGAACTAAGCAAAGAATTGACATGAGGGACAAGCAAGAAGAACGGACTCAGAAACGTTCAGAGGAAGGAAAAGAGGAACAAACACGAGGGAGCCGTAGCATACTTTCTTGGTTTTCAAGATTGTTCAGCAAACCGAACACTCTATCGAAGGAGAAGCCGAAAGCTTCTCCGCGCCAAAGATGGTTTGAAACAGCTCAAGGTAGAAGGAGACTTTCTCTGGAAAGGCGCCTGATGGTAACTAGGTTTCCTAATTTCGCACTTCTTAGAAAAGCTGGTGTGATTTTCTGGAAGGGTGCTTATAAAGAACACACAATAGTTCTTAAATACCCACCTGACTATCCGCATCAACCACTTGATGTGATAATAGAGCCGGCAGTAGGGGCAATCCCAAAAGAGAGTATAAGCTACTATGCAACTCTTGCAGCACAGATAGCTTTTCTACGCATAGAAAACTCGTTCGCTGAAGAAACCTTTTCTGGTTCCAAACTAGAAACACCAATGCGGCAAAAAACTACTTTTTGGTATGAAACGCCCGTAGGAAGAGACTGTCTTGCGAGGGAACAAAGACTTCTGGACTATGCTTCTTTAGATTTCAGTTTCCTCAAGTTGTCAGATGGAAAACTCGTTTTTGATGTCAATCTGAATGACCGAGTTTCACTAATTATAATCTGCCCAGACGAT
>JABUBK010000195.1_pt1 | contig 13196 bp, 17 predicted proteins | sample 7332671 | NCBI WGS metagenome assembly JABUBK01 (sample SAMN07256342, study PRJNA390944) | subsurface metagenome | isolation source: Methane hydrate marine sediment | place: Pacific Ocean: Eastern North Pacific, ODP site 1244 | collected 2002
ATTCTTGATCTTGGAGAAAGGAGAAGTAGTAAAAGACATCAAGAAAGATGCCATATCAGTAGAGGAACTCACAGAATCTTTAATGGGTGATCGAAATGCCTAAATATATGCTTGGTGTTGATATAGGGACAAGCGGCTGTAAAGCCGCAGTTCTTGACCAGAAAGGAACTGTGATCAGCAACTCCTTCAAAAGATACGAAACCTACTATCCCAAAGCTGGATGGGCTGAACAAAATCCGGAAGACTGGTATGAAGCCTTTAAGCATACGATAAATTGTATTTTCGCAAAGACAAACCTGCAAAAAAGAGATATAGTTTCAATCGGTATAGACGGAATGATGAACAGCCCGGTTTTTCTTGGCGAGAATGGCAAAGTACATAGATCAACCATTATTTGGATGGATCAAAGAAGCACTCCACAATTGAAGTGGTTAAAACAGAATCTAAAAAATCATTTAGTGCTTAACGGCCCGCTTACTAAGACAGCTCTACTTAGCAAAATTCTTTGGGTAAAGGAAAACCAGCCTGAAATTTGGAAAGAAACCCGCAAGATCCTTTTGCCTAAGGATTACATTCGGTTCAAACTTAATAAGTCGTTTCTCACTGACTGGTCCGACGCATCAGCTACTCAACTTTTCAATGTGGAAGACCTTTCTTGGTCCGATGAAGTCTGTGAAGCTGCAGGCATAAACAAGAGCAAACTTCCAGAGGCTGTTTCACCAACAGAAGTTGTTGGTCGAGTGACGAAGAAAGCAGCAATAGAGATAGGCCTCCCAGAAGGAATTCCTATAGTTGCTGGTTGCTCAGACGCAGCGGCAGACAACCTTGCAGCTGGAGTAATATATCCAAACCAGTGTTTGATTAGACTTGGTACTTGTGGCGCACTGTTCATGATAATAGACAAAGTGCCTTCGGATCATCCAAAGCGATACTATGTTTTAGTGCACTATATGCCTAATCGGTGGATGATACATTTGGTTACACCTGCAGGTCTTTCTAAGAAATGGTTCCAGCAAGCTTTTTGGAAAGAGGACCCTAGGGCTACAAATGAACTCTTTGACGCGATGGCTAAAAAGGCCCCTTTAGGGTCACAAGGGCTTATTTTCCACCCTTACCTGTCGGGAGAACACACACCTCGCGAAGATTCTAATTTAAGGGGGAATTTTATTGGCATAACCTGCCAACACACAAAAGAGCATTTTACTCGCGCTGTCCTCGAGGGAATAGCATTTTCAATTAAAGAATGTTTCAAAGTTTTTGAAGAAATAAATCCGGTGATCAATTCTGTCAGAGCAGTAGGGGGAGGAATGAAGAGCCTTCTCTGGAGAGAGATTTTAACAGATGTGTTAGGTATTGAAGTAGAAATCCCTGCATTTGAGGATGCATCGTTTGGGGCCGGATTATTAGGCGGAATTGGGATAGGTCTCTACAAAGATTCTGAGGATGCTGTAAACAAATGTATCAAAATAAAAGACATAGTGAAACCTGACAAAGCCAATCACAAAAAATACGAAAAAATTTTTACGATATATACAGAGACACTTGATAAACTCCAGAACCTTGCCTGGATGTAAATTATTTTGTTTTATGCACAATGACGTTGATCCCGGCCATAGACATCGTTTCCGAGGTTAGACAAATTTTTAACATATAAATTGCAGTATTGGGAACTTATGCTTCAAGAAATGAGCAATTTAGTTGATGTAGTAGCCGAAGGAGACGACATTGGTACACAAGAGCGCCTGATGATAAGCCCTAAACTGTATCGGAGTATGATCAAACTTCTTCACCGTGAGTTATTCCGTTGCATCCGTAAGAACGCGAAGGGATCGATTTTCACACTTTTCCATTCCTGCGGAGCGATTAAAGAACTTATCCCTGACTTAATTGAGATAAGAGTAGATACATTGAACCCGGTGCAAGTAAGTGCAACCGGTATGGATACGAAGCAGTTAAAAAAGGAGTTTGGTAAGGATCTAACGTTTTGGGGCGGCGGAGTTGACACCCAACAGAATATCATGACCATGTGGGAAACGTTACAGGAATACGGCAAGTATACTTAGAACCCGTATCCGGAAATGGAATAGGAAAGGATTATTTCAGGATTTAGGAGGTGGTAATATGCAAGTTGCAATTCTTCGTGAAACTGGAGTGTTCGATATAGTAAATATGGACGACCCAAAGGTGGGACCCAATGAAGTTTTAATTGAGGTAAAGGCATGCGGAATATGCGGATCGGATCGCCATGCATATAAAGGTTTATCCCCGGATATAAAACTCCCAATTATACTTGGTCACGAATTCTCTGGCGATGTCGTAGAGAGCGGCCGGGATGTAAAAGGCGCGAGCGTTGGCGATAGGGTCTGTGTAGAGCCAGTTGTGACATGTGGAGATTGCTATTTTTGTCAAAAAGGTGAATACAATCGCTGTACACAAATAGGCTTAATTGGATGTCAGCTCAACGGTGCGTTTGCAGAATATGTATCTGTTAATGAAAAATGGTTACACAAAATCCCGAAAAACGTTTCGTACGAAGAAGGGGCACTAATAGAACCTCTTGCAGTTGCTGTGCATAGCGTAAGAAGATGTGGTATTAAAGGTGGAGAAGTTGTGGTCGTATTTGGGGCTGGGACAGTAGGAAATCTTATCTCGCAAATATTAAAAAATAAAAGGGCCTCAAAGGTAATCGTAGTCGATTTGGTGGATTGGAGACTTGAACTGGCGAAGAGACTTGGAGCAAACGTTACAGTAAATTCGCAGGAGAAGAACGTTGTTACGGAGGTTTTGGAAATCACCGGAGGTATAGGCGCTGATGTGTCATTTGAGGTCGTTGGAAATAATGAGGTTTTAGGGCAAGCAATAAAAGTAACGCGTAAGGGGGGGGATATAATTTTAATAGGCATATATGAAGAGCCGATCGTTAGATATTGTATAATGGATTTAATATTTAATGAGTTAACAATGAAGGGTTCTGCGATATATTGCGGTGACTTTGAGACGGCTATACAGCTTGTTCAGCAAGGTAAGGTTAACCTTAAGCCGCTCATAAGTCGTGTATTACCTTTAGACAACATCAAAATAGCCTTTGAAGCCGCAATAGAAAAGGTGGAACCCGTTCTTAAGATCATTCTGAGACCATGACCGAGGTATGCGTCCATGGACTTTTGGTAACTTAACATTTTATATAAAGGAGGGAAGAAGTATGCAAATACTCGAAAATTTTAGAATCGACGGGAAAGTGTGCATAGTGACCGGGGCTGCACAGGGTCTTGGCGTTGTTTTTAGTGAAGCTCTTGCGGAAGCCGGAGCGGATCTGGTGATTGCCACAGATAAACAAGTTTCTAAACTGCAGGAAGTTGCTGAAACCATTTCCAAGAAAACAGGAAGAGAAGTACTGCCCCTAAAGGTAGATGTCACATCTGAAGATGATGTTACAAATATGGTAGCAAAGGCAGATGACCGTTTTGGCCGAATTGACGTGATCGTCAACAATGCGGGAATCGTCCTCAGCAAGCCGACCATCGAGTTGAGCCTTGAAGAGTGGGAGCGCGTGCTGAAGGTGAACCTCACTAGTGTCTTCTTGTGCTCGAAAGCGGTAGGGAAGCAAATGATAGAAAAGGGGGTAAAAGGGAATATTATCAACATATCTTCGGGTTACGGAGAAGTAGTTGATCTGGTGCCTAACAGCCCATACTACGCGAGCAAATCTGCAGTGATCCACCTTACGAAAGCCTTGGCATGTGAGTGGGGACACCTGGGCATTCGGGTAAATGCATTGTGTCCGGGCTGGTTCCCAACTCCTATGGGTGAATCCCTTCACAAGAATGAAATGTGGGTACGGCACATGCGCAGCAAGATTCCACTGGGAAGACTCGGAAAATTTAATGATCTGAAACCCATAATTGTTTTCATGGCCTCCGATGCTTCCGGATACATTTCCGGTCACGTGTTTGAAGCTCTTGGCGGTCCGGTTGAAATGGCAGAGCCTATGGGAACGGGTTTGAAGTACTTGGCCGATCTATATAGTGAAAATTACATAAAGCCATTTAGGTTCATTCGGTAAATTGAAAAAGAGGTGATTCGGTACATTTTATTTGGAGGGACTTCCCTCAAGACTGGAAACAACCTTAAGTTTAGATCGCTAGGTTCAAAATATTTTAGCTTACATAATGAATAGAGGTTTATTGTATGAAGTTATATATTAAAGGTGGAAAAGTATTTTTACCAGATAATAGAACATTATATAAAACGCTAGTCATTGAAGATCAGATTATTTGTGATATTATCCCGAATAGCTATACACCTGGCAATAATGATAAAGTCGTGGATGCAACTGGTAAGTGGGTTGTTCCAGGTTTGATTGATATCCATGCTCATGGAGCATTGGGGAAAGATGCTGTGGATGGTACTTGGGATGCTATACATACACTTGGAAGGTTTTTTGCTGCTCATGGTGTAACCTCCTATTTACCAACAATATGGACTTCCACACCCGAGTTGATGATGAAAGCCATAGACAACGTAGCAAATTGCCCGCAACCTGAAGACGGTGCGAGGCATCTAGGTATTCATGTTGAAGGGCCATATCTGAATGTAGAGTATCGTGGAGCACAAATTAAAGAATTAATTAGAATGCCTGATCCTTTGGAATATAGAAAATGGCTTGATTCAGGCATTGTTCGTTTGGTGACTATAGCACCAGAGAATCCAGGTGCTTTAGAGTTTATCGACAAAACTGTAAACCAGGGCGTTAAATTTTCAATTGGTCATAGTGGTGCCAGTTATGAACAGGTTGTTGAAGCAGCTGATCATGGGCTTAATCAAGCTACCCATGTTTTTAACGGGATGCTAGGATTGCATCATCGTGAACCTGGAACAGCGGGGGGTGTTTTAATGGATGAACGAATCTACGCTCAAATTATCGCTGATGGTGTACACGTCCATCCTGCAATGATAAAACTTTCTGTTAGAGCCAAAGGGATTTCTAAGATTATTCTTATCACAGATAGTATTCGGGGGACGGGCTTACCGGATGGATATTACGATAAGTATGGCCAACAGTTTACCGTAAAGGACGGTATTGCGCGCACCCCGATGGGAGGATTATCCGGTAGTACCTTGACCCTCGATAAAGCCATAAAAAATATGATAAAGTTTACGAGTATGCCATTGAATGATGTATTACCAATGGCAACATCAGTACCTGCGGAAGCAATGGGATGGCAGGATCAGCGCGGTGTTTTAAAACCCGGCGCTGATGCAGATGTGATTGTCCTAAATGAAGATTTTAATGTGGAGAAGACATTCATTTTAGGGAACGAAGTGTATTATAAATAAATATTGAAAGGAGTGTTTTATGTCTAGTTTTGCTAATTTATATATTGAAAAAATCATAGATCTCTTAAATAATATCTCGAACGAAGAAGAAGGTAATTTCAAAGCTGCTGCGAACATTCTTGCTGATGCTATTGAAGGAGATGGCCGCATCTTTGCATGGGGCAGCACGCATTCGGCGACCACAATGCAGGATATTTATCTACGTGCAGGCGGCCTTGCATTGATTAATGCCATCTTTATTCCTGGTTTAGAAGCATTGCACACCACACCGTTTGGTATAACCAGTAAAATCGAGAGACTACAGGGATATGCAGAAATTGCCCTTGACTATGCTCCTATCCGTAAAGGTGACGTATTAATTGTAGTTTCCGTGTCTGGTAGAAATGCAGTTCCGATTGAATTTGCGGAAATTGCCAAAAAACGGGGAATTAAAGTCATTGCAGTAACAGGATTGAGCTACAGCAAATCTGTGAAACCCCGCCATCCCGATGGAAAGAATATGTTTGAATACGCAGATGTTGTACTGGATAACAAAGCTGTTGCAGGTGATGCCATACTGGAGGCTGAAGGTATGAAACAAAAATTCTGTCCAGTTTCTGGTATTACAAGTACGGCGGTTCTTCAATGTATGGTGGCTGCGACTGTGGAGGAATTACTTGCACGAGGAATTACACCGCCAATTTTTATGGCGCAAAATGTGGATGGTGGCAAAGAGTATAATGAGAAGATGCTAACTGAAAATCGCAAACGTATTTTTTACTTGAAGCCAGAATAATAATGCACAGTATTTTATTTTCATAGGACATATCAATGGATAGAGACTTGTCCTTATTATATAAAATTAGAGGTAGAGGTTATAGAAGGAACCAAATAAATGAATTCCAGTTGGAACAATAGATGATTTAAATAAAGAGATTTTAGAAAGGGTAACAACAGTTGGTTATAATGTGGGTCTGATTTTAGGACTGACACATAATGTTCAAAATGATACAAGACTTGAAAAGATTGAATATTTTTTCAATTATGCAAAAGAGATTGGAAAGTATCCTATAAAAGGTAAATAAAGTTTTGAATAATCATTTGTAGAATAGTAGAATAAAAATAAAAATAAAAAAAGAAAGGATTTTATGATAAATACCAAAGGAGATCTATTTATAGAAGAAAGACAAGATAAAATTATTAAATATATAGAGAAAGTAGAAAAAGCTACTATAGAAGAGATTATGAGCCTTTTTAAAATATCCAGGTCTACCGTTAGAAGAGACTTGATCTATCTTGAGAGGAAAAACTTGATAATTAGAACCAGAGGTGGAGCTTTAAAGAAAAGATATTTTAAATATGAATTTTCTTTAAATGAGAAAAAAGATCTAAACTTAGATAAAAAGAAGAAAATAGCACAAATTACTAAGAGATTCATTAATGAAGGAGATATTATATATATAAGTGGTGGTACTACAACTTTGGAACTAGCTAAAATTTTATTTGATATAAAAGATCTAATCGTCTTTACAAATGCTATTAATATTCTTTTAGAATTGGCTAATAATTCTGGTATAGAGATTAAATTAGTTGGAGGAGATTTTAGAAAAAAAACATTTTCTATGGTTGGACAGGAAGCTATTAATTATCTCCACAGGTATAATTTTGATAAAGCTTTTGTTGGTGTAAACGGTATTTCTGTAAATGAAGGGTTTACAACTCCAAATGAGTTGGAAGCAATAGTAGATGGTGAGATAATAAGGAGATCTAAGGAGGTATTTATATTAACTGATGAAACTAAATTTGGAGCGGTAACTTTTTCTACTATATGTAAAATAGAGGATGTTGACTATATTATTACCAATAATTTACCGAATACAAAACTTACTAAGGATATTCAAAAAATGGAAGTAAAAATTATTAGTAATTGATTTTAAGACTGGGATCAAATGTTATATTAGTTGATTATAAAAATTTTGTTTCTAAATCAGATAAATTAATTCATATTATTTTTCATGATATAAATTTTAAAAATGGTTTAGTTAAATCTTTTATTAATATACCAGTTTTTCAAATAATAGCCTATGCGAAAACAATTAGTAAAGGGCGAGTTGCCTCACTAAAAAAATACTCCAAATTATTTTAATTATAACCTAATCTCCTCTACATTTAAAGATAGTCCTTACATTAAAAAGGAGGATAAAGAGCGTAAAGATATAGCTCCAAAAAGAAAAAATATTCTGGATTTTTGGTCGTATTACTTTTATTTTGTGTTATTCTATATTATTTTTTACCAATATTTCTTGAAGAACCTACTCAACATAATAATCATAGAGGCAAAATATTAAGTTTTTATTGTTTGGAGATGGGGAAATCAGGAAAATAAAATAATTTAAAGGTAAGTTGACTAATGGAATTAATTGAAGATTTATTCCGGTTGTGTGGCAATTATTTTTATCGCTATCTACTTTCTCAAAGATTTTTATCATCGTAGTTTTTGTACTTATTTTAATAGGAGCATTAGATAAAGCTATTTTGAGAAATAAATTAGATGAAGAATTAAAAAAGGAATTAAAGGTGAAGGAAAAAGCAAGAGGGAAAAGAGAAATAGAAGAAGAGAATATAGACGACCATTTATTAAAATTATAGGTTAAATAAAAAAGAACAAGCCAAACTTCCGTCGATGTGCGAGATTGCTTATCATAGATTAAAAGGTGGGGATATAGAACCATTATTAAAAGAAGCAAGAAAAGAATCATTGCGTCAAGAAGAAATTTTGCATATAAACGAAATTAAAATGAAGGGAAAAAATAAAACAAAAAGATACTTACCAAAACCCCAGCATTAAAAGAGCAGGGGTTTTTTATTATACCTTGAAAAATTAGGCCTTCAAATTTCGCATATAAGGGGGGTCTTTTGATGCTTCATATACAATCACAAGGGACGACTTAAAATTATGCCATATACGCGGTATATGTGCATCCTTATAAATCTCGCAAACCCTTATATATATCAGTCTGACAGAAGAAAGGAGATGATGCCTATGAAGAAAACAGTTCTAATAAGACCGCTCTTTACTTCGTCAGTTCAAAATTTATGGACTGTCGGAGTTGGCATCATGGCTGGTGCCCTATCAGCCTAAGTTCATTTGGTCTCCAACATAAAGTTAATCTACTGAAGTTTATATAATGATTTGCCAATAATGAAACTACTATGAAAATCAGGTAAAGATTCTTTGATTCTCAATATCTATTCTTAAGAGAATATATATTGGTAAATTTGATGACAAAATAAAAAAGGGTAAGCTAAAGAAGCTGATTTGCTCTATAGCCTACCCTGTTTTTGTATCATTATTTTATCTCTATTCAATTTTCCCCAAATCTACCTTCATTCCAGATAGTTCTTTCTGTACTTCTGAGAAGCGCAGAGAATAATATTCCCGATTCTGCTGATTAAAATTGGTAATGGTATTGTGTATCTCCTTGGTATTCTCTAAGATCTGCCGATAACCTTCTTTTTGGGCTATGACTATCTCCTGCATAAATCTGTCGATGCGAAAGATTAAGAGTATTGATAAGGCGATAGGGAAGCCCTGATTAGCGATCAGATCTAATAAGGTTTTTATATCCATTGAATCACTCCTTTCTCATCCCCTCCATCTAGCTCTTTTAGTTGGCCGAACATCCAGATGCAAAAAGTTCTTCTTCTCGTAAAACCCGATCCCGGTAAAGTCTATATTCTCAGCATATTCTAAAAGCTCAATTAAATTGATGTCTTTTACGTTAATATCTGCTGCTAAACCGATAAGGTGATAACTGTTTACTATCCCACCCACCTGATGGTTGTATTCTGGACAACGATAGCCAGAATTAATATAGATTGGTCTTTCTATTATCTTTCTTAATTCTATTAGTTTAGCAAGTAGTTTAGGATGTAACATCACCCGTTTACAGCAGGGGCAGGCGAATTCGGATAGCCTGAAGTGTTTAGCTATACCTATATCATTTATTTTATTTAACATATCCATTTGTTTACCTCACTAATTAAACTAAAATGACTGTTGGACAGGTCTTTTATCTTTTAGCAATTTTCTCTTCATTAAGACATCATAAGTCTGCCGATTAATCCTTCCCACATTCGCCTTCATCATCATCTTTACTGCTTTTTCCTCACTCTTTATCAATCGGATATTCTTATTGGCCAATATCTCTATTAACTTCTTCCAGGCTATCTCCCATTTTTGATTACCATTTCCAATCCCTAATTCCTCTTCTGCCCAGAGCATAGTGGAGAGGATGGCTTCTTTAATAGTTTTGGCTCGGTCTTCTCCTAATTTATTCTTCAGATAGCCATAACTGATAGAGACGAGAGCAATGAGTAAGACATTGAGTAGATATTTACTTAAAATTGCTTCTAACATTGATTTTCTCCTTTCGAAAATAGTTTTCAGTTTTCAGTGGATTCCCCCTCACCCTAACCCTCTCCCGCAAGGGGAGAGGGAAGAGGAGGACGGGTTTGATAAATCAAACCCCTACATTTAAATAGACAGGATGGCACTCAATATTAATTGAGTGCCACCCTGTCCTACGAGTGGTTGTATCTACACATCCATAACATCAGTAGACTTATAGTCAAGTATCCTGGCATTGACCTTTGCCACTAAGTCATTACCATTATTATGGAAGATGTTCTTGGCAATTATAGTATCCATAACTCCCTCAATAGCTGCATCTTGTGCGGCAAAGTCGACATAGTCTCCATCTTCTAAAGTCTTAGGGTTATTTAAAGTAATATTTACTGATTTTCCCGTACTATCTCTAAACTGCATATACAGTCTCTTGTAAGTGGTTACTTCTCCTAAACTGGTAGCCATCTATTATTCACCTCCTTTTAAGGATTTACCAGTAGGTAAATCCGTTTTCGGTTATTAGTTTTTGGTTTTTAGTTCGCGGGATTATATTATGTAGGGGTCGAATTCATTCGACCCGTGTTTTTGCTAACGACTAACGACCATTCACTAACGACTAAATTACTATTGGGTTAGTTGAGATTCTTTTTCGAATCTGATCTCATCCACAGGATACTTCTGCAGACCCACTAAGGCAGTTGCCACATCATAGGCATCCTGGTCGATAGCAGTAGACTTTACCTTATTGAAAGTCTTACTCTCGATTATAGGTGCACCGGTATCCGGATTGGTTCCGGTTACCATTCGAAGTTGCAAAGATGAATCTCTGGGAACTACTACGACTACGGCCATTAATAATCACCTCCTTTCCGACTAATTGACCTATAGGTCAATTAGTGTAATGTGTAATAAGTAATGAGTAATTAAAGATTTACATTTGCGTAGACTTTTAGGTTTATCACAGGTTACAAATTACTTATCACTTGTTACTGTTTTTAGCTAAGCTAAAAACTTCTTCTACTTATTAAGAGCAAAAAAGAGGTGATTTTACTACAGTCATTTTAAAAAAATATAATTATTTTTAGTTTTGCTACTCCTCGTTTACGTTGGCGATTTATGTTTTGCTGGCAAACACCATAAATCTTTGCTATCTCTTCATCTTTGTATCCCTCCAGATAATACAGATTAATAATTTTCTTTTCTCTTTCAGTGAGAAGCTTATAGCCTTCTTCTAAATCAATTTGTTGTAAGATATTTTTTAATGTACTCATTGATAGACTCCTTTCGGTAATAGACCCATAATCCCCAGTCGATCCTTTTCCTCATATAGCCGGCAAAGGTAGTAGGGGGTATTTCCTTATAATCATAGACCGCAATAATAAATAACAGAGCGGCCTGTTGAAAGACATCATCATATTCTAATCCTAATCTGCTATATCTTTTAGCTCTTGATTTTAATAAGGGTTTAAATTTATTAAATAGTTTCCCCATTGCTTTTAAGTCTTTTTGTTTAGCTTTAGTAATTAGAGTTTTTAGTTCTGACATAAGTTTCCTCCTTTTGTTTTCAGGTTTTCTAACATTTTCCGGGTCTTTCTGATCATCTTTAAAACCCTCTCCCGGGATTGGATTTTTCTGTCTTCCGGTGATAGGTGAGAGTCTATTACAATAGTCTCTCTAAATTTCTTCCCCATTGAGGGCGTGGAATTAAGGTGGGAGGGGGGAGTTTGGCGAGATACCTGTTCTAAAGGTTTTTCATCATATCTTTCCTGTTCCACATCCTGGTAATCATTCTTTAGGGCGGCACTCAGCCAGCCGGCAGGATTTTTAATATTTTTCCTCTCCATCAGCAGGTCTATTTTCTCCTCTATCTTTTTTGGGGGATAGTCTTTTAGTAATTCCTCGATAAATTTCCCCTCAAAATCTAAATCCAATAACTGTTCTTTAATTGCCAGCACTTTTTCTTCTCCTTTCTCTTTTAATTTTTTAAAATTAACAGCAACAACAGCATCTTTTTTTCTCTTTGTTGTTATATTGTTATTATTAATATTGTTATTATTAGGGTAGCGTTTCGCTACCACCCAAGGTATCGTTTCGCTACCACTGTCGGTAGCATTTTGAAACTCTAATGGTAGCGTTACGCTACCACCACCTGCATTATTTTTAGCATCTGAAAAAAAGGATAAAAGTATCTTCTCCGGAGGAAGGATTTGATAGACATTATGTTGATAATAATTTTTACAGTATTTATCTTTGGTGATATTTTTAATGAAATTTAGTTTAATCAAAATATTTAAATTTCTAATTATCGTAGTTTTTGCCATTCCCATCTCTTGGCTCATGGTATTTAAAGATGGCCAGGCAATATATTTTTCCTTGTGACAATAAGATAAAAGGGCAAGATAGACCAAACTGGGCATTGCCCCCATCACCTTGATTAACTTTCTGAAAAAATAATCAGGCACCATGGTGAAGCTATAATTACTTGGTTTAACTTGATTGTTTAATTTTTCTTTTTCCATATATTTCACCTTTCTGTTATAAGTTTTTTAGTTATCGGTTTTCAGTTTTAGGTTTTTTGTACATAGACAAGCGAGCTTGTCCTTGAGAAAACGGGAAACGCCTGCCTTACAGGAAGGATGATTTTGTATCTTGTCTTGTTTCTTGCATTTCTCTTCGTATTTTCTTCACTAACGACTAATTCGGTTGGCCAACCACATTAATTACAGCATAAAAATATTTTCCTGTATCTTATTTTCTCTTCATTTTTAATTTATTTTCTCTTTATTTTCTCTTCATTTTCGATTTGTTTTTATTTAAAATGTTTCGAAAATAAAAAAATCCGAACAACCATTTTGATTGTTCGGATTTAATTTTTTTCTATTTATTTATATTTTTATATGACGGAAAGCCGATGGAAGCACGAAACTATTTATATTAGGGGTTAATTTATTTGCAATTCCTCATCATTTATATTTAGCATTATACCTCTTCCGGATATTACTTTAAATATATCTTTGACTTTTTCTTTATTATCTTTATTGTGGCCAATTGTATCTAAAAATTTTCTTCTAAATTTATATATATGGCTTATTATTCGCGTATAGATAGCATCCTCATCATCTTTCCAAATTTCATCTAATATACTATCATAACTTACTACTTCTTGTTTATGTTGAGCTAAGACATAGAGCAGGGAAAACCCTTTAGCTGTAATTTTTGCCTCTTTTCCCATAAAGATAATTCTATCCGAGCGCTGCTGTGAGATTTCTAATAAAGGTTCCAATGATGCGACAGGCGAAGCAATTGCTGATTGTTGTTCGCTAATATTCATTTTTTGTGGGTTCACATTACACCTATTACAGGTTTCACAAAAAATTCCATAATTTTCTGGCACTTTCTTAAAAGCTTTCAATTTTTCATCTTGCACTATCCATTTTTCTTTTACTATTTTCTGATGATTATTTTCTTCTTT
>JABUBK010000196.1_pt1 | contig 13152 bp, 13 predicted proteins | sample 7332671 | NCBI WGS metagenome assembly JABUBK01 (sample SAMN07256342, study PRJNA390944) | subsurface metagenome | isolation source: Methane hydrate marine sediment | place: Pacific Ocean: Eastern North Pacific, ODP site 1244 | collected 2002
TTACTTCCTATGCCACTATTTTTTACTTCCTATGCCACTATTTTTTACTTCCTATGCCACTATTTTTTACTTCCTATGCCACTATTTCATTTTAGCAAGAGAGGTGTTTTTTTGGTAATTTAATTTTTCTAACTCCTTTTCCTCTTCCCTGACAAATCTCGTGTATTCCAATACTTCTTGCATTGCTTCTTTGGATTTTAGGAGATCAAATTCGTGAAGGAGTTTTAGCCGGTAAAAGTTTTTTGGGTTTTTCTTTGGTTTTCTCATGATTCGTCTATTTACCAGTAAGTCGTTTAGCCAGTATGCTGTTATCCTGTTTTTTCTTCCACTCTTTTATAATCTCTTGCAAAGCAATTTGCGCGATCTCTGATTTGGCTACTTTTTTGCTCCTATATTTACGCCTTAGACTTAACCAGGTATCCTCAAGATTATCTATTAAATCAACGGGTAAATAGAAAGTAGCCTTACTGGTATTTACTGGTTTACCAGTATACTGTCTTACTGACTTGGTGGTCTGCTGGGAAGCTGGTTTATCCTCACCTAAAAAGATAGCTGCCCCTTTACCTTTTACTCTGGTTCTTTTAGCCATATTTGATTACCTCCTTTGCTAACTCGCGATAGGCAATAGCTGCCTCTGAATTTTTAGCATAATTCAAGACAGGTTCTCCTGCTACTGATGAGTCAGCAAACTTTATTGTCCTTTTAATTATGGAGTTGTATGCCTTGCTTCCAAAAATCTTTTGTATCTCTTCCACTACATCTGTAGAGTGAATGGTTCTTGTTTGGTGCATTGTTCTTAGAATTCGTGGGGTAAGTTTGGGATTTACCTTTGAGCGGATCTTCTCTATGGTTTCGTTAAGTTGTTTCAGTCCTCTCATGGCTAAATACTCACACTGGAGGGGAATTATTACAGTCTGAGCTGCGACCAGACCGTTGACGGTAAGGACTCCTAAGCTAGGTGGACAGTCAATAATAATGTAGTCGTATGCTTCTGTGGGGTTTAAGGCACTTCTGAGAGTGCTTTCCCAAGCAACCTCACCTATTAGCTCTGCCTCGGCCCCTGATAAATCCTGGTTTGCTGGTATAAGGTCTACCTCGGGCATCTTCGTTTGTATTATAACATCTTTGAGGCTCAATTGGGAGTTTATTAAGGTGTCGTAGATTGTTCTTTCAAAATTATCAGGATTAAACCCCAAACCTATAGTAAGTCCTCCTTGAGGATCCAAGTCAATGAGCAAAACTTTTTTCTTCTGTTCAGCTAGGGCTGCTGCCAAGTTTATAGCAGTTGTGGTCTTTCCTACTCCACCTTTATTGTTGGCGATGGTGATAAATTTATTCATTGCCATATCTATTTGGAAGTATAACAGTTTACCATTTTACTGTCAAGATGATAAGTCAGAATTATGATAATATGGTGAGATATTTTGTCAAGCTCTACCCAAACTTATTGGCTGGTGGATAATTTATGGAAGGTGAAATTTGTTAGTTTTTGCTTCTGTTTTTTCCTTAGTATAAGTTTTTAATCATTGAAAATTTTAGTAAAATTAGTTTTGATTTCTTCCGGTATATTATCTTGGTTTATACTCTGGGCTGTCTCAATAGCCTTTTTAATATCAAAATGTCCTCCACTAAAATAATCTTCAATTTCACCATTTTTCAAGATAAAAATATTGTTTTGATACTGATTTTTAATATAGCTTTCGATCTTTTTTTTATCTTCAACCGCAATGTTTTCTTTTAAAGAAATATGTCTACTTTTTATGTAATTAAACAAATCTTCAATATTTTTAAGATCTTCTTCAACCAATTCTTCTTTCTTCTTGTTTATAATTTTATTTAAGGATCCTAGTAAGGCTTTGGCATCTTTACTATTTTTATCACCTAATGACTTTTTCATTTTACCGTAGTCAACGTTAAATAAAACTTTAATATCCCCACTACCGGTTGTAGCTAAATAGTCAAAATCAGTGAAGATATAGCTTTTTATTTTCCATGTTTGAAGAAACAGTTTAAATTTTTCAAAATTTTCTCCACCATAAACCTCTACAATTTCTACTACCTCAGAATTATCTTCTGTTTTCTGCAAAATCCTTAAAACTTTTTCGTAAATTATTCTATCAACCACTCCTTCTACTAAAATGACTTTATCGGCAAAAAATATTTTTTCATTGTTTAAAACATTAACTATTTGAAAAATGCCCTTTATATCTGATTTTTCCATGTCTTCACTTTTAGGCAAAAAAACCCTGCTTGCTTCGTTTTCTTTATACACCCGGAAGGTATTCTTTATGGAGTTTGTGGTTATAAATTGGGGTGAATGGGTAACTATAAAGAATTGTATTTTTCGATCTTCCGATAATTCATTAAATAATCCCAGTAGCAATTTTTGCCATCTGGGGTGCAGGTGTAGATCTGGCTCATCAATGATAACAATGCCCCCTTTTACATTAAAGGCGAAAAGACCAAGTAAAAAATTCACAATTTCCTTCTCACCAGAACTAGCTTTTGTGATTTCAATATCTTTTTGACCTTTCTGGAGGGTGATTCCATAAAGATTTTTTTGTTTATCAATAGGCACTACCTCAAAATTTGTATATCCTAATTTTTTAATATATTTTTGTATAAATTTTACCTCTTCATCTAGGTTAAGCATTTCTGGATTGTCGTCATAATTTCTCAATTTAAGCGCAAAATAAAAATTTGCGTATTTTAATATAGAAGAAGTATTTTTTGAGGTATTTTTTTTATAGTGTTCCATGAGGTTAAATTGATCTTCATTGGCTATACTTATACGCAAGTTCTGAATAGTTGGGTTCCTATAAGGAGAAAAATATAAAGTTAAAGGGAATAATTTCGCAATTTTTTCTTGATCTGAAGATACTTTACGATTGTGTTCTTGAATTAAAATAGAAACTAGTTCAAAATAATTTAGATACTGCAAAAATACCTTTGAAAAAGCATCTTGATTAGTGCTTTTAGGCTCTGAGTAATTGTTAATTTGATATTCTATATTTACCTTGTTGTATTGTTGAAAAACATCATTTGAAATTGTAAAATCATTAAGGTGGGTGCTCCCATATTCTTTTTTTTCAAATTCTGCCAATTTATCTTTATAATTTTTTATACTTTCTAAGTTTTTTATGTCTTCACCTGTTACCTCAAAACAAATTGTTATTTTTTGGTCTTGGTTTTCTATTTCTGAGTTTTTATCTAAAAATTGTTGAACTGGACCAAGTAAGCCTTTTTTGTTTTCAATGTTGTAACGGATTAAGCCACTAGGTAAGGTTCTTGGGCTTAATCTCCACGGATAAATGAAATAATTACCCAAAGAGATATTAAGTATATCCATTAGATTGCTTTTTCCGCCAGTATTTGGGCCGATAAAAATGTTTAATCCCTTTTTAAATTCAATGGTCACTTCATCTCTGAAACTTTTTACATTTTGTAGAACAAGTTTTTGTATCTTCATATTTTTTGTGTCTAATCCAGTAGGATCCTTTTTAAAAATTTTTTGATATCTAGACCTACCACTTATTTAAAAATTCCCTGATGGCGTCCTCTGGGGAAAGATTTAGGTAAATTTCAGTATTTTATTCAAACCCGACTTTATCGTAAGCTTCTTTTACTTGCTCTGGAGCGAGATCAGAATAAATCTGCGTAGTAGTTAATCGTTTATGCCCGACCTGTTTCTGAACGGCGGCAATGGGGACCTTATCAAGCAGAGCGTGGACAATATGGGTATGCCTGAGAGTGTGAGGGCTCACAGTATGAAGAGGACGGCCGCTTTTATCATAAGCATAGACTTTTTGAATGCCAGCTCTTTTAGCATACGTATGAATTATCTGTTGGATCCTTCTGGTGGTGAGTTTTTTTCCTTGTCGTGATCGAAAAAGATGTCCCTTTTTTCTTTTCTCGAGGCGAAGGAGTGCCTTTAGGTCTGATAAAACTTCTTTTCCTATCCTCACGGTCCGGGACTCTTTGGTCTTGGTATTCTGTTTTGGGATCCTGATGAATCCATGAGCAAAATCAACCTCCTCTATTTTCATTAAAGAAAGTTCGGCTACTCTTACTCCTGAGGAGTATAAAAAATTGATGATAATTTTATCTCTAAAGTTATCAATGCTCTCTTTTAAAGCCTGCCACTCCTCTTTTTTTAAATATTTAATGGAGTCCCGAAACTGTCTTGAAGATGAGTTTCGCTTTTGTTTTTTCGTCATCGTTTTGCTAGGTTTTTAGACTGTATTTTAAGGGTTTTTTGGGTAATTCCTTCGCTTTTATATAAGAAATGCGAAGCTAAGGTAAGTATAGGTTATTTAAAATAAGGTGTCAAGTCTGTTTTAGGGTCTGTCAACATTAAGTAGAAAAAAGGACAAAGTGTCCTCAATTTGCAAAAAGGAGTGTAGGTAAAATGCGGGTTTTAGATTGGAAGGAGGCGGTTAATGTCTTACTTTTACATAGAAGGCGACATTTGAATGACGTCTTTTTAGTTGAATAGTATCCTCTGGCAAGAGCTTCCCGCTGGAAATTACCTCATCAAGATAAATACACTGTCAAAGAAGGACAATACAACCACCTAGCTTAGCGTAATCATCAGTATAAGAATAAACTTTTTTAAGGTTGGGGCTTACGAACTAAATGTGGGTAAGGTTTTTCATTTAGGTCTGCATCAAATTCTAATTTGTGAACTCTTCTAATAAACATTCGTCCGAGAAGATGTACCGCTAACCAGGATTCAGGCAAGTGGCGGTCTGCCGTAGAATCAATAATGACTTCTCCTATTATTCTACGTTGATTGGAAGCCGGATGTTTTAGAAGCTCTCCCCTGCTTATTTCTGTGATCCAAATATATTTTGGCATTCCCATAGCTCTATATTTAAATTTAAAACGTTCACTTAATCCCTCTGGGAGAGAGGTTTTGAAATCATTAGACCTTCTTAAGTAAGTCCGAATAACAAGCTTATGGAGATCTATTGGTGAATAACTATATTCTTCTTGTTTGACAAACTTAAAGAATCGATTGAGAGTGTCCAATTTGAGAAGTTCTTTGAGATGTTCGATAACATCATCTGCTTGCAGTGTTACTTGTCGGGGAGTGGGTACCATTAGCTTCACAAGATTCCTAATTGATAGTTCTTTGGTATTACTGGGTCTTGTTTTTAATTTTCTATAAGGGCCTTCGGCATCATCATGATAAAGAAAGTGATCTATTATATCGACGGTAGATGCAAAATCTTCACTGAAATCAAAATCGGCCTTCATATTATAGTCGTGGCCAATCACGGTAATGGCATGCCCTCCATAGGGCGTATCCAAGGCTAGAATAACAGGAAGTTCTGACTCAATGTAAGCATATATTATCTTTAGGGATCTCCTTAGGTCATAATTAGTAAATACAACAGGATTATAGCCCATATCACGTAAAGCAGTTACTACCTGGTTAATTGTGAGTCCTTCTCTGGGAGGACCAACTGTGAGGTATCTAGTGGCGAATTCTGTTATTTGAGGTGGGTAATAACGGGGATATCCATATTTTTTATTCATAAATAGAGAACTCGCCCATATGGCAGATTGCGCACAAACATTGACATTCGTATCTTGTTGGATAAAAGGAGAACCATCTACCTTTAAGTGAGAACCAGCAAGGTTTACATCAAAGGACGCTCTACATAAAGTATATAGATTATCACCATTATCATAAGGTGATTGGATAACTGTTCTTCCTGTTCGAAAAGATAGGATCGGTCTAACAACGGAATAACCTAAATATTCTTTCCCAGATAGACCTAATAGGTCTTCATAACCAACTTTGTCTTTGAAAAAATGTAACCGTTTGGTTGTAGTAGAATAAGGTAAAAATGATTTAGAGTAAAACGATGAATACTCTTGTAGGTAATCCTCGTCAACATACTGGTTTTCTAATACTATAGATTGACATCCCATTTCTTTTTCTATTTTTAGTATATTCCTTAAAGGAATAAGTGCGCCTGTTGGTTCGCGTAAATATGATATGGGTTGTGTTAATTTTTCTATTAAATTAGACTCCCAGTTTGTCTCATCGGTATATATTATTTCGAAATTATTAAGTATCTTTTTCATCTCCTCCCGATTCATTTAATCCCCCTTTTACTACTCTTTTTATAAAAAAGGACACCCATTTATTTGGATGTCCTTATACCCTTATCACCTCAATCCATACTTAATATTTGATAACAAAATCTTTCCATTTCTTCTCTGCTTTGCGTTCAAGCTCTCTTCTTTTTCTATATCGTTCACTAATTCTCTGCATATACTCCTCTTGAAACTTCAAATATTCTTCTCTTGCAGTTCGATCCTTGAGTAAATCAACTACTACGCTTACCTTTCGTTCTTTGATTTCAGGCTTTATTTTTTTATCCACTTCCTCCTCCTTTTATTCTTACTCCCCCTGTACAGACCTCTTAAATTGCCAAAAATTTTATGATGAAGAACCCCCTTCCTTCTCTATGAATGACCGAGTAAATCAGAATTTGTCACTCGGAATTCTCGCTTCTTTCTCTTACGACCGGATTGTGCAATTGCTTTTCGAAATCAATAAGAAATTTTTTTAGATGGCTTCTCTTATCAACTCCCCCTTTCTTTATTATGCTGCCTCTAGACGCCGTTAAAGTAAGTGATAAAGCTTCTTCTTTTAGTAGTAGTGTTTCTATTCCTCTCTTAATGACTTCTGCAAACTCATCAAGAGGAGCCTTTAGAACGCTGGCTAATTTTATTAAATTGTTTGGACCAAGTTTGTAGAAGTCAGTTTTACCGGCCTCTACTTCCTGTAGTAATTTCGAATTAATTCCCAATTGAAATGCAAGATTATCGACAGAAATATTTTGTTTTTTTCGAAGAGTAGCAACATACTTAGAAAAGGAACCCTCGATCACAGAATTTCTTATTTGCTTTACAAATTGACGCTGACTTTCAGCTTCTAACATCGTAACAGACAATTGTTTAGAAGTTTGTTCAGAAAATTCTAACGGCTCTAATATATCATGAAGTACTTCTACAGTAGTTTCACTCAAAAATAAAGTTTTCTCCTCTTTTAAGATAGAGTCAATGAGTGTGTGAAATTCCGTATCTCCTTCCTTCGCTAAAGAAGATGCACTTGTTATATCTATCTCCCGCTCAGTTTTATGGAGCTCCTTAATAAATTGATCCTTGTTCATCCTCTTTCTCCTTGTGATTTTCACAGTTATATGATTGAAAATAACTTTTAAATTCCGGATAAGTAGCTAATTTATTTCTTAGTCGGTTACGAGCTCTATATAAACCCACACGGATAGCACCCTCCTTTACTCCCAGATATGTAGCGATTTCTTCACCAGTGAATCCGGCAATATAGTATAATTCTAATAAAATCCGGTCTCGTTCCCTCATTTTCTCTAAAATCTCTTTTAAAATAACCGCCTGTGGTGTTGGATTGTCCTCCTGTTTTTCTGCAGGGAGCCTTTCAGGCTTTATTTTTTCTGCAATCGTTATAAACCGTTCCTCCCTTATTTTTTTTGCTAGAAAGTCACGAGAACAATTCAGGGCGATAGTATAAATCCAAGTCTTAAGTGATGCCCTAGATGAATAAGTATCTATCTTCAGGATAGTGGCATAGAGCACGTCATTAAGAATTTCCTTAGCGTCTTCAAAATTCTTCACCTTATTATAAATAAAGCGAAGAAGTTTCTTAGCATATTTTCGTTGAAGACAAAGATGGTATTTTGTGTCGCCGGTTCGAAGGCCTTTAAATAATTCTTCATCTGTTATCTGCTGAAAATTTGTAGCTTCCACGGCTTATATTATCACCTTATTAAGGTTATAATTACAAGGAAAGGTATTTTCCTGACTTTTCTGTATTGAGCTGGTATATATAGACGAAAACATGTTACACTTTATGTCGAGATTCTTTGTGTAGATAGATACACGGATTTCTGTCTAAAAGATTAAATTGTCGAGGTTCTGCTTCCATTATAGCACTTTGCATAAATCTCTGTCAAGCCCTTTAAAGCTGATCATGGTGATTTTCCTGACAGAGTGTGTTATCCTAAGTTATAGTTCCTTAAAAATCTTACCTTCAAGTAGCCGCTTTAAATCAGCTTAAATTTGCTTGAAACAAAATTTGGAGGTGAAAAATTGGAGAGAAAATAGAGGATTTAGAATTTTGTTAATGGTAATGTCTTACACAGAAGGCGACAAATATATTAAGGAAAATACAATAATAGTATATATACTATTATTGTACTAAGTATTAGCCGTGGTAGAATATCTTCGAATACTTGACAAAGTTCATACGATCTCTATAAGTATATATACTTATAGAGATGGCCTGTTTGAATAAATGAGCAAAAACTGTATATCCAAATGACGAAAAGAATAGAAAAAGAGCTTGCTAACGAACTAACAAGGACCTCTCATGTCGATGCAAGCTTTCTTCGCAATCTATATCAAAATTACAGAACACTACTTCCTGACAAGCTGAGAAGCTTTAATAAATTTTTAGAATGGCTAGTAGAGATTGGCTTAATTAAAATAGAACGTGCTCCTTACAAAGTTGCTTATATTCCATCCAGTTCCAAGAGTATATTCAAAAGGACAACTGCCTTTTACGAAAATTCTTATCTTTCTTTTCTCTCAGCCTTTTACCTTCATCAATTAACCTTAGAGACCCCTAAGACTATTTACATCACTTACGAGCAATTTCCTAAACGTATGTCGAAATCTGTTCTCACTCAACAAAACATTGATATTGCTTTTTCTAAACCTATACGACCTACTAAGAACGTTGCCAAAATAGGGGGATATAGGGTTTATTTTCTTAACAGAAAATACTCAGGAAACCTTGGAGTCAAAAAAGTAGAATTTGAAAATGAGGTTATTTCTGTCACAAACCTAGAGAGAACCTTAATAGATGCACTAGTAAGGCCAGAATACTCTGGAGGAATCAATAGGGTAGTAAATGCTTTTAAATCAGCTAGGAACAGGATTATCGCTACTCGAACGTTCTTAGAGATTTACGCAAGATTAGATTACATTTACCCCTATCACCAGGCAATTGGCTTCCTTTTAGAAAAAACAAACAATCCCAATAAAGAGCTTATAGAAAAATTTTTCAAGATGCCAAAGCCTTTTAAATTTTACCTCGTTCATAATATACCAAAAGAGAAACTGGAATTTAATAAAAAGTGGAATATATACTACCCTAGATTTCTTCACCTAAACTAAATCGCGACCATAGTAAATATCAAATTCCTAAGATCACTACGCAAGTTTCTGACTTTTTAATTCTTTATACTCCCGGCATATACCCCGGCGCTTTTACTTATCCTTCACCCAAACCCCCCCTCACGTTTTTGACACCCGTGTCAAGCCATTCGATCAGGTAACCGAAGTTGGGGTCGTTCTGCCATTGAAAAGGTAACTTTTTGTTCCGAGTCGAGGAGTTTGTTTTTTAGAGGGTGAAGCTTCTCCTCCTCCGTTCTTCTCCTCGTAGACTTTGAAGAGCCTGTGGATCTTCTCATCTATCTTTCGTAACACTTAATAAAAAGACGCCAAAATGGCATCAATCTGTAATCTCGCATATAGAATATAGATAAAATAGGGATTTTAGTTTAGAGGAGGGGAGTCAACGTCGCACTTTTATACAGAAGACGACATATAAGGTTGATTAAAGAAGGAGCCTCAAAAAAACAAAAAGAGGATCAGGGTATGTTAAACCTTGTCGTTTTTGAGCCATGCAGTAGCCTATTTTGCCTTTTGAACTCAGCGGTGAAGAAAAGGGCCTTACCTGGGATCCTCCTGGATTAAAATAAGCCGTAAAATGGCAATTCTCCGAAACCCGCCACCAGAGGAAATTACAAGACGCTAATACAGGCTCATAGAGACTCACCTTTTAACTAAGCGATTTTTATACCTCTGGGGTCAATAAAATGCGTTGTAGAGTCTTATATTGGCTGTTTTCTTAAAAACTATCTTATAACCAATTGTTACTGAAGGGTTGACAAGATAAAGAATTATGATATAATATAACAAATAGTAAACTAACAGGGGGGGAATAAAATGTCCCGGATGATGACATTGAAAGAAGTCGCAGGGAGGCTGGGGCTACACATTAATACAATCCGAAGATATATCCAGGAAGGTAAAATTCCAGTGGTGAAATTTGATAAAGCTATGAGAGTGGAAAAGGAAGACTTGGAGGAATTTATAAGGGAGAGAAAGACGGGGGCAAAGAAATGAAGGCAGTAGGTTACATTAGGGTATCTACTGAGGAGCAGGTAAGAGAAGGAGTCTCTCTTGAGGCTCAGGAAGATAAGATTAAGAAGTATGCAGACCTACATAATTTAGAGTTAATAGGAGTGATAAGGGACGAGGGAAAGTCGGGTAAGGATCTTAACCGGGAAGGAATGCAAAAAGTTATAACTCTATGTAAAGACAGAAGCGTTGATCATCTAGTCGTTTATAAAATGGACAGATTAACCAGGAGAACCCTAGACCTTCTTACCTTAGTTGAGGAGGTCTTTAAGCCTAATGGAGTTCAATTCCATTCCATTAGTGAGAAGGTAGATACCTCTACCGCTCAGGGTAAGTTTTTCTTAACTATAACTGGGGCTATGGCTCAGATGGAAAGAGACCTTATCTCTGAGAGAACCAAAGAAGCGTTACAATATAAAATTAGTAAGGGGGAGTTAGTAGGATCTCCACCCCTGGGTTTTGAGGCTATCGAGAAAGAGTTAAGAAAAACTCAAGATGAGTTAATAGTAGTTCAAGAGATCTTTAAGATGAAAAAGGGTCGAGGTAAGAATAAGCTCTCTTTAAGACAGATCGCTAACCGATTAAACGAGGAGATGATCCCCACTAAGAGAGGGGGTAAGTGGTATGCAGGGACGGTAAGGTATATTCTCCGCAATAGTAGGTATAGAGAGTTAAAAGAAGCTGTTAGTGTATAAAAAGGGGACGGTTTTTATACAGATAGAGATAATAAGGCAAGGTAGTGAGTGTGATAAAGAGGCTATGAGGAAATGAATAAAGACGAGTCTATAACAACTTACCACGTGACGCAATGCTATCTTGAGATGGCAAGAGCTGTATATACAAAATGGTGCTTGCCGACCGCTAAGCAGTTTTCTTCCGATAGAGAATTAAAGACTCTCGTAGGTCAGTTTAGTTTTCTCATTGTGAGTCTCACCGTAATCTATAGTTATCTCGCAATAGAAGCTTGGGCCAATTATTATTTGCATGAAATATGGCGAAAGTCTAGGTTTAATTCAGGCAAAAAATATCCCGCCTTTCCTCAAAAATATCGGCAAATCAACGAATTTACTAAACTAAAAGATACTGAATTAAAAGAGCTTAAAGAGAGAATAAAGGTCTTATGTGACAGCTATCAAATACCTCGTATTGATAGAAGCAATCCTAAATTGTGGCGAGACTTCAATGAGCTACTGGAGGAAGCAAGGCATTTCATCATCCATCCTTTTCCAGATCCGAAAAAATTTCAGGAATGTATGGAAATAGTCCAAGAAAAACATGGACTCCGTAAATGGACGAAAATAGCTGAAGGAATTATATCTCATTTCTTCATAAACAAGAATAAAAAGCTTCCGAACTGGTTGACGCAGAACAAATTTTTCAAAATAGAGAAGTTCGAGCTAGTCCGATAAGAACCGAGTTAAATCAGGGATTTACACTGATTGACAAGAAAAAGGATGCACAGAGAGGCTCATAGAGGCACTCTGTTAAGGTAAAGCAACCTATATGACCTAGGTAAAATTAAAGTAACTATATCAAGAGAATTTTTTTAAGCCAGTTGTGGGATAGAGAGATTTTGGTTGAGAAATTTTATGAAAGAAAACCTAAAAATATATATTGCCTCAAGTTATAAACTCCTCAAATTTGACCCTTTTTGAATCTATAGAATAAAAATAAGAGAACTCCTCAAAAGTAGAAAGGAGGTAATAAATAATGCAAGCTGGAAATCGTCCTATAGAGAATTGGCTAATGAAACTTGGAACAGGCGAGATTCTTTTGCCCCGCTTCCAGCGTCACGAAGTATGGGGTCCAGATACAATAGCAGCCTTTCTTACATCTGTGGTGAGAGATCTACCTACTGGTTCTACACTCACTTGGGACGTTTGGGGGACAGAACCTTTTAAATCTCGGCGAATTGAAGGTACACCTGGGAAAAGTGAAGAGGTTAAAGAACTACTTTTGGACGGGCAACAGCGTTTGACAGCGTTATGGCGAGCTTTAAATGACAAATATGATAGGACGTACTTAGTTCTAAACCCAGAGGATAAAGAGAATCGTGAAGTAATTGGAGTGAGTCGTTGGGAAAGAGACGGGAAGAGATACCCTTTGTGGGTAGATCAACCAGAAGAATGCTGGAAAAGAAAGCAGATTCCTCTTAGACTCCTTAATCCAGGGAATGAATCTGAATTTAGCAATTGGGCTGGCAGAGTCACTATGGACAGTAAAATCCGGGACAGAATCGTAGATTTGAGAGGAGAAATTCGTAATTATAATCTCCCTGTCCTTTCTTTACCCGCATCTTGTGGGAAAGAAGTTGCAACGGAAGTTTTTGTGAAATTAAACACGACACTCGTAAGTTTGACAGCCTTTGACATTATTGTGGCTCAACTTGAAGCAGCCATTGGCGAATCTCTCCACGATTTGGTGGCTTCTTTGAAATCTCAAGTTCCCAAGATTGCCTATTATATAGAGCCATCCAATCTGGTTCTCTCTGTGAGTGCCCTTTTACAAGATAAGCTACCTAACCAACGAGGCTATTTCAGCTTGGATTTAGAGAAATTTGCTAGAGAGGACTGGTCTAAAATTGTAAAAGGAACCAAAGAAGTCGTCCAGTTTTTGGGAGATGAGAAGATCATCGATAGGGATCGCTTGCCTATAGAAAGCATCTTAGCACCATTGATTGCCCTCTGGGCAGAGGCACCAGAAGCATCGGATGAGAGGGGAAATACCAGAATCTTGCTTAGAAAATATTTATGGAAGGCATTCTTCACTGAACGGTATGATCGAGCTGTACCGACCGCTGTTTTACAGGATTATCGTATACTAAGAAAGGTCATAGCCGGAGAAGCAAGAGAAACCGAAGTTCCTTGTTTCGACAGCAAGGAATATCCT
>JABUBK010000197.1_pt1 | contig 13152 bp, 11 predicted proteins | sample 7332671 | NCBI WGS metagenome assembly JABUBK01 (sample SAMN07256342, study PRJNA390944) | subsurface metagenome | isolation source: Methane hydrate marine sediment | place: Pacific Ocean: Eastern North Pacific, ODP site 1244 | collected 2002
GATGATTTCTTTAATGTCCCTTATTGCCTCGTAGTCCAATTTAAATAGGCTTAGATATCCTCCAATTTCTTTTAATTTCATTCCCTGATCCTGCAAAATTCGAATCAAATAAAGAAGACCTGGTGTATTTTTAGGATAGATAGCGACAGAACCTTTAACACCTTTTTTGTGAAAATGGTCAATTCTTTTTATTAGTCCTTTTTTTATGTAATTTTGTAAAGCAATGTTTGTGATCCTGGCTAATCCAAAATATTTAGATGCGTTAGATAAAACTTCAATTTTTGTTAAAGTCTTCATTAAATCATACCTCCTTATATAAATTTAATTATTTAGAAAAAAACAGGACATAGTCTAAGGCTATGCCCTGTTAATTTTGTTTAGCTTGCTACCTCACCATAGTTTTTAATATGGCAAAAAGCTTTAGGACGCTTTATTCCAACATCTGCCCTGAGATATGCTCTAATCCAGATTTCAAGTTTTTCATAGCCTTCGCCTGTTTCTGCTAACTTTATTTGTAGATCAGTTCTCATTCCGATAAGCACTTTGCCAAAGTCCCCTATTACAGCACTATCCGATAACTGATTTGAGCTTAGCTTTTGATAAGATTTTTGTGGAGTTCCTTCGTAGCTTAGCGGTGGCAATAATCTGTTATGGAGTGTGTCTTTAAGAAGATCGAGATCTGCGAACATATTTGAAGGAGCAATTAGAGCTGTTGCCATCTCATTTTCTGCCTCTAACTTCCAATAAGCCTTGCTAAGGAAGTCATAACTTGAAATTTCAGCATTTTCCAAATCTTCGGTGAGAATCCCATCGGTATTTAAAACTCCGGTGGGTTCAAGCCCTCCTATACCGGATAATACTGCCTTGTCAAGAGCTAATGCTATTGCATCACTTATTGCGTCCTCTATTACGGTTTCAATATTAATTCCGTCCTGAGCCAATTCAACTGATATTTTTACCAAAGCCATTAGAGTTCGGGCTGTTAATGTAATACCATAAAAGGTCATATCTGTATCCTCTGCGAATTTAATTGATTCACCCTTCCATTCAGTTTTTGGCATTTCAATAATTTTTGGCACTATTAAGGTTTTCGATTCCATTGGGACGCTCATTGCTCCTGCTTTGAACACTTGGGCTTTATTTAAAGCCATTGGGATTATAATTGCTGAAATTATTTCAGGAATTATCCACCCTGCCCCTCCTGTAATTGTTGTAATGGCTCGCCTCTCTACTTCTGCGTCTTTCCAATCCCCTGTAATTAAGCCTCTTATATATTTTCCTGCACTAACTGGTTCTGTTATGCCCAATTTGTCCTGTGATTGTATAAAGGTTCGCAATTCGTCTAAATTACTTCTATTATAGAATTTCATCGCTGGTTCTACGTCTGATCCACCAATATCTGGTTTCATTGGCTTGTCGATAGGTTCTTTCATAAAGCTATCGATATCAGATATCCCTTCAGCTCTTCGTAATTCCTCAAATTCCTGGATTAATTCATCGCAACGCTTTTCATCTGCCGATGTTAGATCGCCCTTTTCCTCCAATTCTTTTAGTTCCTTAGAGATTTCTCTCATTCGTAATATAAATTTACTCATTTTAAACCTCTTTTTATTTAATTTTTTAGAATTGTTAACTAAAAAAGAAGCTCCTGCTCAATTCATTAGTTATATTTTTTTACTTTTTATATAAAAACCTGATAACTCCTGTTAAAAGGTTGATATCTTACATAAAGGCTCTAAATTTTTAATCAATCCAGAGCCTTTTATCAAAGAGATTAGAGAACGTATGGTAAGTTCTCCTCTTTTAGTATATGTTATTATCTAATAACAATATACAATAATAATTATAAAAAACAATTAAATAAAAGTCAAATAACTTATCAAAATATTTGGATTTTTTAAATTTTTGGCGGATTTAACCTTTTAATCCAAAATCTGATTTTTAGTTAAATTTTGGCTGTTTTATTGCTTTTATTCTAATTTTTTTTATTTTCCTAAAAAGTGATAGGGTGTTTTTAATTATTACCTGCTCGGAATTTACTTCTGGATATAAATTTTTTAATTTCGCGACCTTTCAAGCGACCTTAATCCGTGCGGTTTAGAGAAGTTCGGTCGTAGCTTTCTGATGGGGTATACCCCCTAACTCTAAGAGATCAAGAATTAATTAAAAAATTAATATTTAGGATAACTTTATTTCAATTAATAAATTAATTTTTGATATCTAATATCTATCTTTAATATTTGATTTAAATATTTGATTGACATTAGTTTAAATATTTGATTGACATGAGTTTAAAAGTTTCAGGAGTGATCTGATTCAAGTTATTGTTTTATTGTGGAGTATTAGAAGTATTAATGGAGTTATTATTCCTTTCTTAATAGACTAACTTAATTGACTCGATTGGCTCGATTGACTCAATTCATTTCTTTTTTATAAAGTCCTGATCTTTATATTCTTTCTCCAATCTCTTAATTAAAGTTAATGTTAAGTGTTTATAATCTATTCTCTCAGGGATATAGGGATATAGGGATACAGGGATATCATTAGAGGGGTGGCTCTACCTTATACTCTGCTCACTTGGTATAACCCACCTGGTATAGCCCCCCTGTTAGTTCCTTATAGTTCCTTAGCATTCCCTACCACAATATCGGCAGACCTTAGCTTCACCTTTAATAATCTCTGCACAAAATGGGCATTTTTTCATTCCCTCACTAAGTGCCTTTTTCTCTATAACTGCTCTATCAGGTTTAATAATAAGTGAACAAGGAAGTGCTACAATAAATAAGCATGCTCCGAATAACCACCACACAAAAAAATTTAGACCTTTGTTTTTTGCAATAAAACCAGGTATAAGCCCTATAAGAATTGCTAAAATTAAAGTTAATAATAAATCCTCCATAGCCATAAAAATATTCTCCTTTTTATGTTTTTTTTATTGTTTTTTTAATTGTTTTTTTAATTGTTTTTTTTAAAGATTCAACTATTTTATTTCTTTTATTTAGAGATTAAATAGAGATTAAGAAGAGATTTCGAGTAATTTTTAGATATTCTTATCAGGTTTAATTTAAAATCAAATTGTATGAACTTACTTTATAGATTGTATGAACTTACTTTATAAATTGTATGAACTTACTTTATAGAATTTAGTTATTAACAATTTAAGGCTTTAAATCTCTTTGCCTGCTAAATCTTATCCTTTCCCTGTTATCCTTCTTAGAAATTAAAATCCCGCTGTGCCGATATCCTTTTAGGAGTCCCTTACTTTTTATATCGTCCCAAGCCTTCTCAAATGTTTCCCTCGCTTGTGTTATATTTTTATCAGTAATCCCTATTGCTATTTTTAGATCTTCAAAATCCTTTGGGTATTTAAACAATTTAGAGGGACTTTGAATTGTTAAGTATAAAAATAAATTTAAAGCGATCTGTGAAAGGCTTAAAACTTTTTTTAATTCAATTAGCGTATAGTTTTCTTGTATGTTTTTATAAAAGGAATCTCCTAATAGTATTTCAAAAAAATATTTCCTTTTTTTCTCATCGTGAAATTTAAACTCAGCTAATATATTCCATTCGTGTATTCCTGACTTTTTACCTGTCTTAAAATCAATAATGGGAGTTATAAAAGTAGTATTTTTTAGATAATGTTGGGACCTCAAAATTTCACTTCTGTAATAGCCTGTGGATTTTAAATTCAATAGTTTTAAAAATTTTTTAATTGATATTTCATATCTTCTATTTTTTAACAAATCACTTAAATAAATATCAGCGAGCAATACCTTAATGTCCATTAATTTTGGATCTCTGTATGAGATTATTTTATACTCTCCATACATACTCGAAACCTGATTTAATAGCGTTTCCTCTCCTTTATATTTAGTTGGGAATTTGTTTTTATCTTTTAAAAGAGGATACAGAGCTAATAAATATGGGTATTTAAACTTTTTATTAATGTAATCAGAATCTTCTAATTCTTTGCCTGGAGGCTCTTTTAAAATAATTTCAGCTCCTTTTTTTTTAGATTTTATCTTTTTAGGTGGATTTGATACTTTTATATTTTCTGGTGGACTTATTCCCTGAATATGTTTTAAGCAAAAAAAACACCTGTCAAATAAATTCGGATCGCTATATGAAATGGGACAATCACCATTTTTACTATTGAAACACTTATAAGCCTCTTTAAACAATGTTTCAGAATTCATACCTACTCCTTTTTTATAGCTCTTTTTTAATTTTCTTATTTTTATACAATAATCACACCAGGGGTATAGCCTTATAGAGCCTTCTACCATACAATTTCCTTTATTATGCTCTTTATAGAAACAGATATCGGCTCTCTTTTTTCTTGATGATCTAAGCTCACTCTTAGTTTTAAATTTTTTAGATATCTGATAATCTGTTTTCATTTCCCATTTCACTTAATTTTTGTATACATTTTTTGACTTTTATAAAAATTCTGGTATAAAATATTAAACTGAGAGAGGGTGGATTTTTCACTTTCCACTCTTTTACTCCTAAATTTAAGAGATTCTCCGGAGTAATGGGGGATCTCTTTTATTTTTCACTTTCTTTTTTCCTTCTGTTCCTCTCTTAAAATTTCCCTTACTCTTTTATTCTTTTTCCTATCAAAATATAATCCTGTTATAAGAAAGGATATTCCGATAAATCCCATTACTATTAAAAAAATTAGAAACCGAGTATTGCCAGATATCTTTATTTTTCCTCCTTTATTACTTTTTTATTCCTAATTTTACTAGTTCCTGCTCCCTTTTTAATATTTCTTCCTGATACTGCTGTATTCTTTTTTCAGACATTCTGATCTTCCCATTCTCTTCTGCTATGTTTGAACCCAGGTCTTGTATCTTTTTAACTATTGTTACTAAGCCCCTTAACTCCATTTCACTTAGAGGTTTTTCGAATTTATATTTAGAATTTAACTTTTTAATTTTTTTCACTTTTTTACTCTCCTTTCTTTAAGTTTTTAAATCTTTAATACTAAAATATATCAAAAGAAACATAATTAAACCTATTAAGGCTGTATAAACAAAAGGTATTTTAAACTCATAAGTTATTACAAAATAAAGAAATGTTATAGTTATAGCAGCTATAATTGAAATTAAGAACGCTTTCACTTTTCACCTTCTCCCTTTTACTCCTAAATTTTCTCCTTTATGATAGCCTTTCTTGAATCCTGGTGTGTAAAGGCGATCGGCGTTTTCTTTTATTTCTTTGACTTTTTACTTTTTTTTTCCTTTTACTCTTTTCGAATCCTCGCTTTCGGCGATCCTTCTTTAATTTTTTCCTTGTTTTTATTTCCTCATTCTCCAAAGGATATAAGGGATCATGCTCATTTAATCTCAATTTTTTTCCCTCCTTTCTTTTAAGCATATAAATATATGAGTTCCCTTCTCAAACAGCGATTAAAGGGCAATTTGATGCGTCTTTTTAAGGGTAAATCTCAAATTCTTTGAATTTTAGCCCTTTTAACCTCCATTTTTATTATTTTCAATTAAGAATAGGTTTAATTGTTTCATTTCACCAATTTTTAAATCTTAAATTCCTCAAATTTTGCCATTGCTTTCTCTACATCTTTAAGTGCTAATGTAATGTAGATTTGCGTTGTTGAAATATCGACATGACCTAAGATCGTTTTTAAATTCATTACATTGCCACCCTGTCTTATAAATGTAGTACCGAAGGTATGTCTAAGCGAATGTGGTGAAATATTTTTCTTGATCCCTGCTCTTTTAGAATATTTTTTAATCATATAGCTAATATTCCGAGTCTTGAATTGACTACCTTTTTTGGTGTTAAAGCACTTTGCTTTTCCTGTCCTTTTAATATCCTTTATTGTTGTAAAGAAATATTTTGTATTTTTTGGTTTAGCTTTCCACCACTCTTTTAATAGTTTTGAAGTAAAGAAAGGAATAATTAAATCTCTGTCTATTCCCCCTTTGCCCCCAACTATTCTTAGTTTATTTTTAGTTAAATTGACATCTGAAGGCTTTAAATTCGAAACTTCTGAAACTCTTAGTCCCATGTTCAGCATTAAACTTAATGTTGCCAGATTTCTTTTACCTGAGAAATATCGCTTGTTGGGTATTCTCATTAGGCTTTCTACTTCCTCAGGTTCTAAGATTACAGGTAGCTTTTTCCTTCTTTTAGCCTTCATTTCCTTTTCCTTTGTTTATAATAGTTATTAGTTAGATATTCTCATCAGGTTTAATATTAAATTAAAGCCACTTTTTATTGCTTATTATGTCTATTAGTAGCAATTTATCATAATACTTTAATGATGTCAAGCAATATATCCCAAATAATTTGCATTATTTTGACCTTATATATAGCAGTTTATCAGGTATTCTTATTTTTTAATTTTCTAACATAAAAGGTAGTATTTTTTATAACACTAACTAAATGATTAGTTTGGATCTTAAAGATTAGATCGAAGTAAAGATTTCGATTGATCTCTTCTTTTTCTTTGTCTATAAACTCAATTAATCTATCTGATGTTTTTTTCAAGATATCCCTTTTTTCTAAGGCTAAATTTCAGTTCTTAATGAAATAGTATTAAAAACTTTTCAAAATGATTTTTAGACGCTATTCTGTGGGAATGTGGTATGTCCCTGTGTTTTGTTTAGACCTTTATTCTCATTAAATATTTAATCAAGTAATTTTTCAAATTCTTTATCAAATATTCCACTAGGCAAATAAACCCGCCCTCTCGATGATGGTGTTAATCCAAATTCTGATGCGAAGGCTTTTATTTGCACTAAACATTCATTGGCGATAGAAACCTCCGGGAATTTTTTTACCTTAATTGAAATTACTTTACCGAATTCATCTTTTTGAGGAATTTTAATTGTAGTTCCATGTTTTTTTAGAAATTTTTCTGCTTTCTTCCATTTAGCATAACTCTGGCAATAACATTCGAAGGCTACTTTATCTAAGGCTGTCAATAATCCGAGCTTTTCTAATTCTGATGCTAATCTCCTCCACTCCTTCTTTGCGTCTGCTAATAGCCAACTCGGACATTCTGGGGCTATTTGTAATGGTATTGGTTCATTTAAGTTCAATGGTCTTTTACCTGGATTCCCTTCTAATTTTTTAAGTGATGTTGGTTTTGATTTGCGTCCTCTCATTTTTCACTCCAAATATTTTCTTAAATCTTTTTTAATATAAAATTCTTTGTTATATCCTTTTAGTTTATTGATCGCTCTTTTACCGAATTCTCTCCAATCTATTTTACTTTCTGTTTTAGGATAGTGATTTAATTTTCCTACCTTATATAAATCTACAAATTCATGAGTTAGATCAATCAAATTAAGAGATTGACTTGGTATTATTACCGGTTCTAAACTTACCCAAGTTTGTATTCCTAACTTATGAGCCTCCTCTAATGAATTAATTCTGTCTTGTGGTATATCTGCTTTTGGTTCTATTGATTTGCTGTCTGTTTCATTATCAAAAGTAAGAGTAACTGCATAAGTATCTTTTTGCTTATAAAGTTCAAAATCTCTTTTAGCTAAATTCCCATTTTTTGTAAGTATCTGAAAACTCTGGTTATTTTTGTTTAATATTTCTATCGCTTTTCTTGTGATCTGATTATTCTTTTCTGCTTTTTGATATGGATCGCAAGTAAAACACATTAATATCGGTTTTTTATTTTTTTCTATTTTAAGTTCTAAGGCGTCCAATTCTAATTTTTTTAAAATGTTTTTTCTTACTGATGTATTATTTCTAAATTCCTCTTTCTTTAATCTGCAATATCTGGGAACATAACAATATCTACATCCATTTGAACACCCGATATATAGATTTAAGGCTAATGGAGAATATTCTCTCGCTTTTCCTTTTGGTTCATAGATTACTCTCATTTTGGACTCGCTTTATGTAAAAGTTCATAGACATCTCCCGAATCCTCTATTTGATGCTCCGGTAATAACTGATTGAGTTCTAAGGCTATTTCGTCTAATGGTTTTCCTTCTTTCCTTTTAGCCCAGATTGGTATTCTTTCGAAATCCGGATCTTTAATTCCTCCTAAAAGTCTAACTGCGTCCCTGACTCTTTTTCTCTCCTTCTCTCCATACTTTTCTTGATATTTTTTTTCTAAATAATTGTATAGTTCTTGGTCCTTGAAATTGTGGAGTTTCTTATATCTTGTTTCCCAAGCTTTGTAGCCAGCTCTTGACATTTTACTTTTACCTCTCCCGAACATTGCTACCTCCTTAATTTTTAAATCAATGTCCTACTATATTAATAATACTCCTCATCAGGTTAAATGTCAAGTCTTTTCCAAAATATTTTTAAATATTTATTACCTCGCTTTTGTTGTTTTTTGAGAATAAAACATTTCTATTAAAAGGTTCGCTATATTCCACCTGGATTAGAGGATCATTGACATCATCAATATTTATGTCGATTGTAGGAGAATCTAATTTATCTTGAATCTTGTAGAATGCTTTTTGATCTTTTGAGTTTTCAATAATAATCTCAGTAATTTTTTTACAATCTAAGTGGCTATATGCCTTCAACTCTATTATTCTTTTAAATTTTTCTAAGCGGGTTATTGTTAAGTTTCGAAGTTTAAGAAGTTTTAATGGCACATTTTTTAATAGATAGTCTTTAATTTCAGGTGTGATTCCTTCTTTGAATAATATCTCCTCTCTGTATCTTTTATCCTCATCGATGATTTCTTTAATGTCCCTTATTGCCTCGTAGTCCAATTTAAATAGGCTTAGATATCCTCCAATTTCTTTTAATTTCATTCCCTGATCCTGCAAAATTCGAATCAAATAAAGAAGACCTGGTGTATTTTTAGGATAGATAGCGACAGAACCTTTAACACCTTTTTTGTGAAAATGGTCAATTCTTTTTATTAGTCCTTTTTTTATGTAATTTTGTAAAGCAATGTTTGTGATCCTGGCTAATCCAAAATATTTAGATGCGTTAGATAAAACTTCAATTTTTGTTAAAGTCTTCATTAAATCATACCTCCTTATATAAATTTAATTATTTAGAAAAAAACAGGACATAGTCTAAGGCTATGCCCTGTTAATTTTGTTTAGCTTGCTACCTCACCATAGTTTTTAATATGGCAAAAAGCTTTAGGACGCTTTATTCCAACATCTGCCCTGAGATATGCTCTAATCCAGATTTCAAGTTTTTCATAGCCTTCGCCTGTTTCTGCTAACTTTATTTGTAGATCAGTTCTCATTCCGATAAGCACTTTGCCAAAGTCCCCTATTACAGCACTATCCGATAACTGATTTGAGCTTAGCTTTTGATAAGATTTTTGTGGAGTTCCTTCGTAGCTTAGCGGTGGCAATAATCTGTTATGGAGTGTGTCTTTAAGAAGATCGAGATCTGCGAACATATTTGAAGGAGCAATTAGAGCTGTTGCCATCTCATTTTCTGCCTCTAACTTCCAATAAGCCTTGCTAAGGAAGTCATAACTTGAAATTTCAGCATTTTCCAAATCTTCGGTGAGAATCCCATCGGTATTTAAAACTCCGGTGGGTTCAAGCCCTCCTATACCGGATAATACTGCCTTGTCAAGAGCTAATGCTATTGCATCACTTATTGCGTCCTCTATTACGGTTTCAATATTAATTCCGTCCTGAGCCAATTCAACTGATATTTTTACCAAAGCCATTAGAGTTCGGGCTGTTAATGTAATACCATAAAAGGTCATATCTGTATCCTCTGCGAATTTAATTGATTCACCCTTCCATTCAGTTTTTGGCATTTCAATAATTTTTGGCACTATTAAGGTTTTCGATTCCATTGGGACGCTCATTGCTCCTGCTTTGAACACTTGGGCTTTATTTAAAGCCATTGGGATTATAATTGCTGAAATTATTTCAGGAATTATCCACCCTGCCCCTCCTGTAATTGTTGTAATGGCTCGCCTCTCTACTTCTGCGTCTTTCCAATCCCCTGTAATTAAGCCTCTTATATATTTTCCTGCACTAACTGGTTCTGTTATGCCCAATTTGTCCTGTGATTGTATAAAGGTTCGCAATTCGTCTAAATTACTTCTATTATAGAATTTCATCGCTGGTTCTACGTCTGATCCACCAATATCTGGTTTCATTGGCTTGTCGATAGGTTCTTTCATAAAGCTATCGATATCAGATATCCCTTCAGCTCTTCGTAATTCCTCAAATTCCTGGATTAATTCATCGCAACGCTTTTCATCTGCCGATGTTAGATCGCCCTTTTCCTCCAATTCTTTTAGTTCCTTAGAGATTTCTCTCATTCGTAATATAAATTTACTCATTTTAAACCTCTTTTTATTTAATTTTTTAGAATTGTTAACTAAAAAAGAAGCTCCTGCTCAATTCATTAGTTATATTTTTTTACTTTTTATATAAAAACCTGATAACTCCTGTTAAAAGGTTGATATCTTACATAAAGGCTCTAAATTTTTAATCAATCCAGAGCCTTTTATCAAAGAGATTAGAGAACGTATGGTAAGTTCTCCTCTTTTAGTATATGTTATTATCTAATAACAATATACAATAATAATTATAAAAAACAATTAAATAAAAGTCAAATAACTTATCAAAATATTTGGATTTTTTAAATTTTTGGCGGATTTAACCTTTTAATCCAAAATCTGATTTTTAGTTAAATTTTGGCTGTTTTATTGCTTTTATTCTAATTTTTTTTATTTTCCTAAAAAGTGATAGGGTGTTTTTAATTATTACCTGCTCGGAATTTACTTCTGGATATAAATTTTTTAATTTCGCGACCTTTCAAGCGACCTTAATCCGTGCGGTTTAGAGAAGTTCGGTCGTAGCTTTCTGATGGGGTATACCCCCTAACTCTAAGAGATCAAGAATTAATTAAAAAATTAATATTTAGGATAACTTTATTTCAATTAATAAATTAATTTTTGATATCTAATATCTATCTTTAATATTTGATTTAAATATTTGATTGACATTAGTTTAAATATTTGATTGACATGAGTTTAAAAGTTTCAGGAGTGATCTGATTCAAGTTATTGTTTTATTGTGGAGTATTAGAAGTATTAATGGAGTTATTATTCCTTTCTTAATAGACTAACTTAATTGACTCGATTGGCTCGATTGACTCAATTCATTTCTTTTTTATAAAGTCCTGATCTTTATATTCTTTCTCCAATCTCTTAATTAAAGTTAATGTTAAGTGTTTATAATCTATTCTCTCAGGGATATAGGGATATAGGGATACAGGGATATCATTAGAGGGGTGGCTCTACCTTATACTCTGCTCACTTGGTATAACCCACCTGGTATAGCCCCCCTGTTAGTTCCTTATAGTTCCTTAGCATTCCCTACCACAATATCGGCAGACCTTAGCTTCACCTTTAATAATCTCTGCACAAAATGGGCATTTTTTCATTCCCTCACTAAGTGCCTTTTTCTCTATAACTGCTCTATCAGGTTTAATAATAAGTGAACAAGGAAGTGCTACAATAAATAAGCATGCTCCGAATAACCACCACACAAAAAAATTTAGACCTTTGTTTTTTGCAATAAAACCAGGTATAAGCCCTATAAGAATTGCTAAAATTAAAGTTAATAATAAATCCTCCATAGCCATAAAAATATTCTCCTTTTTATGTTTTTTTTATTGTTTTTTTAATTGTTTTTTTAATTGTTTTTTTTAAAGATTCAACTATTTTATTTCTTTTATTTAGAGATTAAATAGAGATTAAGAAGAGATTTCGAGTAATTTTTAGATATTCTTATCAGGTTTAATTTAAAATCAAATTGTATGAACTTACTTTATAGATTGTATGAACTTACTTTATAAATTGTATGAACTTACTTTATAGAATTTAGTTATTAACAATTTAAGGCTTTAAATCTCTTTGCCTGCTAAATCTTATCCTTTCCCTGTTATCCTTCTTAGAAATTAAAATCCCGCTGTGCCGATATCCTTTTAGGAGTCCCTTACTTTTTATATCGTCCCAAGCCTTCTCAAATGTTTCCCTCGCTTGTGTTATATTTTTATCAGTAATCCCTATTGCTATTTTTAGATCTTCAAAATCCTTTGGGTATTTAAACAATTTAGAGGGACTTTGAATTGTTAAGTATAAAAATAAATTTAAAGCGATCTGTGAAAGGCTTAAAACTTTTTTTAATTCAATTAGCGTATAGTTTTCTTGTATGTTTTTATAAAAGGAATCTCCTAATAGTATTTCAAAAAAATATTTCCTTTTTTTCTCATCGTGAAATTTAAACTCAGCTAATATATTCCATTCGTGTATTCCTGACTTTTTACCTGTCTTAAAATCAATAATGGGAGTTATAAAAGTAGTATTTTTTAGATAATGTTGGGACCTCAAAATTTCACTTCTGTAATAGCCTGTGGATTTTAAATTCAATAGTTTTAAAAATTTTTTAATTGATATTTCATATCTTCTATTTTTTAACAAATCACTTAAATAAATATCAGCGAGCAATACCTTAATGTCCATTAATTTTGGATCTCTGTATGAGATTATTTTATACTCTCCATACATACTCGAAACCTGATTTAATAGCGTTTCCTCTCCTTTATATTTAGTTGGGAATTTGTTTTTATCTTTTAAAAGAGGATACAGAGCTAATAAATATGGGTATTTAAACTTTTTATTAATGTAATCAGAATCTTCTAATTCTTTGCCTGGAGGCTCTTTTAAAATAATTTCAGCTCCTTTTTTTTTAGATTTTATCTTTTTAGGTGGATTTGATACTTTTATATTTTCTGGTGGACTTATTCCCTGAATATGTTTTAAGCAAAAAAAACACCTGTCAAATAAATTCGGATCGCTATATGAAATGGGACAATCACCATTTTTACTATTGAAACACTTATAAGCCTCTTTAAACAATGTTTCAGAATTCATACCTACTCCTTTTTTATAGCTCTTTTTTAATTTTCTTATTTTTATACAATAATCACACCAGGGGTATAGCCTTATAGAGCCTTCTACCATACAATTTCCTTTATTATGCTCTTTATAGAAACAGATATCGGCTCTCTTTTTTCTTGATGATCTAAGCTCACTCTTAGTTTTAAATTTTTTAGATATCTGATAATCTGTTTTCATTTCCCATTTCACTTAATTTTTGTATACATTTTTTGACTTTTATAAAAATTCTGGTATAAAATATTAAACTG
>JABUBK010000198.1_pt1 | contig 13149 bp, 10 predicted proteins | sample 7332671 | NCBI WGS metagenome assembly JABUBK01 (sample SAMN07256342, study PRJNA390944) | subsurface metagenome | isolation source: Methane hydrate marine sediment | place: Pacific Ocean: Eastern North Pacific, ODP site 1244 | collected 2002
TGGGAAAAATAGGGAGAAATGATCCTTGTCTATGTGGTAGCGGTAAAAAATACAAGAAGTGTTGTCTATCAAAGGATCGGGAAAGAGAGCAAGAATGCCTTTCATCAGGTTCTATGGATTTTGTTGTTGATTGGATTTTAAAAGACACAAAATTAAAATATACATTTGATCTGATATTAAAAAAATATATCAAAGACAAGGTAACTGATGAAATTCAGTTCAGTCAGTTATTAGATGCTTTTATTTTTGATTATACTATTCCTCATATAAATATAACTCCATTTAGGTATTTTCTTGAAAACGCAGGACTTTCTCCTCAGCTTTATCATATCTATGAAAGATTTGATAAGAATGTGTTCAGCCTCTTTAAGGTTATAGATGTGCAATACAACAAAGGTATGATGTTACTGGACATGATTTGGGATGAAAATTATTGGATAACAGAAAAAAAGGGGACGCATGGAGTAAATCTTGGTGATGTTGTGTTTTGTCGAGTAGCTCCATTTCAGGATGGCTTTATTTCGTTAAGCCCAGCGGGTAATAGATGGCCTTCTGAGGTATCATATATGATTGAACGGGGCTTTAGAGGATTTCATGCACAGGGTGAGGAAAAACCGATGAATGCCTTCGATCTCTTTGAAATACTCTATAATTCAGAAGATATACCAAAAGATCTGCCAGAGATTAAAAAAGCATTGAAGAAAAAGTTGAATAAAATAGGCCTTAAGATTGATTTCCGCAGTCTTGATAAAAGAATAAATGAAAATACCCGTGTAGATGATGCATTTCCTGAAATACTGGAGTTTCATTTTCCCTCAAATAAGGATTTTAGAGAGGCCATGGATCTTTTTCAGATGCTTTGGAATGCATATCCTCGACATGAATTTAAAGGAATAACACCGACACAAGTATGTAAAAAGGGTCCGAAAGAGAACATGTTAATCCAGGATTTCATGGATGAGGTGATGAAGAATATTAATCCAGATACTTATCCATCATTAAAAGAAGCAGAAGTTGCAGCTAAAAAATTCCAGAAGAAATGGCTTAAAACCCCTCAGAAAGAACTTGATGGTAAAACTCCGATGGAGATTATAATGGAGGAGAGAGAGATGCTGGGCAACCCTAGTAAAAAGTTTGATATTCATTTGGAGATAACAGGTTTTCGAGATTATGACGTGAATCTTGCTGAGAAACTCTATTGGGATGGCATCGAGTCTTTTAATGAAGGATCAATTGAAAAAGCAAAGAACTGTTTTGAACAAGTAACAAAGATGTATCCTGAGAATTACAAAGCCTGGGGAAATCTAGGGTCTGCTCTGTCGTACCTTGGAGCCAAACAAAAATCAATTAAATGTTATAAAACAGCTCTTTCCATTAACCCAAACTATGAATTCGCTCGAAAAAACATAAAAATCGTTAAAGATACACCTGAAGACGTCCTTGCAATGCAAGGATTTCTTGGAGCGATGAAGGGAGCGATGCATTATGGGATTGGTAAAAATAGAAAAAAACCGAAAGAGAAGATCAATGTTTGGGAGGAAGTCGATAAAGCCATACGTGAGGAACGTAAAAGGAAAGAAGATTGATAGATCTTGTCAGTTTCATAGTTATTAAACGATAACTATTGGGGAGGGAAAGAAGTGTGCTCTATATCCTGATATAGGATAAGTTCACAATTAACTTCACGATTAACTTCATGATTGGAAGATAAGTAACTACCTTCAAATATAATTGATCACTGGGGAATTCTACAAGGTATCTCAAAAACGATACCGAGTACTATCAAACCTAAGGTTTTTCCAAGGACAACCGAAGAAGACGAGCAACTGATATAGTTAAACAAGTTGCTATTCGATGAAATTGACCTTAAAACATTTAAAATAAGAATTTATGTCGTACTACAACTTGGGCCAGTGGTCTAGTGGTTATGACGTCGCGCTTACAACGCGGAGATCGCCTGTTCAATTCCGGCCTGGCCCACTTCAAAATTCTAAGCTTTTAAATTGAATCATCTTCTGTAGAACGACATGCCATTGCTAACGTTGAGTTTAATTTGTTATCAAGTTTTTCTAATTTTGTATATACTTCATCATCAGACAGTCCTGCGGGTCGTCTCACTAACAATCCATTTCACTCTCTACGAAATCCATCAGAGATTCTACTACATTTCTCCATATCAATTGTCATGTCCTTAATTATTTCCGTTTCTTGTTCCCAGTGTGAAAATAGTTTTTCTACTTCATTTCGCCAGTTTCCCTCAACATCGGACTGTATAGTCATGTGATCCTCAAATATTATATATTTATCTGCTAAATAAAAATTTCGTAAGAAATACTTTTTATAACCTTTATAACGCAAAAGAGACTAAAAATTAAAGTATAGCTAACTATTTCCCCCTGTTAGATTTACATGAGCATCGGAGCAAAGGGCATAGACATTATACATGAACTATTTGAAATGATAGGAATTAATACTAGTTCGTTAGTTGAGGAGGTTATTGTTTCGGTAGTGATATTTGCACTATCTATTATTATTGGCTGGGTTGTTTATCATATTTTTGAACGATATTTTACAAAATGGGCGGAAAAGACAAAAACGAATCTGGATGATGAAATTTTAAAAAATATTAAAGCACCGGTCTATTTTTTTGTTATACTTATCGGTGCATATTATAGTTTAGACTCTCTTTCCTATCTTAAGGCATATTCTGGATTTTTAACGGCGATATTTACTGTAGCTCAAATCCTGCTCGTCACATTTATTGTAATCAGAGTACTCAATGTTTTAGTAGCATGGTATGCCGAAAAAAGTAAAAAACGTGGAAAGAAAGTAAGTAACCATATTCTCTTCATTTTTAAGAAAATCATTCAAGCTGTTATAGTTATATTTGCACTTTTAGCTGTTTTAGCTGCATTTAATGTTGATCTTACTGGTGCCGTGGTGGGTCTTGGGGTTGGCGGCATCGCTATTGCATTTGCATTACAAAATGTTCTTAGTGATATGTTTAGTGCTTTTTCCATCTACTTTGATAGACCATTTGAAATTGGTGACTTCATTATTATTGGCAGTGATATGGGTATAGTTAAAAAAATCGGTATTAAATCAACAAGAATTCAAACACTCCAAGGAGAAGAACTCGTTGTATCAAACAACGAGATGGTTAACACCAGAATACGAAATTTCAAAAAAATGAAAAAACGACGGATTGTATTTCATTTCGGTGTTACCTATGGTACTCCTTCAAAAAAACTGGAAAAAATTCCCGATATGGTGAAAAAAATTGTTAATTCCCAAGAACTAGCTGAGATTGATAGAGTTCATTTTACGGAATTCGGTGATTTCAGTCTGAACTTTGAAGTGGTCTATTACATGATAAAGGGTGACTACGTCCTGTATAGAGACACGCAACAGCAAATTAATTTTGCAATAAAAGGCGCCTTCGAAAAAGAGGGCATTGAAATAGCATTTCCAACACAAACCATTTTCCTAAATAAATAAATTGATCCACTATTAGACAGCGATTTGAATCTAGGTAGTGCTATTTTATCAAATAAAGGTTAATAGTTATCAGTCAAGAATTTTAACGTCAATTTTATCGTTAATTTCTATTAATGCTCCTTCTGTTCTTTTACCCATACTACAATTTACCACAGTACTAACATTAAGTTTTGTAATGCCAGGGTCTTCATGTATATGCCCACATAACACAAGTCTCGGTTTGCATTTTTCAACAAGTTCTCTTAGTTCCTTACTTCCAGAATGATGGCCAAAAAAAACTCTATCCTGCGTTTTATATGGTGGAACATGAGCCACTAGAACACTTTTATTGTCCACCACTTCCTCAATAGGTTTTTTTGAATTTTTAGCTTCGATAACAATTTTGGATAGAGGAGATGGAATTGTACCTCCTATGCCAACAAATGAAATATCATTTTTTACAACTCGTTTTAAATCAAGATTATCTGCTTTACTGTCCGTTATTGCTTGACCAACTTCCGCCGGATCGATGTTACCTACAATAGCCAATGTATCAACCGGAATTTGATTAAGAAAATTTTTAGCAACTTCTCCAGGTCCAAACTGAGTAATATCTCCACATATGACAACAAGATCTGGAGAGTATTTTTCGATATTTTTTAGAATTATATTAAGTCTGTATTGAGATCCGTGTATGTCTGCAGTTGCTAGCAGTTTCATATTCTCATTTGCTTGAATAAAACTTTAATTAAAAATATTGCTGAATAATCGAGCATGAAATTAAAACAGGTATTTTTCAATTCCTGTTTGATTTTTAGTGTATGAAATCGTCATCAATTTCATTTCCGAAAAGAATGTCAGATAATTTTTCGACAAACTCTCTACTTAATTTCATATGCTTCCAATCCTCTCCTTAAACCACTCTTATACTACTGTAAAAAGTAAATAAAATGTCCATATATATAATTTCTTATGACCAATATACCAACTTTTCTCAAATATTGATTTAATTATTCTTATATGATTAAAATATTTGATTATGATAAATACATTAATAACACCTTCTTAGATAAAGAATAAAAATATTTGACTGATGGAGGAAGTTATATGACAAAAGAAGAAGAAATCACAAAGAATTTATCGTTGATTGAGTACTACAAAGAACAGTTGAATTCAGTAGATATACAAACACAGTATATGCTAGCTGCTTTAACCGATTACCACAAGGCAAAACTAACAATTGAACAATTACATAATACTGATGAAAATTCAGATATACTTATTCCTGTGGGCGGAGGAGCTTTTATCAATGGTTCCATCAAAAATGTCTCAAATGTTCTTGTTGATATCGGTGCTGGACTAGTAGCTGAAAAAACAATTGATGATGCCCTTAAAAAAATTGATGAAAGAATAAAAAGTTTACAAGAAAATCAAGAAAGGCTTTTGTCAATGGCACAAAAACTACAAGAGGATGGTGCCGAACTGTCAAAAAAAACACAGGAACTTATGGACGAAACTAGAGAATGATTTTTGGGTATGAATAATGTTTAAATTTCTAAAGAAAAAATTGAAGAGATTCGAGAAAAAGCTTGAAGAAGAATTAGAAACTGAGTTAGAAAAAGAATTAGAAGTTAAGGAAGAGATACAGCCAGAAACAAAAATTACAGAAGAAAAAATTGAGATTGTTGAAAAACCACTGAAACCTAAAGAAGAAGAACCTGCTGAGCCTGTAGAGGATGAAGAGAAAAAGATAGTTACGGGTAGAAGAAGAGCAAGAAAATTTTTAAAAAAGGTGAGTGAAGAAAAAAGAAAAAGAGAAGAACAAGTTGATAAACAGATAGAAGAAAGTATCGAGATTGAGTTGCAACATATTGTAAGAACAAGGAAAAGTATCGAGGAAGTTGTAAAAACAGATAAAAAACCTACTTGGGGGATTGATGAAGGAAAGTTAGATGATCTACTATGGGACCTTGAGATAGGTCTTTTAGAATCAGATGTTGCATATTCTGTTATCGAATCCATAAAAAAAGATATCAAGGAGGAGATCAGAGATGTATCGTTTGCCAGATCTAAGGTAAGCGATTTTGTAGAAACCGTACTAAAAAATGCAATATCCCATGTTTTAAAGACCAATGATTTTGATTTTAATGAGTTTATTGAGCAGAGTAAGAAACCAGTTGTAATAATGTTTATTGGGGTAAATGGAACAGGTAAAACCCTTTCCATTGCCAAAGTCGCCAATCAATTAAAAAAACAGGGAAAAACCTGTGTAATGGCTGCTGGCGACACATTTCGTGCAGGGGCCATTGAGCAATTGACTATACATGCAAATAATCTTGGTGTAAAAATTATCAAACACGGTCATGGGTCAGATCCTGCTGCTGTCGCATTTGACGCTATTGAACACGCAAAAGCAAAACACAAGGATGTGGTTTTACTAGATACTGCTGGTAGGATGCAGACAAATTACAATCTTATGGACGAGATGGCCAAGATTAAACGAGTTGCAAAACCTGATTTAATTATATTTGTTGGAGATGCCTTATCTGGAAATGATGCAGTTGAGCAGGCAAAACGTTTCAATGAAGTTGTAGGAATCGATGGCGTTATTCTTACAAAAGTAGATACCGATGCAAAAGGCGGTAGTTCTTTATCAATTGCTTATACCATCGGAAAACCGCTGCTCTTCATTGGTGTTGGTCAAGGTTATGATGACCATATTCCTTTTAATCCCGAATGGATGGTTGAAAATATTTTTGGGAAGTAGTTTATATCGTTATTTTCGTCCCATCAAACGATTGATTAGTTAAGGCTTTTTCAAGCTGGTCTAATCTTTTTCCGTTTACAACATATGTCGTCAATTTCATTCTTTTAATTATTTCTAGGGCAGGTCCATCTATCACTACATTTTTCCCTGCCGATTTCCATTTGATGCCGTACCTTTCAATTAGCTGATCGATTTTTACTTCTTTTAACTGTTTTGCATCAGAGTATTTGTTCGGGTCTTTATCATAGATTCCGTCTACATTTGTTGCAATGATAAATAGATCAGCACCCGTTTTTTTAGCAATCTCAGCGCCAACCATATCAGTACTGTGTCCTGGTGTTGTTCCTCCCATTACTATAATAGGTTTGTCAATATCAATTGCTTCACTAGTTGTACAAGGTATATCTTTGTTTGATTCTTCTATAATATTTGTTAATATCTTTGCATTAACTCTGGTTATATATATTCCTATTGAATCTAATATTTTTTCGTTGAATTTAAGATCTCTTCCTAATTTTATGTATTTTCTTGCTACGTTTCCCCCGCCAACTATTATGAAAATCTTGTATTGCTTACTAATTTTTTTTAATAAACTAGCTAATTTTCTAAAAAAAGAAACATCTGCTTCCTCTGAAAGAATCACCGATCCGCCTATTGATAGAACTATGCTTTTCATCGAAAACAGTATATTTCTTAGTTTATTTAAACTTAATACGATTAAAAATAAAATGATTGTTTATGCTATTTCAGGACCTGCTTGTCCTTTTTTAGGATCTGCGCCAAGTCTTACTTGCGGTAGCGGTATTGGCGGTGGTAACCCCAGGTCTTTTGCGATGCCTACCGCTTCAGGTACACATGAATGCATTACTGCAGTATGAATTCGACTTGCTGTTTGATCCGGCATTTTATGTTTATCGAGCCATTCTTTAGCAATTTTTCTTGCATCGTGATTTTCGTATAGCAATGATCCTCCAATTTTAATCATACCTACTGCTCCATAGCTTGCAGTATATTGAAATTCAATTATTGCTTGATTGTCTGATTTATTCTGTATCTCTGTAACCTGGCTATTATGGTCTATTCTTATCTGTCTCGGTTTTTCATTACGATCTGTATAACGTCTCGCCTCGATGGACTTAAGTTGGATATTTCTGATTTTCATATCTTTATCAATAACAAATTACCTCCTTTTACATCTTTCGATAGAAAAATAAATAAATATCTAATATGGTAGCGAGGAATTCCCATGAAGCGAATAATTAAATTGATGCTAATAAGTCTATTAATTCTCTCTATTGCATCCATTGCTAATGCATCTGATACTGGTATTACAATAGAAAAACAAACAGTAAAAATATCTATGTCTGAAAAGGGTTTACTTGTTGAAGAAAACATCTTGTTTACTAATATCGGAATTGAAAATGCTACTTCTGTAAGGCTTTGGATACAACAAGGTATTCAGGATGTAAAAATACTTGCAGTTGAATCAGGAGAATATTTAACTCCAATTATTACGGATCGTATACGTGAGTGTAACCTTACACAATACAACTTAACACTAGAAATGGGGGATTCGTTAGATTTGATATTAACCTACACACTTCCGACTAATACGGAAAATTTTGAAAAAACAATTTCTTATGATACTTCCTCTCTATCTGTTACATTTAATGATGAACCACTATATCGAGCACAAAAAGTGCAATCTGAATCATCTCTTTCACTTCGTCTCTATAAACCAACAGAGGCTCCCTTAAGTATTACATACATTGTTATAATATTTCTTTTAGTTGTCGTTCTTATTACTTCTACATTGCTGTTGTTAAGAAAACAAAGATCAAAAGCAAAGCGTTCAATAGTTGAATCTGAAGAAACACTTACCACTAAAAAAACACTTTTGCTTTCATTACTTAAAGATCTAGAAAAACAGCATAGATCAAAAACTGTTTCAGATGATACGTATAACAAATTAAAAGAAGAATATAAACAGCAAGCAGTAGATGCAATGAAAAAACTAGAAAACCTCAAATAATATAATTAGAAATCAAAAATACTTGGTTGTTTAATTTCCTTCCCCTTCTCCTCCTTATTTGTTTCTTTTTCATTAAGATTAGAAACAGAGGCTTTGATTTCAATTTGTTTTTCATCCGTTTTTTCAGAGAATCGTAAGATATCTTTCATTTTATGCATATATTTCTCACCAAGAAGATATTTTATCTCACTCTCCGAGAGATCTAGTCTATTTTTCATTCTATATGCAAATCCAGTATCATTTCTAAATAAATATTTGAAATGAGGCAACAAAAACTCTTTGCTTTTTCTGTTAGAGTTATGACATAATACTCCTATTTTTTTAACTACAGAATCCCTTATACCTCTTGTGGTTTTACTTTTCCTCATCTCTTTAATCCATGTTGGGGGATAATATTTTACATTGCCATAATTATGAGTTTTTGCAGTGGATATCCCCCCATACATTATGTCACAAGCATAAGACCATAATCCATAGTATTGCCTTTTAAAGACCCTGCCAAAAAACAGGTCTGCTGTAGATAATGCTTCATATCCTTTTATCATATCGTCGATATCTATATATTCTCTAGGTAAATTCTCAGTTATCCATAATAAAAAAGTTTCAGGTGCCACGTCAATATTATAGACACTGTCCTTAATATTTTGGATATTTCTAGATTTAAATATATCTCGTAATACATCAAATATTATCTTCTCCCGATCTCTATATCCTAAAACATCAAGGGCCTGTATATCTACCTGCTGTCTATTTAGAGATATAGATTGCAAATCATTTATTGCAGATCTAACGTCCCCTTTGCATCTATCAGCTATGGTTTTTAATAGCTTAAGATCGGCGAATATATTTTCCTCTCTGCATATTCTTTTTAATAATTCGGCAATCTGATCTGAGTTAACCTCGTAATATTGAATCACCGTGCATATTTGCTTTAAAATTTCGCCGCTTCCTTTTATCAAATTATAATAATCATTTACTATGAGGATTATGGGCTGATTTGTAATCTTAATGGTTTCTACAATTGCTTTTTTACCACCTTTGTCACTAAAATCACTGCCATTTTCTGATTTTTCTATTCTTTCATAAAGATTATCCGCTTCATCTAAAATTATTAGCTTTCTCCCTCCTCTGTTTGATGGAATAAATCTGCCATGGTCATCAAAAGTTTCGTTTACTGCACCAGATGTTGCTACTTTCTTAATTGTCGTTGCATTTCTTGCATCAGACGCATTTAGCTCTAATACTATCCACCCAAAATCATTTGCTAAGGCAAGAGCGCTGGTTGTTTTTCCAATTCCAGGTTTACCTGCTAAAACTACTGCTCGGTTTTTTGGTACGTTTCCTTCGCTCCACATATATGCCCAGTTTCTAAGGGTAGCGATAGCACGCTCGTTTCCGCATATTTCACCAAGGCTTTTTGGTCTGTATTTATCTGTCCAGTCCTCCATTCGTTAAATATAAGAGAAACTCTGTATTTTAATTTTTGTTTTGACATAAACTTTTTATCAACACGTATTATATCTTCTCTTTCAAGTGGGGATGGCCCAGCCCGGCAACGGCGAAGGATTGCTAATCCTTTGGTCTTACGACCACGGGAGTTCAAATCTCCCTCCCCACGTAAATTTACCAGTAAATTTGTATTCTCTTCCCGATGGGAGCATACCTTACCACTCCTAGAATCCCCTAGGGAGTTAAGCCCCTTAAAACTACATTATCAAAATTGTTATAAATCAATAAATTATTTTGTGTTTACAAAATTGATGGGATGTCGTAATTAGGGATGCAACAAAAAACATATATTAGTTTAAAACAGTATTGCATATCATTATTTATTCTATTGATATTATTTTTACCATCTACCGTAGTTATATCAAAAGCAGAGCCATCAATTATAACTTCTGCTCCAATAATCTTTTACAGTTCAGTAAATCCTACAAAGGTTCAACCTGGTGACCAGATGACGGTTTCTGCTTCTGTTTTTGATCTTTTTGGAGTGGAAAAAGTTCAGGCGAAGTTTTTCCATGAAAAAGGTTTTGACACGGTAGATCTTTCCCAGGTTTTAGGGTCAAAATACTGGGGTGTTTGGCAAGGATGTTGGAAGGTACATGACACAAAGGTCAAGGGATATACTACCACAGTTACGGCTTTTTCAAAATCTGGTTTATCTTCTTCTACGAATCTGACATGGTGGGATCCAGCATCTTGGTGGAATACAGATTGGGCTTATCGTAAGAATATAACATTGAGTAGCAGTCAGGTTCCTAGTGATCAAACCGATTTTCCAATATTAATTGATATCACTGATACAGATTTACGTGATGACGCACAATCTGATGGTGATGACATAGCTTTCACAGACAGCAGTGGCAATAAGTTGAACCATGAAATAGAAAAATTTGATGGTAGCACAGGTGAACTTATTGCATGGGTAAACGTTGCATCTTTGTCAAGTTCAACTGATACAGTAATCTGGATGTATTATGGTAATACAGGTTGTAGCAGCCAGGAAAATTTGTTTGGTGTGTGGAGCGATAATTTTACTGCAGTGTTTCATATGAGTCAACTCAGTGGTGATCAGGTTGATTCTGTTGGAAATAATAATGCATCAAATGATGGAGCAACTTATGGAGCAACAGGGATTATTGCCTATGCTTTAGATGTTAGAGGTAACGGTGATAATATTGAAACAGATACATCATATACTCATATTTTTACAGATAGCTTAACACTTGAAGGATGGTTTCGGTATACTGGACCTGGGTCAGGGTCTCCAAGGATAATTGAGATGAGTCTAGATGGTGGAGCTAATAGTCATTGTCTTGCTCCAGATGATGATTATACACTTAGGGCATGGGCAGATTGTTCTGGTGGAAATAATAGAGTAGGAGACACTGACGATTCAACGCAATACGACGATGGTGCATGGCACTATATGGTTTATACATATACAACTAATGATGGGATATTGTATGTCGATGGAGTACAAACAGATACTGGAACAGGGTCATGTGCTAATTTAGATGATACTGGTTATGTTATAATTGGAGCTATTTCAGATGGTAGTGGTGACTATTCACACACAGATCATGAATTTGATGGTTATATTGATGAGATAAGGGCTTCAACTGTTGTTCGTTCTGTTAACTGGATAAAAACAGCATATAACAATGTATATAACGCGACTGATGGAGGGTTCTTTTCCATTGGTAGTGAAGAAGTCGCAATACCCGGTCAGCCAACACTTACATCCCCTGGAAATAATACCTGTACAAACGATATCACACCCACATTTCAATGGACCACCGGAGAAAACGCAGATAACCACACCCTCCTTGTAGATAATGAAACAGATCTTTCCGATGGTGACGAATGGATAAACGTCTCCCTTAGTTCCTCTACTAGTAGCTATACTACACCAGGTGGAAAAGCTTTATCTGAAGATCGATGGCACTGGAAAGTAATTGCAAACAACTCACAAGGAAGCAACTCCTCCGAAACGTATAGTTTCATTGTAGATACAACTCCACCTTTATCAGTAAACCTTAGTTCACCGGCCAATGGTAATGGCACAGATAGCAGTAGTGTAACGTTTAGCTGGAATTCAACAACAGATAATACAACAAACACCTCTTATGTTTCTGATATAGTATATTATAATCTACAAGTAGATGATGATATAGATTTTTCATCTCCTACGGTAGATGACAATACCAGTGATAATGCAACTTTAAGTTTAACAAAAACGGTAACAGGACAGCTTTATTGGCGTGTGCGTGCAGTAGATAATGCAGGAAATGCGGGAAGTTTTTCAGAAATTAGAAATCTTACCGTTTTTTCTTTCTCTCTGACATCAGATTCAACAACTCTTCAGATAAAGAGAGGAAGTAGTGAGTATACTACTCTCAACATTAGTCGTGTTTTCGGTGATGTGGAAAATGTAACTCTTAGTTATTTTTGGAGTGGTGATAACCAACCAAGTTCCATAGATGTTAATCTTAGCACTCAAGAGGCATCTGTTTCCTTTGATTCTACGATAACTTTTGATTGTAGAAGCAGTGCAACCACAGGAACATTTACCTGTATTGTAAACGGTACCAGTGAATCAGGTATCAAACGTACAGTTAATATCACGATAACTGTATATAGCATGTTATTCTCATTAGATGGCTTTCCTCGTTCACTGTCTTTAATAAGAAGTGATCAAACCACTGCAACAATTTCAGTTGGATTCGATCAAGGCGCCCTTGAAGATGTCTCTCTCAGCGGCACATGGGTTGATGAAACACCTAATGGTGTTACAGTAAGGTTTAGTCCCTATTCTGGAACACCATCTTATGACTCGACAGTTTCTATTAGTACCTCAAGCTCAGCAGAGGGAGGAAGTTTTGTCTATCGAGTGCAGGGTACCGGATCAGGACTTACCAAAACGGTGAACTTATACGTAGATATTTTAACAACTATGTCTCTCACCGTTACTACCGATAAAAACTCTTATGAAAAAGGACAGGATATCCAGATCTCTGGAACAGCTAAAGACCCAAATGGTGATTCTGTTGGGAGTGGAACAGCAACTATTCTTTTATCTGCTCAAAACTGGTCTCACAACTTTACTACATCTATCTCCAACGGAGTATACAGCACTAGCTACTATATCACCTTTGATAAACCTGCTGGAAACTGGAATATTTCAGTCAATGCCACCGACAGCAAAGGACACGAAACTTCCACTTCAAAAACAACTTCCATCTCTGTAGAAACACCTGAAAATTATGAACATTATTATATTAGCGTTCTTAGCCCTATAGTAGGTCAAGTGTTTAAACGTGGAGAGACAATTACTTTCACGATCCTTTGATAGACAACACTTCTTGTA
>JABUBK010000199.1_pt1 | contig 13143 bp, 13 predicted proteins | sample 7332671 | NCBI WGS metagenome assembly JABUBK01 (sample SAMN07256342, study PRJNA390944) | subsurface metagenome | isolation source: Methane hydrate marine sediment | place: Pacific Ocean: Eastern North Pacific, ODP site 1244 | collected 2002
GCTGAAGAGAAATTAGCTGAAGCAATGGCAATGGCAGAAAAGAATCAAACCGAGGCCTTAGAGAAAGCCAATAAGAATTATCAAGAATTTTTAGATTTAGCCAATCAAAAAACCCAAGAGGCAAAGGAACAAGGAAAAGATATAGAAGAATTGGCAATTTTAATTACTGAAAAAACTTTAAAGCATCAAGAGATATTAGCAGAAGTATTTGAAAAAGTTCCAGAAGAAGCCAAGAAAGGAATTGAAAAAGCCATTGAAATATCAAAGAAAGATTATGAGGTAGTCATTAAAACGGTTTCTGAAATAAAAAAAGAAAAGGAAAAGATGGAGAAAGAATGTTTTGAAGAAGGAGAAACTTATTTTCCTGGAGATGATAAAGAATGCTGCGCTGGTTTAAAAGGAATGACTGTAACTTATGGTAATGGAATAATATGTACTATGCCAATGGGTTATGTTTGTACAGCTTTTTGCGGCGATGGAAAGTGTGAAGGTGAATATGAAAATGCCTGTAGTTGCCCGGAAGATTGTCCAAAATCCGAATCAGAAGAAATTTTTTGTACTACAAATAACGATTGCGGAACCGATACTTGCCATCAAGGAAGAGATAAATGCGTTGAAATAAAATATATTTGCGAAGACGGGAAATGTTCTTCAACTTCTAAAGAGTATGCTAATTATTCTTGTGCTAGATATTATTCTCCCGAATTAACTTATCCGGAGCTTGGAAAGTGTCTGGATACTTGTGGTGACGGTATTTGTAAATCCCCTGAAACTAAATTTTGGTGTCCAGAAGATTGTCTAAAAGAACCTCTTGTGGGAGGACCCTGCTCTTATGATACATTTAAAGGGAAATGTAAAATAACTTCTATTATCAATGAAAATACAATTAAGTTTAAATTTACACCAACCGAACCTCTATCAGAAAAAGCGAAGCGGGTAGACCTAACTAGAGAGAGGGAGAAATACGTAGGGTATCTCGGTTTAGAATGCTTAAAGAATAAATATCCTATTACAAAAGAAGATTTAGAAAAATGTCATATTAAAGAAAATACTGTTTTTGATTGTGAGTTAGAAGTAATAACTTCTGGAACATGTACCCCAATAATCTTTAAATTCTTGATAATTCTTATTGGCTTTCTCTAAGGCCTCGGTTTGATTCTTTTCTGCCATTGCCATTGCTTCAGCTAATTTCTCTTCAGCATACTGCATAGCCTTTTCAGCTTTCTTTTCAGCTCCAAAAGTAAAAAACATCCCAATTTTTTCACCTAAAGTATCAAGGAAATAAAATGGGGAGTCAGGAGTAAGACCTGGATCTGAAAGTTCTACCCCCTGAGCCAAAACCTCTGCTCCAAAAGAAAAAATTAAAAATAATAAAGCTGTTAATAAAATTATTCTTTTCATAATTTATTATTTCTGTTACGTTTTTATATTATTAACTCCTAATCTTAAGCGTCTCTTTTTTAAGTGAACAACCAGGCAAGAAATAAGATATAAAACTACGGCGTCAAAAAGTCCAATAAAAATAAGTCCGAGCAGATTTGGTCCTCCAATATCAAGAAACATTGCGGGATTAGTTGTGGTCAGCCCCAATGCTTTGATAATTAGAAAAGGAGGAAGGAATAAAACAACTGCAACAATAAACACAAAAATATTAACAACGGGTGTATTATGAAACAAAAATAGTAACCATAGAAGAAAAGGGGAAATCAAAAGAAAGATTATGGATGCTGTTAATTTTCCCAAAGTAGGTTTTAAAAACTCTAATATATTCATTTATTTTTTAAGTAAGTTTATTTTATAGTTATTTTCATATACTCAAACGCTTTTTCGGAATTTGTAAGCATCATATTATAATAATACCGAGCAAATCCTATGCTAATTAGAACAATTCCAACTATCAAAATTATTAAGACTATTAAGAACATTATCAAGGATTTTGACTTCATATTATTTTATTTTAATCCCGAAATTCGGGTAGCTTTATCTCAACTTTGGCTTCTTTTCTTAAGTTTTGAAGTAAATTAGATCTCATAGTCCATATCTTTTGTTGGGTAATGGTTTCTTTAATTTCTTCTCTTTCTAGTTCAAAATTGGGTTCTTGAGCCGATTTTTTCTCTTCGAGCCTGATAATATGATAACCATAAGGTGTTTTTACTACTTCACTGATTTCTCCTATTTCAAGAGCAAAAGCTGCTTTTTCAAAAGCAGGTGTCATCTTACCTCGAGAAAAAAAACCAAGATCTCCAGCCTTATCTTTTGTGCCAGGATCTGTTGATTCCTTCCTGGCCAGCTCCACGAAGTCTGCTCCGACTTTCAGTTGACTTAAAATTACTTCGGCTTCTACCTCTGTTCTGAGTAGAATATGAGATGCCTTTATCTCTTCTGGCTTGGCAAAATTAGTCTTAGATCTTTCAAAATAATCTCTAACTTCTTTTTCAGTAACAATCCCCACTTCTTTAACAACAATTTTTTCCATCAAAATTTGACTCTCAATTTGCTGCCTTAATTCCTCCGTAGTTATACCAACTTTAGAAAGCTTTTCTGCAGTAAGTTTGAGTTCATCTATCTTATTATCAATTTCTTCTGGCTTAACCATTATATTTTGTTCTTTTGCTTTCTGTTGGATGATAATTTCAATAATCATAAATTCAAGGACGCCTTCACCAACGAGAGGTATAAATCTCTGAACAAATTCATCATCTGTCTCATTAGTTTTCTGCCATGCGGCGACTTGCCTCATTTGTGATTCATTGCTTCGGATATAAATCCAAAGTCTCTGAATAAATTCATCCATAGTGATTTCCACACCATTGACTATTGCTGCCACATCTTTTTTCTGCAATTTTTCTTTCTCTAATTCAGGAATTTCCTCCACAGCTTTTTTAGATTCTATAAATTTGAAGCTTTTGTAAAACAATTCAAATTTATCATCTTTAACAGCTCCATTGCCAATGCGGAATATCTTTCCACCATATTCTATTATTATTGATTCAGAGTACCAATCAGGATATTGTGACGGAGTAACAATAATTTTGAGTGCTTGAATATTATTAAACCTAATATTTTCCCTCTCTTCAAAACGACCCGTTTCATAAAATTGTCTACCAATTTCACGAATGATTCCATATTTTGACTTTTGAGAACTATCATAAAACCAAAGTCCCCACAAAATATCTTCCCTTATTTCTTGTGGTCCTACACCTATTCCATTTTCAAAATCCACCCTTCTCCAGTCACTCGGATATTTAATAGTATACCCCGCTTTAGAATCAGTAAATATTTGCCAATCGATTGTTTTTATTTTTTGCTGTAATTCTTCTTTTTTTGCTCCAGTTACTGCCTTGACTGCTTCTTCTGAACCTTTTCTTGAAACCTCAATTGCTTTTTGAATTGTTTCTTTAGCTTGTTCCGGAACTTTTTCAAATACTTTTATTAATACTCCGTGATGCTTTAAAGTTTTTTCAGTAATTAAAACTGCTAATTCTTCTATGTCTTTCCCTTTTTCTTTCGCCTCCTGAATCTTTATATTGGCTAAACCTAAAAATCCCTGATAATTCTTATTGGCTTTCTCCAAGGCCTCGGTTTGATTCTTTTCTACCATTGCCATTACTTCAGCTAATTTCTCTTCAGCATACTTTATAGCTTTCTCTGCTTTCTTTTCAGCTCCAAAGGTAAAAAACATCCCTATTCTTTCACCTAAAGTATCAAGAAAATAAAATGGGCTATCAGGAGTAAGACCTGGATCTGAAAGTTCTACCTCCTGAGCCAAAACCTCTGTTCCAAAAGAAAAGATTAAAAATAATAAAGTTGTTAGTAAAATTATTTTTTTCATAAGAATAAATTCTATTTTTCTATTCTATCATTATTTAATCTTTTTTGAAAATAAGAACCTTCGCTTTGCTCAGAACCTTGTTTCTCGCTTCGCTCGAAATATTAAGAAATCTTTTGGTGTTTCTGTTTGATTATATCCCGTAATATCTTTTCAACACGCTTTATGCTTTCATCATCAAGTACAGAAATTGGAATTGCTTCCTTGCCTATTTCTTTTAGCTCGTTAAGTTTTTCCTTTATCTTATTTTTATCTAATAAATCACACTTACTCAAAAAGATATATTCAACTTTATCTAAAAGTTTTTTACTATAAGCACCTAATTCATTTCTAATAATTTGATAATCCTTCACTGGATCAGATGATTCTGCGGAAATAAAATGAAAAAGCGTTTTTGTTCTATCAATATGTCGTAAAAATTTAATACCAAGTCCCTTGTTATCAGAAGCCCCTTCAATAAGTCCAGGAATATCAGCTAAGATTAATTCATAATAAGCGCCCAAATTTGGATTGAGCGTTGTAAATGGATAATTAGCCACCTTACTTTGAGCGTTAGTCAACTCATTCAACAAACTAGATTTACCTACGTTCGGCAAACCAACAAATCCAACATCAGCAATCAATTTAAGTTCAAATCTTAACTCGTATTCTTCACCAGGCAAACCTTGTTGAAATTGAGTTGGGCTTGTATTAGTTGATGAACGAAATTTAAAATTACCTTTACCGCCCCTGCCACCTTTAGCTATTCGTAGGCACTGTCCAATAGAAATAATCTCCGAATCTTCGCCAGTAGATAAATTATGAACTAAAGTGCCAATCGGCACTTTTGAAATAATATTTTTACCGTCTTTCCCATCATGAAACTGAGGTTTCCCATTCTCACCGTCTTCTGCTGTCAACTCTTTTTTACCACGAAACTGGGAAAGAGCACCAATATCAGACACACCCTCTAAATAAACACAACCTCCTTTACCACCATTGCCGCCAGTCGGCCCAAGACTCATCATCACTTTATTAAATGCCACTGCGCCACGACCGCCATGACCAGCTTTTACCTTAATTTTTATATCATCAATTAACATTTATAACTAATTTTTATAACATTTAGCTTCTATTCTACCCCTTCGGCAAGCTCAGGGCAAACAAAAAATCGCCTTTTTGGCGATTTTTAGCTCTGGGAACTAAACGATGTTGAAACCTATTTTATCCTCAATTAATCAATTAAATCTCTTTCTTTAAACCAATCTAAGATAATTCTTATCATGGGAGTAGCCCATTCCTTATCTTTATGGGTAAGCCACGTTACTTCCTCAATCTCTGAACTAGGATTAATTCCTCCTGTAAAATCTGCTGAATAACAAGTCATTTGAAGAATGACTCCTTCAGGTTTCCCGTGAGCCTGGGCTTTAAATTTATTAATAAATATCAAACTTTTTGGGATAAGCTCAATATCCAATTCTTCTTTAATTTCTCTGATTAATGCTTCTTTGTCTGTCTCTCTTTGTTCTCGTTTTCCTCCAGGAATATAATAAACGTTTTTCCCTTCAGAACGAGCTCCTAAAAGTTTTTTATCTTTAATATAAATCCAGCCTAATTTATCTATTATTACCATATTAATTCATTCTACCAAAGAATCGCCTCTTTGACGATTTTAATGTATCTCGGCCTCTCAATAAAAAAAACTACCCTTGCCCAAAGACAGGAGTAGTGCTTATAGTCCCTTCATTATAATACTATTAATTATTTTTCCTCATAACTTGTTGACATCATAAAACTAACTAAATCGTTGAGTAACCTTCCGCGAAGATTTGTAACTGTAGTATGTCTTTTCTCGTCTAAATCTTTTATTTGCTTATCTGAAATCTTTTCCTTGTCATTAGGCGCATAAACAACCATAGCACATTTGTCCGGTTTTATATCAAGAATTTCGTCAATGTCATCTGCCCAATCGGGCCAATATACCAAATAGACAGAAGCCTCCTCTGCTTTTCCGATATCTCCACTGTTAGTTATCTCAAAAATATTGTCCTGGTTGAATAATTTTGAATCTACCAAAAGGCTTTTTATGCTACTGATATTATCCCCCTTGGCAAAAATTGCAATCTTTCTCTTGGCAAGACCATAACCCAATCTGAGTAATACAGGCAAAACTCCCTTAGTCCAAAGTGTTATTATAATAAAAACACTAATAATTACAATAACTGTGCTAATATAGCTGATTACTGTTAAAATTGTAAATATCATATTCTAAAAATTAATTAAGTTTTACAATTTAAGAAAGATTTGCATTTAATAATAACTCAAGAATTTTCACAATTGTTTGTTAGTAAAATTATACACCTGTTGATAAATTCGGTCAAACCATAATTAAAAAATGCCATTTAAAGGTATCTCGGTCTCTCGACAGCAAAAATAAATTAAAAATTGTCAAATAATCAATCGGATTTTAGTATTTCACCCTTTAAGGCTCCTGAATGCACTCCTTTATTAATTATTAAATGTCCATTTACGAGCACGTAATCAATTCCTGTTGGACGTTGAACTGGATTCTCATAAGTAGCATTGCCCCTGACGGTATTAGGATTAAAAATCATTAAATCAGCAGGCGCACCTACTTTAATTCGTCCTCTATTCATCAATCCTATTCTATCTGCAGGTAATGAGGTCATTTTTCGTACAGCTTCTTCAAAGGAAAACAAACCTTCACGAGCATATCTTAATACTTTTGGGATACTTCCACAATATCTTGGGTGTGGACTTCCTTCGCTTAGGGGCCCTTCATACATTATGGCATGGCTGTCTGTAGCAATAATTGTATCAGGATGTTTTAGAAGAAACTCCACATCTTCTAAATTCATATCATGACTAAGAATTTTTACTTCACTATTATTCTCCAATAAAATACGAAAAAAGGTATCTAAAACATCTTCTTTGTTCTCTTCTGCAATCTCTTGGATATTTTTTCCTATAATTCCATATGATTTTGAGGCGCGAGCAATAACTATCTTATTCCATGAGCTTCCACTGCGTTTCATTTTTTGAGTAATCTCTTCCCTAAGCCTTTTTCCAGATCCACTATTCTTAGGTATTTCTGTTGAATTTTCATTCATCATTTTACCAGTAGGTAATAAGTCTTTAAGGCTTCCTCCCCAAGCAGTATATGGATAAACATCCCAAGTTACATAGACACCATTATTTTTAGCTTCTATTAAACGGGCCAACAGATGTTTAGTTTTCCCCCAATTTTTAGACCCTCCTAATTTAAGATGGGATATATGTACCGGGCAACCAGATTTCCTGCTGACTATTAATGCTTCGTTAACAGAAGCCCATAAGTTTTCGTTTTCATTTCGAATATGTGTGGCATAAAATGCATTATGTTTAGCCAAAACCTCACACAATGCTATAAGTTCATTCTCAGTACTAAAATATTCAGGAGCATATTCTAGACCTGTAGACATGCCATATGCACCCATATCAAGACATTCTTTTAACAATACTTTCATTTTCTCCATTTCTTTGTCTGTTGGTTCTTTATGACTTCTACCCATAACATTTGCTCGTAATATGGCATGACCAATTAATGGCACTACATTCATCCCTAAATCTGGTAAGCTCTTTAAATATTCTCGAAAAGAATCCCAGTCCATATCTAAATTCTCAGCACCTAGATTGACGGATAACATTTTTTTCACTATTTCACGATTTTCCCCGTTAAGTATCGGAGCAAAAGATTGCCCGCAATTCCCCCATACTTCTGTGGTAATTCCTTGAAAAATCTTACTTTCAAAAGAAGGATTTAGATAAACAGTTGCATCTGAATGAGCATGAATATCAATAACTCCTGGTGATACAATTAGATTTTTAGCGCATAACTCCACATCACCAGATTCAATATTCTTACCTATTTCTACTATCTTCCCATCAGTTATTCCTATATCTGATTCATATCTAGATTTTCCTGTACCATCAATAATAATTCCATTCCTAATTATTAAATTGATTTTCATTTTTTTTTATTTTTCTCAATCCTTAATAATTATCCTTTTTCTTTTTTCATATATTTATCATATCAAAAAATTGCCTTCTTGGCGATTTTATCTATCTTGGTCTCTCGATAAAAAAACTCGACAAATGCACTCGGGTCAGTAATAATTTTAAAGCTCATCCATTATCTTTTCTCGTTGCTCTTTAGATATCTTTTTTATAATACTATCATCAAAATAAAGATATTTATCTTCAGGTAATTGAATTACAAAGGTTCGGGTTTTTCTTGTCAACCATTGTGGAGCAATTACTAACGGTGATCTTAATTCTATCTTTATATTTAGAGAATTAACATTAATATCATCTTTTATATTTCCCTTAGACGACACTAATGAAATATAGCACTGATTAATTCCGGATTTAATTCCATCAGTATAAAGATTTGGATATATCGGCCCTGTAAGTGCATAATAAGAATTTACTCCTTTATTGTCTTTCATTACTGGCAAAAAACCTTTCCATCTAATATTTATATAATCAAGCTCAACTTTGCCATGATTTGTATTTGCAGAAATCTTCAGATCTTCAATTATAAGATCGGCTGTGGAATCAGTTTTTAATTTAAAAACTGCTTGTAATTTGCATTCTTTAGACAAAGAAGAGTAGTAAGAAATAATAGATAATTTTACAACAGGATTGAGTAAATTCCGTAGACCAAAAAAGATTCCTGTGATTGCGGCTAAACCTAAAATTACTTGAAAAATAGTATTTATATTACTAATGTATTCCATATTTTGTTTTATCTTATTCTACCAAAAAATCGCCTTCTTGGCGATTTTAATTTGCTGTGGGGCTCGGTCTGGAACTTCTACAAGTCAGACCAATAAAGGCTCCTTGGAGAATAATCTTAGAATCAAACTAACGTGTCTCGGTCGAGGCACTAAAAAACCTTGCAGTTATAAAAAATAGTACAGTATCCATTTATAATAGTCCTGTCTTTTGATTTCACAGAAAATTCTTCCATACTTATTTACGCAAGCTCTTTAAATCTTCTTGTCCCTTGTTTTCTTTTGCTGTTTTGCAAACTTCCTAAGATCTTGATGTTTGTCGCGTTCATCCATAATCTCAGATCTGATTATTTCTTCCAAGATGTCTTCTAGAGTAATTACTCCAGTCACACCTCCAAATTCATTATTAACTATGAATAAATGATTGTGAGTATTAAGAAAAGCGCTGAATGTAACGTCGAGTTTTTTGTTTTCATTAATAAAAAAGATTTCTTTACTAGCAACCTGTCCAACTGTTTTACCTATACTTTTTTTGCCGAGCAATCGAGCAAGATACAATATGCCAACAATATTATCTGGTTTATCTTTGTAAACAGGAATGCGGGAAAAACTGGAATTCCTAAGACTGCCAAGCAAACCCTCATCTATTATTTGAGAAGATTCAAACATCTTTATAACAGTTCTTGGAGTCATAACGTCTTTCACGTATCTGTCAGAAAACGTTAATGCGCCTTTAATTATTCGTTCTTCGTCTGCATCCACATCACTTTCTTTTGCATCTTCATGCTCCTCGATAATTTTCATTAATTCCTTCTTTGAATATATATTAGGTAATTCATCACCCAAAGCCTTATCCAACACCCAAGAAATCGGCCAACAAATAGGAAACAAAATAATAATAAATATTCTAACCAGCCAAGCCATTTTTGCACATAAAGAAAGGGCAAAGCGAGAAAAAATTGCTTGAGGTGTAATCTCACCCAAAACAACAATGAGAGAGATAGCAATTAGGCCGGCCGCGAAACCCGATGTAATTGACCCAAGAAAAATAGCTAAAACAGAATTCACGGCCACATTACCAACCAATAGAGTGGTTAATAATAAGTTTCCATGCCTACGAATTCCGTATACTTTTGCCGCATCTTTATTCCCCAAAGACACCTTCCTTTTCAATTCCGAAATATTAAGACTCATTAACCCCAGAGTCAAACCAGAAAACAAGGCAGAAAAAATAATTAAAATAGCGATAATGAAATAATGAAACATACTTTTATTTATATTTTACCCAAACAATAGTGTAAAGACCTTCTGTATATTCTTCTACAAGAATTGCTATTTTACTTAAGTCGAGTTTTGCTAAAATAGGCTCAATTTCAGTGCCTTCACTTTCCCAAGATGTCTTTTTTGCAGAATCTAGTTTTAATAGATCTTTTAGTTCAAAAACTTCTTTGCCAATATTTCTTGGATCATCAGCAGGAATACATATGTAGTATGTTTCATCCATTAAAACACCGTAAGCAATTTTTCTATGGGCTACGCCCATCTTGACTGCTTTTTCCCAAAGTTTATCGATACCATCTGGATAGTCTTTTGTTTTAGTGACAATCTTAAGTTTAAAGTTCATATACCCCATTCTACCAAAAAATCGCCTTCTTGGCGATTTTGATGTGTCTCGGTCCCTCGATAAAAAAACTAGACGGCTGCGGGACTAGGATTCGAACCTAGATAAATAGCTCCAAGGGCTACTGTCCTACCATTAGACGATCCCGCAATATTCAGATTTTGAGGTATTTATTTATTGCCCAGAAACTGGATACTATTCCCAAGAAAATACCAAATAGTGTTTGATATAGAAGAATATACCAGAAATGTGACCAGAAATACAAACTCATGCTTATTTCAGAGATAAAAGATTCTACTCTAGGGCTACCCCACATAACAAAAGGAATTATGATTAAAATCGCAACAAAAGAAGCGATTATACCCTGAAGCGCTCCCTCTAAAAGAAATGGGCCACGGATAAACCAATTAGAAGCTCCAACTAATTTCATTATTTCAATTTCGCCTTTTAGAGAATAAATTGCCATGCGAATCGTGTTAAAACTAATAAGAAGACTCAAAAACGCGGCAACAAGAATAACTAAAATGGAACCCAATTTTATTCCCATTGATAAAGAATCAATCCTTTCAATCACTCTCTGGTTTTCCATTAAATCTACTGTAATTAATTTGTCTTTAAAAACCGAGCTATCAATTTCATCAATAATTTCTGTATAATATTTTGTATCTTTGGCTTTGATATTTAGGGAAGCAGCCAAAGGATTTTCCCCTAATTCTTCCAATGCCCTTTTTATAGCCGGGTTTCTGCTGCTCTTTTCTTCAAAAATTTTCAATGCTTCATCTTGAGATATATATTCAATTTTAGCAATTTTTTCATTACCTATAAGATCATCGCGAATTCTTAAAATATCCTCTTCTGGAACATCTCTTTTAAAATAAATACTAATATCCATCTTTTCTTTCAAAATATTAATAAGGCTATTGCTAGCATTATTAAATATTAAAATCGAACTTAAAATAATCAAACTGATAGTCAGCATTGTGATACAAGTAAAAGAAAGCCAATTATTTCTAACTAATCCTTGCCAAGCTGTGCGAAAAACTCTTTTTATTAGAATAAACATAAAAAATTTAAAAAATTAGTAATTAAGTAATTTAGACAAGATATTTTCCTTCTTCTTCATCACGAATAATTTTTCCTTTATCCAAACTAATAACCCTTTTTTCTAAAGTATTTATTACCTCTTTATCATGAGTGGCTAAAATTATAGCTGTGCCAAGTTCATTAATCTTCATTAAAAGCTTTATAATCTCCCATGTACTAATTGGGTCTAAGTCCCCTGTAGGTTCATCAGCTAATATTAATTCTGGCCTTTGAGCCAAAACACGGCATATAACCACCCTCTGTTTTTCCCCAGCAGAAAGTTGGTGTGGAAAATTATTCGCTCTTTCCTCTAAATTTACCAGTTTTAATAATTCAGGAGCGTCTTTTCTTATTGCTTGCTCAGGGTAACCAGCTACTTCCATGGCAAAAGCCACATTTTCATAAGCTGTCCTATTGGCTAATAATCTAAAACCCTGAAATACCATCCCAATCTTCCGTCTAAGAAAAGTTACTTCTCTGGGTTTAAATTTGTTAATATCCTTATCGTCAAAAAAGATTCTTCCTTTGGTTGGAGGCTCTTCCTTTATCAACATTTTTAAAATTGTCGTTTTTCCTGCTCCTGATCTTCCTACTAAAGAAACAAATTCTCCTGATTTTACTTCAAAAGTAATATTATCCAAAATTAAAGAACCGTTATAAGCCTTAGAAACATTTTTAAAATAAACTAATGGCATAACTAAAAATCTAAAATTTTATCTAAATTTCCATCTAATACTTCCTCAACATTGCCTATTTTTTTGCCAGTGCGATGGTTTTTTACTAATTTGTAAGGATGAAGGACATAAGAACGAATCTGATTACCCCATTCAATTTTAATTTTTTCACCCTTTAATTCTTTTAAAGTTTCTACCTTCTGTTTCTCGGCTAATTGATGAAGTTTAGCCCTTAAAACAGTCAAGGCTCTTTCTTTATTCTTAAATTGTGATCTTCCCTCCTGACAACCAACAACTATCCCAGTAGGTTTATGGCGTACCCTTACAGCTGTTTCCACCTTTTGAACATTTTGCCCTCCTGGACCTGAAGAACGAAAAGTCTCAATTTCTAAATCGTTTTCTTCCAATGGAAGTTCTTTCGCCTCAATAATCGGCAAAACCTCCACTAAAGCAAAAGAAGTGTGGCGAAGTTTAGCAGAAGAAAAAGGAGAAATTCTTACCAAGCGATGCACACCATTCTCATTTTTTAAAATTCTATAAACATCATCTCCGTCTATCTCTGCAACAGCATTTTTAATGCCGCCATATTCGTTTTCTTTCTTGTCTAATAATGAAAATTTCCAATGTTTCCTTTCTGAATATTTTTGATACATCTTTAAAAGCATCAATGCCCAATCTTCGGCATCTTGACCGCCAGCGCCAGCATATACAGAAAGTGTTATATTATTTCCTTTAGGCATCCTGAGAATCTTACCAAATTTAGGCCTAAAAAACAACTTACCTCATTTATCTCCATTATTAGTAATTAAAGGAACAAAGGTAAATCCTTGAAAACGCTTAATATCAAATTCATTTTCCCCTTTTTTTATCCAAAGTTGTACTTCTCCATCAAGAGGAGTGACTATTCTTCCACCTGTTTTTAGTTGTTTTAGCCAATCTTTAGGGACTTCGCTTACTGTAGCCGAACAAAGAATTTTGTCAAAAGGAGATCTCTTTTCATAACCTTTAGAGCCATCAGCACAAATAAATTCTACTACGCCTTTTTCTATAAAATTATATTTTGTTACATTCTTTTCTCCAAATTCTTTTAATTCAGGAACTACATCAATTGCTATTACCTTTCCTTGCTCCCCAACAATCTGGGCTAGGAGGGCAGTTGTC
>JABUBK010000200.1_pt1 | contig 13129 bp, 19 predicted proteins | sample 7332671 | NCBI WGS metagenome assembly JABUBK01 (sample SAMN07256342, study PRJNA390944) | subsurface metagenome | isolation source: Methane hydrate marine sediment | place: Pacific Ocean: Eastern North Pacific, ODP site 1244 | collected 2002
CAAATACGATTATCCGAGACAATGTTGTTGTTAAAGCCAATGCTGTTTTAGGTGTCGAAGGAATGAATTATGCACGTAGCCCAAGTAAAGAATTGAAAAGAGTACGGCATTTAGGAGAATTAATAATTGAAGATGACGTATATATTGGGAGTCTCACAACCATACAGAGAGGAACCTTCAAATCTACGATTATAGGGAAAGGCAGTGCGATAGGTCCGAACTGTGACATTGGCCATCAAGTGAAAGTCGGAAGACATGTTTTAATAACTGGTATGACTTTGGTTGCTGGTCACGCTCAAATAGGAGACTGTACCTATATTGGAGCACACTCAACAATTTCTAACGGGGTAAAAGTAGGCAAAAATTGTTTTGTCGGTATTGGTTCTCTTGTGTTAAATGATGTATCTGATGGAAAAAAGGTTGTAGGTAGACCTGCAATAGAACTGGAAGATTTTAAGCTACAGAGAAAACGATTAAAAGAACTTATTTCAAGATGAGTTTTATTACCTCGAATGCTTCAGCGTATTTCGTTTTTACGTGTGGCGCTCTTGACCTTACAACTGACCTTAAAAAATCTTCGGTGAACCTGTCAGGTCTTAGGTTTATTTGTGACTTGTAGCAGAGAACCGCTTCAATTTTTTTCTGGACATGCCTCTCTTCCAGAGGAACGAAACAATTTTCTCTCAGCAGTATATGGTTGCCAACAAGTTCATATCCTAATATTGTACTATCCCTGAACGCTCTTAACGCTTCATTCGTCACTGTCTGATGGTCTTGATGGAGGTCTAAGGTTGACGGAGTAAGCACCAAATCCACCTGGTTTTTCTCGTTATAGTCCCACAACACTTGAAGAATCTGCTGCCTAAACCTGCCGAAATGTCTTGTCTTAAAGTCAAGCATTTGATATTCTTCAACACCTAGAATCTTCATCGCTTTTTTACACTCATCCACCAGTGCAACAGTGGGAACTCCAAACATTAAAGCCGTTAAGTGTGCTTTTTCTTCAATAAACTTCGCTATTGTTCCTCCAGCACCAACCTCCGCGTCGTCTGTATGTGGACTCAAAACTAATATTCTCTCAAACTTCATCCGAAAACCTCTTCAATAAAGTTTGCAGCTCTTACGCTTGCTTTACCATCTACAGTGTTCATTAAAAGGTTTTTCCACTTCAACGCGTCAGGGTGAGGTTGAAGCAACTGTAAGATTGGAGCTATGTGTCCTACTTTCGCATGAAACACGCCTCCAGGCGCTCTATGTTTAACTGATGTTGAAGTTTGAATGGAAGGTTTGCCAGTGGCTAAAAACTCAGTCAACATTCCACTCGTTTCTGAAACAAAAACATCAGCTAAAGGAAAAGCTTTCATCGAGTTCCCAGAGTAGCGAGGTAGAACATAAGTGTTTTTTTGGATTTGTAAAACGTTACTGAGCAACCTGAAGTTCACATCAAGCATTCCTGGATGCACTTTAACCAACACGTTGAAGCCTAATTCCCGCGCGAGTTTACATAGTATCTTCGCGTTTATAATTACTGCTTCTGTTACTTTTCTGCTCCAGTATGTGTAGCTTGCTGCATAAAAAATGGTTTTACCTTCTGGAAGCCCTATTTCCCGTCTAAGTTTCTGAACATCTACGTTGAACAAAATGTCGCTTTTCGGCCATCCAACAACACGATTTCTCGGCGGATTCTTCATTCTTTTCTGCCACCAAACACCTGGAAACATCACTGCTTTGAACCTTCGGGATACTGGATAGTCTTTAGTAAGTTCATGTCGGTCTAAACTGTGGTTCAGGGAGATAGTTCGGTTATGAGGTCTCCCGTAAGCCCATGCAACCTGAGCGGAGGCGGTAACAATGTTTCCTATTTTAGGAGGTCTACGTGTAACAGCCCAAGTCACGTCTTTTCCGCGACGCTTCATTTCTTCATATATTGGTCGTATAGACTGTGCATGATGAGTACATTCCGTCCAAAAAATAATCATACGGTTTCAATCGCCTCCCTCATCCTTCTAACGTTATCTTTAATATTGTGGCGTTTCACCACAAACCGTCTCATCTCTCGGCTTATAGCTTTTTTCTCATCGAAGGAAAGTTTAACCCAACTCCAGATTTTACGTTTACACTCCTGCATGTCTGTGAATAGGTTTTTTCGCGGATATATTTGTTCAGGGTGACATTGAGGGTGAGGCCAGCTTCGTATTAAGCTGTAGACCCCGCAACTCATTGCTTCAAGAACGCTAACGCATTGACTTTCAATAGTGCTAGTGTTAACAAAAGCGTCTAGTTTATTGTAATACCCTGGCATCTTATCATGGGGTATTCTGTTTTTAATCCAAACAACGTTTCGCTGCTTTCTAGCTGACTCTTCAACTCTGCGGGTGACATGTTTATACACGCTTGGCACAGCTAACATTCTTAGTTGCCAGTCGGGAAGTTGAGGCATTATGCTCAAAATCAAGTCAGGTTTTTTTAGCTCTTTGATGAAGCCTACCCAACCTATTCTTTTGCCGTAGCCTCGAAGCGGGTTATAATTGAACTTGTCAATGTTTACTCCTAGCTGTATCACTTTGATTTTCTTGACTTGTCTAAGTCTAGGCTGATACTTGAAACAGTAGTCTTTCATAAACTTGTTGACTAATATGAGGAGGTCTATATTTTTGACGTCTACTTTTGCCATCCATCTTCCATGAACTTCTGCTCTATGTAGCCGACACACAATTTTGCAGTGTTTAGGAACCTTACCGATTGTCTCCATGTTTCCTGAACAAAACTCAACGTAAAGAACGTCTTGTTTACGCATGAAATCTTCGATTCTAGAAAAACGTTGAGGCCCACGAAAAGGTCCTTTAAAAATTGAGACTGTATGGTGTGTTTTAAGTTCCTTCAGCAAATCTTCCATAAAGGCCCAGCCAGCACAGGTAATTCCTATTTTCATTTTCTCACCTATAGTTTAGGCACTGAAGGAGGAGGTAGCCCTTTCTTAGCATACAAAGCATTTTCTCTAAAGTGTCTTTTCATTTCAGCTTTTTGTTTCGCTGACGGTTTAAGTGAAGCTTTTCCTTCTTTATGTCTTTTCGGTCTAAGATACACTTCTTTTACATGAATTAGAGATGCGTTTAAAGTGTATCCTGCACTGTAGCCATACATTCTTAGTCTACTATTCCATTCACCATCATAGAGACCCCTCAAACCATACGTTCTGAACAAACCTATTTTCTTCAAGGTTTTTATTGGAATTATTGTGCCTCCGCTTCCTACTGCTTTAGCTTCTTTGTAAATGATTGTTCCCCAACGAAAAGTTTTAGTTACTGTAGTGGCTAACCATCTTTTGTTCCAACGTAATATTCTAATTTCTGGATGGTAAGACCATTCTTCAAAACTCATAGGCTTCGTGTACCATTTTTTAGGATAAGCAACCATATTAGCACTACAAATCCATCCTATCTTCATTCTCTTTTCAACCGTCTTGACAACATTATACATCTTTCCCAGATAGTTAGGCTGTAAAATGTTGTCGTCAGCTTGAAGAGCGACATAGTTGCCTTCGGCCTTCCGTATTCCATCATTGAACGCTGCACATCCAATGTTCCGTTTGTTTAAGATTAACTCGTCAATTTCGTCTTTGTGTTCTAGCAGATACTCGCGAGTTCCATCAGTTGAAGCGTTATCTATCACCACAAGCTTGAAGGGAAACTTGTTTTTAAGCAGGTTATACAAGGCATGGTTTACTAAGTAACGCCTGTTCCAAGTTAACAAGACAACAGTTAAATCAACAACCACTACATCACAACTTAGGCACTGAAGGAGGAGGAATTCTGGCTCTAGCTGAAGCGCGGTCTTCAGCGAAGTCGCGTGCTAACTGAATCTTTTGTAATTTTGTTGGTTTGATAGATGCATAAGCCTGTTTTACTCTTTTCGGTCTTAGAAAGTTTTCTTTGACATGAACAAAAGCCGTGTTGGGTGAATAGCCTACTCTCAACTTGTAAGCGTTACATCTGCTTCTAAATTCACCGTCGTATAAACCGCGCAACCCGTAAGTTCGGAACAAACCTAGCTTCTTGAAAGTTGAGCGCGGTATCATGCTGCCTCCATTTCCTACAGCTCTAGCATCCATATATGTGATTTTACCGAAGTGGTAAATGGTGTAGTGTGATTTTCTTTCAATGGTTGTTCTCCAACCGTCTATTCTTACATGGACGTTGTTAAACCAGTGTTTGTATGGTATAGTATGGGTTTTCAGATATTCCATAGAGCCTTTTAACGGTATTGCGTAATGTAAAATGCTACTGATGTAGGCGATGGTTGGAATCTTACGCTTAACTGTTCTAATCACATTATACATGGTTTTCATCCAATCCGCCGGAAGAATGTGGTCGTCGGCTTGAATGCTGATATAGTCTCCTTTAGCCTTTTGGATGCCCTCGTTGAAAGCTACACAACCAATGTTTTTCTCCTTTAAAATCAGTTGGTCTATTCTATCTTTATGCTTCAAAAGATACTCGCGTGTTCCATCGGTAGATGCGTTGTCAATCACAATCAGTTCAAAAGGAAACTTGTTCTGCCAGATGTTATAGAGAACGCTGTGGATAAAGTAACGCCTATTCCAAGTTAACAGGATAAGTGATACTTTAACGAAAAGGCGCACCCCAATCAAGCTTCACTTTCTTAGCTACCTTGGGTAAACGCTTAAGCCATTTATGATAGTATCTTCCAAGCGAGCCTGTTCTGAGGGTGATGCCAGTTTTTCTCTGTGTGTAAGCCCATATATGAGTAAGCACTGCATCACAACAAACAATGTTTTGGAGTCCTGCTGTAACCACTCGTAAACCATAATCAACGTCACCGAAGCCTAACTGGAATTTTTCATCAAGATAGCCCACTTTCTTTATGGTAGATTTCTTAATCAATAAACAAGCTCCTGTTACGTACGGAACAACACGGTTCTTTTTCGCTACCGTTATATTTGCAGAGTGTTTATTGTATGGATGATATGGGTTGCCCTTATGTATTCCCCCGCCTATATGCTGAATCCGTCCATTAGGGTACAACAACTTAGCACCCACAGTACCAACCGTTTTTCGCTTGGCAATCTCAACCATTTTTCCGAGCCAACCGCGAGTTCTAACAATTGTATCACTATTTAAAAGCACGATGATTTGGCCCCGCGCAAGCTTTATGCCTACGTTGTTACCTTTACACCATCCATAATTTGCTTTATTTGCAACAACAACGTCTACGCAAGGGTTCTTTCGTGCCCAATTCACGCTTCCGTCTCTGCTTCCATTATCCACTACAATTAACTCGAATGGATGAGTTGTTTTGGCTACAACGCTTCCGACGCAGGGTTTCAACACTTCCAACGTGTTATAGTTTAAAATTATGATTGAAACTAAATCCGTGATGGTTTTCACGATGTTTCTTCGGTGCACTGTGTATTTAACTGGTTGTTTCTGCATGTAAATATCGAAGAAGGCCTGCATAGGCAGAGGATGTATTGGTCGTGGCGACGCAATTACAAGCGGAGGTGGTGTTGGTGTACTAACTGGGCGTCGCCGACGGTATATTTGTCGTATTCTAGGCGGCATAGTTTGGAGGCTGGGTCTAGCAGGATGAGAGAACTTCAAAACTGTTCCAGATGCTTGGCGAATCATAGCTTTGTGGGCAAAGTTAATAGTTTTCTTCTGTTGTCCTGTCTCCCTTTTCACCTGGAATCTGTGGTTAAACACGCTCAAATTTCTTTCACCATTAAATTTCTGTTTTTAAAGAGTCCGTCCAGTAATTCTTTTATTTTTACTGGTTTATGTGGTTCTCCTTGATGGAAACGACGAGCACACTTCTTACAGCAGATATGTTGCACGAAAACGCGGTTATCGCCGAGAACCAGAAGATTTTCCTCTTCAACTCTCTTTGCAAAACAGCCGTCAGTACACCAAATGCTGTAAGGGTCCAACTCAAACGGTTTTTCAAACACTTTCCTCGTAAACATGGAACATCCAAAGCCGCACGTAGTAACTTTGGCAGGGTATGGCTGAGAAAGGAAGTTTTTAAGCGTTTGAGGAATCATGTTTGGGTATTTGCCTGTCCACGCTAATACTGGAGCATACCTGTTGCTTGGGCCCATTTGAGGGTTTATCCAATGCCAAGTGTAAGGGAGAAACGACACGTCTGCCCCAGTCTTAATTAAGGTTCTTAACCTTCGGTAAGCCTCTGGCGGAGGTAGCAAGTCACACTCTATAATCATCAGATAGTCACTTCCATTTGTTAAAGCTCTTTCCCTCGCCATATTTTCTATTTCAACAACGCGCTGTCGCCTTTTCGCTTGGCCCTCTTTCGTGACTCCTTCCTGCGACCAGCGAACAGGAGCAGGATGGTTGTCTATAGTAACAAAAATCTCGGACTGTTCATTAATTGCTAAACGTGAAATAGCCTCAAAATATTCTTTTGCTATGTAGTTTTTGTTGGGTTCATAGCCGCAGTAAACTGTTACTTTTTCATCGCCAATGGGTAGTATTGAAGACGCATCTTTTAGTTGTATCTGTTCTAGGATTTGTTGCCACTGCTCGCCTCTAGAAAGTTTTAACCGTGGCGGACGAGGTCTACTTAAGGCTCGTTCGGGTCTACCGCCTTCTCTTATTCTCGGAGGCTTAGTAATTGGAGAGATAGGTGGAGATGGATGCTCGAAAATTGAGACTTGCTCTGGTTCCTTGCGTTCTATCACTCTACGGTCAAACTCTATAACCTTTCGCTCTTGAACGTCTAGGATATTCGGGTTGAACCTATGTTTTTTGAAGACGCTTTTTTTTGGAATGTGTTTTTCCAGGTCTTTAGAAACTTTCACTTACTTTGCTTCCTGAAAATCGTTCCTTTTTCCCATGCTAGAACACTTTCTCCCGCTTGTTTCCCATCTATTCCCGTAGGTTCTCCACGTTCAACAGGTATTTCTGTCTTCTCTTTTTTTTCTTGCTTCTTAACATTAAACCTATGCTTGAAGATTGACATACCAAAAAATAGGGGAGATGGAGTTTAAATAATCTGTGGTTGCTAAGGGTCTATTTGAGGACTGTTTTGGTCGCCCCAGAACGATAGCCCGTATTCTACTCCAGCCGTTGGGTTTTGCAACGTGAACGTTACTGTTCCTTCAAGGATGTGGATTGGGTCTTTCGATGTTCCCAGCATAACATGTGGGTTCTTGCCGGGAGAGCCTACTGGCGGAACCATTATAGCATCGACTTGTCCATCTGGTAATGCGTGGCTTGTACCCCCCGTCTGTGCTATCACTAGCTGTCCTGGGTTCTCAGGGTCTTTACTCCAGAAGTTCAGGTAAATAAGCCGTAATTGTTGTCCGTCTGGAATTGTAATCGTTGTTAAGATTGCTCCGTATGCACCGGCTTCTTGAGCCGTAACAACGTGTTTAGTGCTGAATCTTACGTTAGCGTTTGAGATTCTAGCGTCTTGGAACTCATGGAACGCTTTGTTATACTCTTTCTGCACAACTTTTGTGTATCCTTCTACTTCTTCACCAGCCATTATTATCACCTGTCACTCGCGGGAGAAGTCACTGGAAACAGCGTTATCGGACGATACTTCGCCACTTTCTTGTATAAGTTGTTGAGAACTTCCGTGTATCTAGTGTATGATGGTTCAAGGGTTACTCCTTCGTCATAAACAACTTGCCCGACTAACTCAACATCCAGTTTGTTAATGTAAAAGTTGAAGTGTGGTGTAATTGTTATGTCGAGACCGTTGTAAACTTCAAAGCCTGCTAAGTCGCATAGTTTAGGTATAAAGAAGTGTTCAGTGAAGAATGTTGGACGGTCAAACGGACTCATCTGCATCGTAAAGTGTGCTACTGTTCGTATTCGCTTGCTTGGCCACGGAAGTTTGGGTGTGCCATGTCGTTTTTTGTCGGTTGGCAACTGAATGTACCATTTAACGTTTGGTTTGATACCTACAATCCACTGGAATATTTGTCCGCGACATCTAGGCAAGCCGTTGACTTCTCTTTCAGACCATAATGTTGGTTTGATTTGTTCAAAAACGTATGGTCCGGCGACTTGTGCTGGAGCTATAGGTCTATCTTCCGCCTTAACATCAGGCCATCCGAATTCCCACTCTATATATGCAAAGTCACGTCTGCGCACAAAGAAGAAGCGTTCTAGGTTTCCGTCGAAGTAGCTTAGGAAGTCTCCTTCAAGTATCCACCTGTTTGTCCAACTACCCATTCATATCACCCTAATTGTTGTAAAGGCTTAAAAATGGCTAGTTGCCTTCACCGTTAAATTCGATTTTCACTGGAACGGCATAGGGGTACTCCATCTGAACGAGAGTACCATCGTCTCTAATGCGGTAGATGTGGATAATGACGCTGTTACCATATTGGCCAGGGTTCTGAACTGTCGCGCTGACAAAATAGCCTTTGGTTCCCGAAGAAACTTTCAAGTGCCAAAGGGCTTGTACGCCGAACATATATGCTGGAATGTCCTGATGGTCCTGGTCTGAACTGAAAAATCCGTCGAACATCACTTTATCTCTGCCTTCATGTCGCCAAGCGTCAAGGAAACTGTCAGGCCATCCGGGGTCAAATTCAAAGGTCAATGTTCAGCGCCTCCTACTCGTGCAGCACTAGGTCTTTTCTTCTATAGAATACGAAGCCTTTCGGGATGATTCTTTGGTATCCTGGGCCTTCAAAGTAACCTCTTAACTCGAAACCTGTTTCCTCGTCAACTTCGAAGCCTTCTTCAAAGATTAGCACTGGTTTGTTATAGTTTCTGATTTCTTCAATGTCAACCATCGGGATTTTCCTATCGCCTATCTGCATCTTCAACTTGGTAACGCAGATAGCTTTTGAACCGAAAGCGAAACCTGCAAGTGCTCCTCTGAAATCTTTAGGCATAGTGCCAATGGCTGTTGGGTTACCTCCTTGAAGAATAGTTTTCCATCCTGGAATACCACTGGCCGCTGGAAGTAACGAAGTGAATAGTTGCCTGAAACTGTTTCTTCCCCAAGTAGCAGGAAGATGGCGAGAATCTAGGATGTCAGCATTTTCGTCAGCAAATAAGTATGGAAGCCAAGTGGTTCTTCCGAACTGTTTCTTGCCTGGCTGGAATCCTCCATAAGTGAAACCGGGCCATAGTCTTAAAGTGTTAGACAATACGAGCTGTTCTAGGTTCTGTAAGGTCTTCTGAAATTCAGGTGCTTCACGCCTAATAGCGTGTTCTTCCATTATAACATAGCTCATTTTCTTTTCTCCTACACGTTTTACAGTAAATCTTAAAAGCGAAAAAGACATATAAGACTGTTCGTATGAGAAGGTACGGAGTTGTACAGTGTCGTGTCCTATCCCTACACTAAAGTCATAGAAGTAAGCAAGTTATTTCAGAAGGGAAAGACTCAAGTTCCAGAAGAAGTGAGAAAAATGTTGGATGTTGTGGATGGAGATAAGCTTGTGTGGATTGCTGGTGCTGACGACAAAATAATTGTGGAGGGTTCGAAACGAAGGGGAAGGTATCAACCAACCAAGTGATAGAGGGTTAATTAATGAGTCCTTATGAACCTCGTGAGAGAAAAAGTCAAGAAGTGCCAGTGGTTTGCCCTCTCCTTAAGACTTGTAGGCAGCGGATGGAAGACTTGGAAGAGTATGAACGGTTAAAAACGAAATGGACTAAACATGCTCAAGAGGCGCTGGAAGAAGGCCCTGAAAAAGTGAAAGCTCATAGAACTAGAATCCTTACAGAAAAAGGGTTTGCTAGCAGAAAGAGAAAGCTTACGGTTGATTGGGTTCAAGACGTTACTGGACCGCAAGTGTTCTATCTTGAATATAAAAAACCAGATGAAGCGAAGGAACGTTTAGCCAAGATGTGTCCACACGTAAAACGGGAAGCTTTAGGGTTGTTTACGAAGGAACCGCCGTATTTTGAATGTCAAACCTTTAGTGAATGGTATTACCAGAAAGGAAGAGAATAAAAGCTAGATTTTGGCGGAGCAGATAATTTCGGAAAGAAGTTTTAGGCTAGGTTGGTGTATAACGGCCTGCTACGGCTGTTGCTGTAGGTGTGAATCTTGATGTTCCGAGTCTTGTTGCGCCTCTCGCCGCGGCAGCGGCTACGACTGCTGGTGCACTGACCAGTCTATAGGCTTCTGGTACGACTCCTGTCGGTAAGATTCCGAGTTGGTCCATTAAGCCGAGTGCGAATACTGTGCCTGCGATGCCCCAGCCGAAGAGCCTGGGTAATCCTCTTTCTAGGTACAAAGTTGAGCCTATACCGATTATTAGTGCTACTATGAAGTCTACGAGGGTTGTGGTTTTTATTGGGCCTATCATTTGTCCAGCAAATTGAGGAGCTAAGAACTGGAAGTGCATGTATCCTGCGGCTACTCCGCCGATTCCCGCTACGAAAACTTCTTTTCCAACTTCCATATAGTTTATTACTTGAGCCATTTCGTATCTCCTACACGTTATAGTTTCATTAGTCTTTTATGCTTAAAAAGCTTTTCTTATTTTTAAGCTAAGATATGGTATGGAGTGATGAAGCCGTAGTCAACTAATGCCTCGTAAGTCTCTAAAGCTACTGTCGAGCAGAACATTCCAAGTAATATAGTGGCTATGTCCTTGTATCCTTTAGATATAGCTAGGTAAGCACCAGCGCCCTCAAAAAGCAACAGTAGTAAGTCGTCAAGGTGTAATGGTCCTATTCCTATCATGGGTAGTCCAGCTTCCGCCCAAAGGTCGCCTAGTTTTCGGTCTATAGGCACAGCTATAACCGCTCCGCCAATCAATTCCGCGAAATTTTTCAGGTCAAATTCTATATCTATTTTTTCCAAGTTTTTCACCTATATTTTGTAGGAACGCGAATCAGAGATGGCCCCCAGATGACGAGTATTATGCCAAGACCTAGGGTTCCCCAAACATACCATGGTACCGCTTGCATTACTAGATAGAGTGAAACAATGATGACGACGACGCCTATAGCTGTTAATATTGTAGGCAACCAAACAATTATTGTTGCAACTGTCAAACTGGCTGGTCTAGGCGCTAAACCTAACGCTTCGCGGGACATAACCTTGAATTGTAGTTTGATTGTTTGTGTGTCTATTCGAATCCAGTTGATTTGAAGTTCAGGATATGTTTGTTGGAATTGGTTTAAGATGAACTGGGCTGTGTCTTCACCGTCACGTATTATTGTAGTTTGAACGTTGACTTCATAGGTCTTACCTACTTGTAAAACACCTGTCTTAGGCTGTACTTGCCCAGCTACACGTAAACAATACTGAACCATCTTTCGTCTCCTACACGCTACCTTTAAGTTAGCGGTTTAAATATTAAAGAATTTCTATTATCTCCGTCTGAATAAAACTATTCCTACGACGCCGGCGAGAGTAGCAACGCCCAGTATCAAGACGATACGCCAATCACCATCAGGCGGAGGTGGAGCGCCGTCGTAATAAGCAGTGATTGTCTTGTTCTCACCTGTAGCTAATGTTATTATTCTAGTCGGGTTAGTGCTTCCATCTTCCCACTGCTTAAAATTAGTTGGGTCTACTGAAACTGTATATAGTGTGTTTGGGTCTAGGCTGTAAGTGGAAGGTGTTACACCTGAGACGCCCTCAATCGTGAAGGTTTTTCCTTGAGGAACAGAATCAATTTTTAATGTTGACATTACAAACTTAGAGTAATAAGCTATTAGAGCAGCATCAGTTGCAGGAATATATTTTCGCACTGGAGATGTAGAGCCGTCTTCCCATTTTAAAAATCTTGTTAATGACGCTTCAATAGTGTACTCATCATTATCGCATTGTAATAGGTTGAAGGTGATTGGTGTGGTGAATTTTGTGCGTGGCAAGTCTGGTCCTGATATATACATGGTACGTGGAACGTCTGTGCTGTTTTCAACCGATTTTATGTAGGTGCTATAGGAAACTCCTGGAGTGTAAAAATGCAATATGTCTACCCAATGGGTTTGTGACAGGCAAGTAACTCGCACCGACTTCACGTTTTCCCAATCAAACAGGCTTACGTCGCCACTCCATCCCTCAAACAGGCTTATGTCAATTGGTTGCCACACCTTTATTGGAGGAACATGAATCCAACGTCTTATACCTCTCTGGTTTTGGTCCTGTAGACTGATGTGAACCCTATCTTCTAGACCCACGTCCAAAGCGCACCAAAAAAACAGTCTCTTTGCTATGGCTTTTATGTTTGGGTATGGACTAAATTCAAAATGTGTAAGTCCTCCATAACCCATCTCGGGACCATCAGTGCTACGTATGCTGTAAGTGCCATATTTAGCGAAGACCGAGTCAAGTTCGCCGTAAGCCCAATAACCTTCAGGAGGGTTTAGTGTCTCACACAAAGCGTCTGGGTCGGAGGGAAAGGTCGGACACGACATAGGTAGTTTTATTCCCTTTTCAGCATATCAAGAAGTGGCGGACCAAGAACTATTACGCCTACGATGACAGCTCCAATTATCAATATAGGAACTATGTTTCCTATACTAGGTAGGCCCCATCCAGGCGGTGTGTAAGATTTTATATATTCAATCCATTCTTCAGCGCCAGGTAGCGTTGGGTCTATCACTATGGTTGTCCCAGGGTCTACATACATACCTGGATTTTGTGCGGCATTATATGTGTATGCTTCCTCTCTAGTATATGGTCCAGTACTATCGTAAGCGTAGAAATGTTTTGGATACATCATTGGCTCATACACGTATTCTTTAAACGCCCACGCAATCGCCACAACTACAGCAAGAGGAACTAAGTAGTGTATGATAAGGGCTAAAGCAGCCTTCACTGCAACTACGATTATGACAGGTATTACAAACGTAACTGTGCCGTCTGAAAGAGTCATTGCTTGTCCAGGAAGCCAATTATCAACCAAAACATAATCCACAACAGGAGATGAAATGACTTTCACCTTATCGCAAACTGCGTCTATCTCTTGTGTTTGATAATACTCATTTAACGATGCCTTAGCTTCCGCGGGGTCTAAACCCTCCGTTGAATGCCCACCATACGGACCGAAACTGTTTGTTAAAACATACACTTGCAAGTCGCCAGTAATGGGACTACGCATCGTTTTAAATTTATGGGGAGTAGTTAAACGTTGTATTTCTAAACTCTCCTAACACGTCCA
>JABUBK010000201.1_pt1 | contig 13119 bp, 15 predicted proteins | sample 7332671 | NCBI WGS metagenome assembly JABUBK01 (sample SAMN07256342, study PRJNA390944) | subsurface metagenome | isolation source: Methane hydrate marine sediment | place: Pacific Ocean: Eastern North Pacific, ODP site 1244 | collected 2002
GATTCCAACTCTTTTAAGTTCAATCATTACCGCTGGCTGGACATCAGGATCTGATCGGAGCTGTATCGCAAAATCGACATGTTCTGTTTCGCCCGCACCTTTTACGGCACGTTCACGCGAAAGATGTTTCAGGGCATCATAACCCATGACCTCTTCAAATATTCGCTCGACTCTCCTCCGGGTTTCAGCTTCATTCCCATTCATCTCCATCAGTTGATCTATCATTTTTCGCGCATTTCGCACAACATTTCGTTGTTCTTTTGAAACCTGTATTTTAGCCATTATTCTTCCTCCTTTTTACCATAACACCACAAACCCCTAAAAACCCTCAGGTTTTCAAAACTGCCAGCAAAAAGTTTGCTTTTCAAAGCTGGAGCAAAAAACTTCAGTTTTTGGAAAACCCCAGAAAAAGCTTTACTTTTTTTGGTTGATAAAGAACAATTTCTGTCGATGCGCTATTCCCAGCTGCCTTTCCAAGAACATGTGCCCTTTGGCGTATCGGCCACAATATAAACGCTCTGCGGTTTAGTTGTGAGAGGGTTAAACCTCGTCCCATCACGTTTTGCAAATCGCATTCCCCCTATGGTATATGTTTCGCCTGCACGCATCCTTTTCATTCTGAAAATATAGCCACCTTCAACAAAAAAGCCAGAAGGATTTATTACTAATTTAACATTTGCCCAGTCAAAATTATCGCTGTTCGTAATTATAAACAGTTTCCCGATAAAGCTCGCTGATACTTTCAGGTCACCGTAAGGTGCAGAAGTAGAGAAGCATTTTTCAGGCTTTTCCAGATTAGTAATTTTTCGCAGTGATAAACGAGAAGGCCTTTCTTGGATACTTCGCACCCAGCTGTCTGAAGTATATTCTATGCCTAAGGAGCAAGAACCAAGAAACGAAATATTTAGGAGAGTCCCATTCTTGTCCTTCCAGTGCTCAGCCCCTGAGGATTTTCTATAGCATTGTGCATCTTGAGCTAGTAATTCTTCCGTTATAGATTGAGCTAATTTCATTCTGTCATGAGCTGATATAGGAGAGACGGTTATCTTTACCCGGGTTATCGCGTGGCCTTGCTCGTCAATTTCTAGATATGCTATTTTCCCCATGCATTCGGCATTGCGATAGCGCATTGTGCTGAAATATTTTTCTCCGGCAGCAGTTATTCCTGCACTGTCGGGAGTGCCGTAGACTTCTTCTAATTTTTCTATATCATCGCCCAGCAAATTAAGACAGGCTATGACCTCATTCTGTGAGAGAGCTGGTAAGCTTGCAGTTTGCTCTGGCGAAGCCTCCTTAATGCTCGATAGTTCCGGGAACATAGTAGCACATCCAGCTATAGACATAATCAGAAACAAAGTAGCCAGGTCTCTAATCATTATTCTCCTGCTCATCGTTAGACATGTTTCCTCCGACTCCAAACAACTACGCCTTTTATATCAACCTCATGTCTGCTGTCGCAGATGAATTATCAGTTAGTGTTGATAGTATCTACGAGTAGCTTTGACAAAGCTATCATCGAACAGACTTCTGATATAGCCTTCTTTAGTTTGTAAATTCTGAGAGGTTTTTGTAGTCATAGCCAATGTCCCGAGATTTTTGATTCCTGCCGGCCCCTTGTTAAAAGTTTGTGTATCCATTTTGTGCTATGTTTTCTCGTACGCTTCTCTAACCTGCTCCGGTGCTAGATTAGAGTAAATTTGGGTGGTGGCTAACCTTTTATGCCCCACTTGTTTCTGGATTGCTGTGATGGGGATGCGGTCTAGGAGGGCATGGACTATGTGGGTATGCCTTAAAGTGTGTGGAGAAGCTTCTAAATTGGTCCTTTTTGCGTATTCCTTAACTAACTGCTGTATCCTCCTTACTGTGAGGCTAAAAAGCCTCCCACGCTTAATTCTGAACGTTCTAAGGTATGCTGAGATATCGGATAGGACCTCTTTAGGTACGATAACGCTCCTTGCAGTGTTTGTTTTGGTGTTTTCTGCCGGGATATGGATGAATCTTTCCTGGAAATCTATATCTTTTACTTTTAGTTTGGCTAACTCCCCTACTCGCATGCCGGTTGAGTAGAGAAGTTTCACGATTAGCTTATCGCGGTAATTATCTACAGATTCAATTAAGCGAAGCCATTCCTCTTTTTTGAGATATTTGACTTCCCTATTTTTTATGGTTCGATGAATCGAACCACTACAGTTTCGATCTGCAAAGTTTCGCTTTTGCGTATTTGGTATGGTTTTAGGCTTTGGCCCAGTCATTTTCAAGCTTGGCATTAGGAGATATCTCCTGCAGTATTTCGCATTTGAGGCCCAAAGACGAAATGGGCCTTATCCCTTTTTTGCCAAATGAAATGTTTTAAAAAGTGATTTTTTAATGCCGTTTCCTTTATTGGTATTATTAAACCGTATTATTAATATTATTAGGGGGCATTAAAAACTCATTTTATCGTCTATAAGTAATTTTGGAAACTTCCTTAAAGGAACACATTATTTCCTTAAAGGAACACATTATTTGTCAAAATTTCCTTAAAGGAACACATTATTTCCTTAAAGGAACACACATATTTTAACTTATCCACAGCCCTACTCAGCATACTTTTTAAGTATTGTTGTTAAATATGCGGCTTTATTTCGAATCTTCCCGCCAGATTCCTCTGCTTTTGCTTCACTTGTAGCTCTTAGAACCATCTCAAACCCATTTTTGTGCTTGTTGAATATCTTTCTTACTAAACCGAGAAATACCTTTTCTTCACATTCCCCAAGATAGGTTGTAATTTCTTGGAGCGCGTAATCTATTTCAGGATCTGCATATTCTACCTGAGCAGCAACCCCCTTAACTTTCTTTCTTCTTACCCATTCCCCAATCTCTACTATAAGATTTTCTGCGGGTTTGTAGGTTATCTTCCAATCATTCTTAATCTTTTGCCATGAAGGATTGCCTGATATTATGTCATCCTTTTTCAGATATTTGTGCGCTTTAATAAATTGGTCTTTGGCAACGCTCTCATATTTTTCTCTTTTTAACCCAATTCTTTTTGCTAGATCAGAATATATAAAGCTAACATTTTCTTGCCCATTTGCTCTTGCAAAATAAAATTTCCACCCAAGAAGCTCATACAACCTTGCCGCAATTAGATTAGAATCTGCAAGGGATTTAAGTTGCTCTAATCTGGAAGGTTTTATTGGGCCATCGTTCAAGAGCCTTATGAGCAAAGGGTCAAGGTAAATCAGGTTTTTATTCAGGACTTCTTCAGCCTTGTTTTCTCCTTTCCCTGCCCTACCTGCTATCAGGGAATACGATAGATCTTGAGCGGGCTGGCCTGGGACTTGCCCCCAATGGTGAATAGAAGTGGTTTGTAGGTTTTGGATTGCGTTGAAAATTAAAATATGACTTTTCCCACCATGAGGCATATTCCAATATTTTACTATCTCACTTAGCGTGTATGGTATACACGCGTCTTGCGGCAGGGGTTTCTTTGCCTCTGAGATCTTATGCAGTATCCAGCACCATACTTTTAGCTCCATTTCCCCAGGAAGATAATCTCTGCTTTGTACTTCCCACTTGACTTTGGTTCCATCTCTCAGTGTTTCCTCATAACGGATTTCTCTCTTTCTGTTTCTCCTCCCAAGGGAAACAAAATAGGGGTATTTTATTAGAGGCATAGGGGTAAAAACAGCAATAAGTTTTTCTATCTGTTTTTCGGTAAACGCTTTTTTAACCAGCCCTGTCTCAGTTGACGGGGTTATGTTTTGCTGTTCTGTCATTTCTCCATCCTAACTGTAGGCCAGCATACCATAATGCTGGTGCACTGTCAAGCAGTTTAACCATTGTGCCGTTTTTTATTGCTCTTCTCAAGGTTTCTTAGAAATTCTTCTAGTGCGGACCTGACGATATCAGACTTTCTAATCTTTCTATTGTTTTTTCTTAGTGTGAACCACGCGTCATCTAGGCTGGCCAGGAGAGGAGGGGGAAGGTAGAACGTAGCTTTTTCTTTGGTCGTGGCCGCTTTTGTTTTAGGTTGCCTCGGGTCCTCTCTTAAAAATATGTCAGCTCCTTTGCCTTTCAATGTTAGCCTTTTTTTCATCTTTTAATACCTCCTTTGATAAGTTCCTGTATGCGATTGCTCCTTCTGAGTTTTTGGCATAGGAGAGGATGGATTCCCCTGCTACAGTGGCATCGGCAAATTTAATGGTCCTTTTGATTATTGTTTTATAGATCTGATCTCGGAAAACTTCTCCTAATTCTTCTACGACTTCTCTGGTGTGGAGCGTTCTAACATCATGCATCGTTCTTAAGACCCTTAGCGTTAAGTTACTATTTCCTTTACGCTTGACTTTGGCAATGATTTCGCTGAGATGTTTGAGGCCCCGTAGGGCTAAGTATTCTGTTTGGACCGGTATGATTACCTGGTCTGCTGCTATTAGGGCATTAGTGGTAAGAACGCCAAGGCTTGGTGGACAGTCAACAAGAATAAAGTGGTAGTCTTTGGCTACCGGTGGTAAAACATCCTTTAAACTTCTATCCCAGCCAATTTCTCCTATTAGTTCTCCTTCGGCTCCTGCTAGATCGAGATTTGAAGGTGCAAAGTATAAATTCGGGACATTTGTTTGCCCTATTATCTGTTGAAGCCTTGTGCTTTCAGGGTTTATGAGGACGTTGTAGATTGTGAGGTCAAAGGAATGCGGGTTGAGACCTAAACTGGTGGTTAGTCCTGCTTGTGGGTCTAGATCTATCAATAGTACTTTTTGGTTAGCTTCTGCTAAGGCAGAACCCAGGCAGAGGCAAGTAGTTGTTTTGCCAACGCCCCCTTTTTGATTAGCAATAGCATAGATTTTTGTGGTCATATTACCAGCATACTGGCGCAATGGTATGCTGTCAAGAAATTTTAATGTTATTTGGCTCTTTTGTTTTTCTTTGGCTTGTATGTTTTACAGAGCCATTCTTTAAATAATCCATCAGTAACGCGGTATTTCCCCCTAGCGGTCCTGACAATGAATCCTTTTGTTTCTAATTCTCGAATGTAAGGTCCTGGATAAGTGGGTATTTTGTTTAAGAGCTCACTGACACCCACTCCCTCTTGACGATCCATAAAAGCGAACTGGAGCAAGACGTCGGCATAGAGACCTCTTCTCTCGAGGTCTTTGATTCGGGTACCAAAAACAGTCTGGCTTAATTCTTCGAAGACTAATCTCTTTTTTTGAGTATAGAAGTCTGTAGAGATTGTGCCTGCTTCTATAAGATTAAAAAGTTTGTCTCCAAAGAACTGAACATAGTAAGGCATGCCATGGGTGTCCTGGGCAATGAGCTCACATGCATCTTTTCGAAACCGGACCTTGGTATCTTTTGCTGTATTTTGAAGAATGGTTGTTACTTCGTGGCTGGTTAGTGCAGACAATTCCATTTTTTGAAATGCTCTGTCGGCGGGAGTAGCTTTGAGTATCTTTTCTTCTAAAACTGGTACGCCTGCGAGAACAAAAACCCAATTTGAGGCGTGATCTGGGAGTTCTGAGTAGAGAGTATTGACAATAAATCGGGCCATTCCATTACCCAGAACACTCTGGGTCTCATCTGTAAAAACACAAACTTGTCGCTTGTTCAAAAGCCTGCCGAGAGACATTGAAAAATTATCTTCGAGGATCTCTTCTGCTCTCAAGGAAGAACTTATCTGCAATTCTATATCCTGAAGTTTAAGAGAAAGTTTGGGATCTATTTGTTTAACGAATTTCTTAGCTTTGAGCGCAGTAAATTCGTCCTCTAAAACGGCTTTCACTCGACCGAAGATTCGCTTAGCTAATGTAGCAGGGGTGGATGAAGATTCATCCAGTGGGAGATAGACAGGACAGAATTGACTTTCCCTGGCAATCCCCGAGAAATATTTAAGCAGGACAGTTTTCCCTATTCCTCTTTGACCTATAAGGAGGATTGAGGAAGGTTTGTTGTGCTTAGCATCGTCTAAGGAAATTTTGAAGCACTCTATTTGTTTCTCTCTACCAACAAAAGCTTTAGGCACTGTGCCCAAAAAAGGAGTGAAGGGACTAGACATGGTATATATCTCCTTACGAGTTAAATTTGTTTGCGTGGTTTGTAAACCAACTTAATTTACAATATTATATTGTTATTTAAGTTAGAGGTCAAGGGTTTTTTTGTTTTCGTGAAGAGTGGTGAGTTGTTAGATGCTGTAGCGCTGGCTGCGTTTTAGCTGGGGCTCTTCCGAGCGTAGTGAGGAAGAGGGGCAGGCAGCCAGTGCAATGGGTGGGGATGGAATGATAGATGACCGGTGTTATGATATTTGTGTACCGGTAGATGGGAGCAAAAGAAAGAGGCGGTGTGGACGAATCCCGCACCGGGTTTTTGGTGCGGGAGAGGACACAAAGAGCGTGGGGTGCGTCTACAGCCTCAGAGCCATTCTTTCGTGGGGCGGGGGACCCCGCGAAGGATGGCGGAGGTTTGTTTCATGGGAATGGAGGCTGTAGTTTACATAATGCTTGCGTTATGTAAAAGCACCCAGTGAGCCTTCTATCGGGAAAGCCCAGGACCTATTTTCTGCAGGGGAGATTCTTCTTTGAGAAATAGGTACTGGGCTGGTATGTCATATAATGCGGTATTATAAGACATAGACCGATGAGTATTGAAGGCGAATGTTAGCTCTTGCGAATGGAGTGAGCTGCCGCCTCTGGATGTATATCCTCGCGCCTGTAGAGCTCTGGTGGCATGTGGTTGGATGTTGGGGAACCTCTGAGTTATAAGGTGGGGGCAGTTGGTGGGCGTGAGCCTACCAGTTGCCCCTACCGTCAACAACTGTCGGGATGTTGGAACAGATGGCAGGTAGCAATGAGTGCCTTGGGGGGCAGGCGGCCAAGCCTGCCCGTCCCGACGCCGAGTCGGGACAGGTGAGCGAGCGACCAAGCGAGCGATGGAGTGAAGCTGAGCGACAGCGAAGATGAACGCTGAACGGGAGATAACTGAGCCCGCCCCAGCGGGCGGTGGCATTGACGATTCATCTCTTTATAGACGGAAAAAGGGTAGGTCATATTGGTCTAACAGGGTCGAGAAATGGCTGTGTGGGGCAAATTAGAAGGGGTTTTTATCGTCGGTGGGAGGGGAAGTTCTCAAAAGCGGCAGATACAAGTTATTTGTAGGTTTTCTCCCCTCTTTTTCGCAAGCCTAAAATCGAGACTATTTTCTCCTGGTGGTCTACATCGTAAAGGATCCGGTAATTCCCAATTCTTATCCTGTAATGAGCTGTCCAATCTTTGTAAGAGAGAGGAGGGCTCAACCGTTTAAAAGATTTTATCCCAGGATGTGGATTCTCTGCTAATGCATCAACCTTTTGTTTTATTTGTTTCTGCAATTTGAGGGGTAGTTTACGAGCCTGTTTTTCAAATTCTCTGGCTATGGAATTGTTAGGGAATGATACTTTATATCCCGGCATTTTAAATGCCTAACCTCTGCCATACTTTCTTTGCAGGCACAGCTTTCTCACCTCTGGCTATTGCCTTACGTCCCTCGGCTACCATCTTTAGAGTTTCAGGGTCGGAAAGCTCATCCAGGATATCCATAAGCTCGACCATTTCTTCGTAAGGGACTAGAAACTTTGTGGGCCGACCATGACGGGTAACCAGATAGACCTGGTTGTCCCTCATATATTTAGGAGCGTGATCCCTCAGGTTTTTGACACCAATGTGCCCTGCTCGGACTATATCTGTCATTAAGCTCATAACAGTTACCTCCTTTTCATTGTTACCACAAGTGTGTACATATTATACGGGATGTAGCTCTATTCAGTCAAGAAGTTTTTTGACGAGGTTTTGGGTGGGCCAGTATTTCAGGGCGCATTGGCCATGGTGGTTTACTTCAATGTAGGTTGGTTTTGATGATGTCCAGGAACCTGAGTTTAGGTATCTTCCTTTGAAGGCGGTCCCTGGTTTATGTGTATGGCCGAGAATAACGTGATCGTATTTTTTAAGGAGTTTCTTTGCACCTCTCAGATATTCTGAGAAGTCTCCTCCGTGGGACAGGTATTGCCTTCTGTTTGTCCCCGGGGTTTGAAGGGGAGAGAATGCTGATTTTAGTTTTTGGTGGAGGATCTCGAGAAAGCTTATGGCTTTTTCATCCAGGTCGGGATGGATGTCTTCCATGATACCGGCGCTCATTGCAGCTAAGTTGCCTATGTAGATTAATCTTTTTGGATCATTAAACCGGTCAAACTGGTGGCCATGCTGGATGAAGATTTTCGTTTCCGGGATCTGGAAGGAATCATAAAGGAATTTGAGTTTTCGGAAATGGTGGAGATAATAGTCGTGGTTGCCGATGATTATTTTAGCCTGGAGTGAATTTAGTTCATTGAGGATATCGGAATAGGTCCTGGCGATATCTGTTGGATTAGTTTGCCACAGTTCAAGAAAATCTCCTGCTATTATTAGCTGAGCTTTTTGTTTTTTTACCATCCGGAGAAAGTTCTTAAACTTGGCGCGATTCTTTTTGAAATCGTCCCGTCTGCTGCCATCAGCTAAATGCAAGTCAGAAATGATGTAGTGGGCAATCATAGTTTTCTCTCTCTGGCAATCTGGCACAGGAGCACTTTCCCTGGAGTGAAGTTGGACAATCTTCACTCATATGAACCAGCATCTCGTAGGTTTTCAGCCCCACTTCTGACACAATGCACTGTACAACACTTGAGCCGTTTTAAGCAATGCTATCACGTTAGGAAATGCGGCGTGCCTGGCCACCAGCCTCTTGGTCCTTCATTTTTTGCCACTGAGAAATATACAGTTGCGTCGGATGCGGAAAAAATGCCAGGACCACTAGCATAAAGACAAACAAGAAGGCAACTGCGGTGAAGAGAATAATCTCAGGCTTTGTTGATGGCTTTAAGCAAACCGTGTGTGGAATGACGATCGAAACAACTCCAAGCCCACCATATAGTAGCGCCAGCCCCCAACTGAGCCTGAACGTCTTAATGCCACGCCTGAACTTCTTAATGTCGCGGAGGAATGCTCTTTTTCTTCTCTCCCAAGCACTCTCGTGAAAGACTTGAAGATATGTACCTATCCTTATGTTGAATCGAATGAATAGCCATGTCAAGTAGCAGACACTTACCAGAAATGTCAGAGGAAGAACAGAGGCAATCGCCCAAGACCACTTTTCGGGAGCCATTGTGACCCATCCAAGAATCGCTGTCACAATGACTATGCTCCCACCCACTACAGTAAAACGACGACTCTGCCACTGTAAAATCTCCTGACGCAGAGCTTCATATTCTTTGTCCATAGTCTATCCTCCCTTAGTTTTTGAGATCATGCCATTCTATCTATCTGAAGAAATTTTTGGAATCGTTAAATTTTGCTCTTATTTTGCCATGGCTTTTTCTTGCCTGAAAGGTACCAAAGTTTCTGAGCCTGACCAGGCGTTTATGTTTTAGTTCTTCGCGGATTGTTTCAAGCACTGTGTCGAGAAGTTCGTTGGAGAAAGATTTTGAGAGAAAGAATCTTTTTGATATAACCTCTGTGAGTTCTGCAATGTTCATTTCTTTTTAACTCCTGGTTGTTTCTTGGCCCGGGATGCACGCTTGGGCTTTAGGAGGTCTTCTGCCATTTTCTTTATTTTTTTAGCCAGGCCGGAAAGTTGAATGATGGTTAGAGGTTCTATTTTCTGTAAGATTTCATCTACAGTTAAAGGCCCTCTCCTGAGAATTTCCTCTGTAGCTTTGTCCAGGTGTCCAGGCATTATTGTTTTCATTCCTTCTTTTTTTGCAAGTTTTGCTGATAGTTTAGTAATTTTTGTGACCAGTCCATCTAATGTTCGGATGAAATCTTCAAGGGTATCATCTGATATTTTTAGTTTTGTCACTGTCTTCATGAATTTCTCGAGGGTGTAAGGCCTTGTAACAGAATTTTTCTGTGTTGTCATTTTGTTTCTCCTGTTCGGGTTCGATGAATCGAACCCCTACGATTAACTTTGTAATCTTGCTAAGATGTATTGTTCCAGGGCAGAGGCTACAGTAAGCAGGGCTCTGCCTTTTCTGATGCCTTCGGTTGATTCTATTAAATCTTCTATCTTGGATGTAAACAGCTCTTTGATTCTTTGAGGTGGTGCGGCATCTGCTTCAAGTCCGTAGAGTTCACCGTTTATACCACCGGATTCTTTGAGCCATTTTTTATTCTTTTTCTCCATCTCAGGGGAATCGGGAAGTGCGAATTTATTCAGCTCAATTTCTTCCTCTGTAAAAATTTCTAGCAGGATGAGATCTTTATGTTTGATGTGCTTTAACCCAAAGAATTTAAGGTCGTGGAGAAAAGCATCTCTTATGATCCATCCGCTTGTATCGTAATCTACAAGGCTGAATGTGTAGAAGGATTTGCGGATATCGATGCCATGTGCTTTCATTTCATCTACAAAATATTCTGCACTTAAGAGAGATGGTTGCCCTCCGAGGGCGAGAATGGTTACCTCAGTGTCTTGAGCGATTCCTTTCAGGAGTGGATAATGCCCTCCTTTCTCCGCAAAGAGAATCACATGGTTATTTATTCCGATCTGGCGGTCATGTTCGTTGTCGTCAACAAATCCCATATCTTTGTAACGCATGAGGTCGCAATACTCAATGAGCCGGACAAACATTTTAATCATTTGCGGGTATTGATCTACATCAGGGTTGAGGGAATCAGCTCGGAAGAGAGTATTTTTGATATGGGTGTACCAGAAATTACGGAGTTTTCCTTCTATTGGAGGATGTTCCCCCTTAAGAATTCTTGTCCTGATCTGCCAGATGATATTTTTCATGAGTTTACTCACATTTACAGGATATACTCTGCCGGGACCAAAGTTTTTAATAAGCCATTCTTTAGGCTGACGATGGATTGTTTCTTTGAAATAGCGTATACCTTCTCTTCGCAGACGAATTTCTATCGGAATGGCTTTTCGGGCAGCGAGAGCTTTGAAGGTGGGTCTCCACCCCCGAGTAGCTATCTCAATAGCCTCATCAAGGGCTCTGTCATGCTCCAGGCTGCGTTCTCTTAGCATTGTTAGTGGTTTTCTACTCATAAGCTGAGAGACCTCTTAAAATGGCTGTTCTGAGCCTTCTGAGACATTTGGTTATTTTAAGCTGAAAGCTTTCTTTATGTTGGGATTTTAACAGGCGAAGGAGTGGGAAGCAAGAGAAATTGTGTGCCCTGGCAGTAAATGGTTTTGGGTGGGATTTTCTTTTTGTGCTCAGAAAGGTAGGTCATATTGGTCTAACCTTGTCCTCACGAAAGTGGGGAAGGGTCGAGAAAGTGCCTTGTAGGGCATCTGAGAGGGGGATTTTATCATCGGTGTGAGTGAAAATAGGAGAAAGTGATAATTTGGCGTTAGAGGAAGACGGTTTGAGCTCTAAGTGAAAAGTTTTGCTGTAGAAGGTCATTTCCAGGGGGTAAAAAAAGGGGCTCTGAGGGTGCAGTATTTCTGCACTTTCGGGGGTGAGTTTTTCAACAGGTATCTTTTTAATGTCTTTATTACGCTAAGTCCCGTACTTTTATTCGTGGCGCTAAGAAGTCGTCTTTATTCTTCCCCCCTATCATTTCCAAAATCGCCATTTGGGACTAAGCTCTTTCTTAAGCTCAGGTCTTAAATCAACAGTAATCAAGTACTTCTCAACATACTTCTTATCATCCACATCGGTATATTCCCTAGACGCCGATACAGTATATCCAGGCTCCTCGGCAAACTCCCATTCCCCCACCATTTTAAACAAACTAACATTCTCCATCTGGTTAACCATAGCATTCTTAGTTATAGATTCTTTTCTTTTTGTATACGGATTCACATAAACATACTTGAGCCTTCCCCATACTTCCAGTCTTGCTAACCACCCTGGTACAGTAACATCAAAATCACAAGGTAGAAATGTTGGGGTCATCAATTGCTTTTTTAACTCTGTATAATCTTTTTCACCTACTCCTTGCCCGTCGCTTTGTTCTAGCCCTTCGCATTCGGGTGTAGCTTCTGGAACTTTGAGCTCAGCCTTGCATTTTGGACATTGAACATGGGCTCCAGCATGCTTTGGGTCTATCGTGAGAAACTGCCCACATTGACTGCAATAGAATTCAATGTTCATGATTTACTCTCCTTTTTTGTTACCATTGCCAATAGTTTACCTCTCCTCATACGCCTCCCTCACCTGCTCGGGTGCCAGGTTGGAATAGATCTGGTAAGTATTATTAAACCACGTCTTTCTCGTAGATACAACAGAAACTAATTGTTAATAGATGCTCAAATCGAAATGAGTATTTTTGTAAGTTATTTATTTTCAAGTAGGAAAAACGTGAGATAGAAAGGCGTTTTGTGGCCTAAAAAATGACCCTATGAATGTGGGATATTACTGCACTTTCAGGGGAGAGTTTACCTCCTTATAGCGGTGTTCGGAGGGCTTCTTACCTACATATCGTGCAAATATATCTTTTTGTAGCCATGGTTCCTGCCACTCCAGACAACTATGCTTGACTCTAGGATTCGCTTCCCTGTTGTTCGGAAGTAGCTTCCTCTTTCTCTTCTCTTGGAACAACGTCTTCGGCTTGCCCCTCTTCCTCTTTTGTTTTGCGCTTGCCGATGCGTCTAGTGGACCTTGGCATTTTGATGTTACTCATTGCAAGCCCTGCTGCCTCATTTAACAATTTGCTTATGCCTGTATAGACCTCTTCGTTATCCACGAGAACCCCGGTATTTTTGCGTAGATTACTCCTTACGATTCTCAGTGTATTTTCTGCAATCAGCGCTGATAACAGTGAACTGGGCGCGAGGACTTTTACGCGTTGCCAAATGTTATTCAGTCCACCCCGTTTAAGGAACTTATAGCTCATAAGTTCAAATTTCCTAGCCACCTCGTCAATATCATCTTCAAGCAAGTTCCACTTCTCAAGCATTTCCACTTTAGGAGGTTGGCCAAACTCTACATGATATATCTTCCATTCCCGACTATTGGTTAGTAAAATCCACTCACATCCTGCATCAATAGAATAGGACACTATTTGTTTTAGGTGTTTTTTTGATAAGTCGATTCCAACTCTTTTAAGTTCAATCATTACCGCTGGCTGGACATCAGGATCTGATCGGAGCTGTATCGCAAAATCGACATGTTCTGTTTCGCCCACT
>JABUBK010000202.1_pt1 | contig 13089 bp, 13 predicted proteins | sample 7332671 | NCBI WGS metagenome assembly JABUBK01 (sample SAMN07256342, study PRJNA390944) | subsurface metagenome | isolation source: Methane hydrate marine sediment | place: Pacific Ocean: Eastern North Pacific, ODP site 1244 | collected 2002
AGCAGCGCCGTTGTCGCCGAAATCGTTTCACTGGCACAGGATATTGTTCTCGGTACCGCCAGTAGAGCTAGGGCGAGATTGGAGCCAGGCAAGAGCATTAAACCTATGTCTGAGATTGAGACCCGATACTACCTGAGGATGAATGTTGCTGACCGCCCCGGGGTTTTAGCCCAGGTTTCTAAGGTTCTAGGTGACCATCTAATTAGTATTTCCTCCGTTATCCAGCAAGTGACCGATAGCGCCACTCAGACTGCCGAAATTGTTATTATGACCCACCCAGCTCAAGAGAAGGCAATGCAGCAGGCTCTTGGAGAGCTGACACATCTAACTGTAGTTAAAGAGATAAGCAACTTCATTCGGGTTGAAGCTTGAGCGAATGCCTATAGACAATACCATACGTTGTATGGTATTGTCTATTTAGATGAATGATATACAAGCTAAACTAGCAGAACTTAAAGAAAGGGGCTGGACTTTGACAGCTATTGCCGATGAACTGGAAATAAGTCATAATGCTGTGGAAAAGTGGAAGGCAGGAGACCGGTATCCTAGAAATTCAAAGGCAGTATTAATAGTGTTAGACCAGTTATCTAAGAGGAAACGTATACCCAAGAAGAAACGCTATAAAATACTTGTGTAAGTATAGTATACACCTAAGAGGGGGATGTTAGTCAAATCTTCCTGGGGTATTGCAGGAGGGTCTAAATGGCGGAAGCTCTTATCACTCCAAGATTAGTCAAGTGGGCACGTGACCGGTATCATTTAACTGATGATATCGTCGCCAACAAAATCAGCGTTGATGTCAACAGATTTCGCGCTTGGGAACGAGGCGAGGAACGTCCAACGCTTCGACAAGCGCAAACCTTAGCACAGAAACTCAATGTTCCCTTCGGGTACTTGTTTCTCTCTGTTCCACCACTGGAGGAGTTACCTCTACCAGATTTACGTACTATGTCTGGTGTGCCACCACGCACTCCTAGCCCAGAGTTGTTTGACCTATTGAACGATATGCTCAGAAAGCAACAGTGGTATCGGGAATATCAGAAAAGCGAAGGTGAACAACCTATTCCATTTGTTGGTCGCTTCACCTCTGATGATACCCCAGAAAAAATCGCTACGGACATCACAGATACTCTTGATATAAACGATGACATGCGACAAGAGTCCCCGAACTGGGAACTGTTTTTACGAGAATTTATCTGCAGGGCAGAGGATGCCGGTGTTTTAGTTATGCGCAGTGGCATCGTGGGGAATAACCCATACAGGAAGCTAAACGTATATGAGTTTCGTGGTTTTGCGATAAGCGACGACCTTGCTCCCATTGTATTCGTTAATGGGAACGATTGGAAAGCAGCACAGATATTCACACTTGCCCACGAATTTGCTCATTTATGGATTGGAGAAAGTGGTATATCCAATCTAGATTATATGAAACGTTCTTTTGAGCAGGATAACGACATAGACCGTTTCTGCGACCAAGTGGCGGCAGAGGTGCTTGTGCCAAGCACGCATTTCCTTTTGAAATGGAACGATAATAACACAACGGAGGATAATCTAGAGGAGCTTGCCAGGCTGTATAAAGTAAGTGAATTCGTTGTTCTCCGCCGTGCTTATGAGAAGGACAAACTCTCTTTTGATGAATATCAGGCTCATTACCAAAGATTACAAGCGAGACAAAGGAGTAAAGGCACTAAGGGTGGTGGGGATTTCTATGTGAACTTGTTGGCTCGTAACAGCAGTACGCTGACTCGCAGTCTCCTTGTTGCTGTCGCTGAAGGACGTATGCCTTACAGGGATGCAGCACGACTTCTGAATGTTAAGATAAAAACACTGAGCGATATCCAATCTCTTCTTAGGAAAGCATTTGCCAATGCCTGACTTCTGGTTTGACGCAAACAGTTTAATCTGTGCCCAAAGAGGCCCCTATGGCTTCGACATTGCACCTGGGTTTTGGGATTTTTTGGAACAAAAAGGCAAAGAGGATATTATTGCTAGTTCCATTGCTGTGTACAAAGAGTTAGAAGAAGGTGGGAAGGATGATTTACTCGTCCAATGGGCGAGGAAGCAAAAAGACAATGGTTTCTTCATTGAACCCGACTTAGCGGTTCAGACGATTTTCCGCCAGATTGCAGACTATGTGAGCAGCAGCTATCCACCATATAATGCCTCCGAATTTCTCGACAATGCTGACCCGTGGCTAATTGCACATGCTAAAGTGTATGGCGGTATAGTAGTTACATTTGAGGTATCAGCACCGAATTCCAAAGACCCCAAAATCCCCAATGTGGGTGATAAATTCGGTGTGCTCACCTTGGATTTATACCAACTTCTCAGAGAGTTGGGTGTATCATTGCACTGATAGTGCTGCCATATACTTGTTGACAAGGGATAATTACCAAAATAATTCAAAAGGGATTGAGGTTCCGAAATAACCTCAATCAGAGGATTTGCGAAAGACGATGATGAAACACGGAGTTCTCACTAAATATAAAGACTTCCTCCCAATTACCCCCGAAACGCCTTTATTTTCTTTAGGGGAGGGAGACACCCCGTCAGTCAGGTGTAATGGGCTGGAAAAAGAAATTGGCTGCGGGGAGCTATACCTCAAGCTGGAGGGGTGTAATCCTACTGGTTCATTCAAAGATAGGGGCATGGTGGTTGCCGTGGCTAAAGCATTAGAAGCAGGTAGTAAAGCTGTAATGTGTGCCTCAACCGGTAATACCAGTGCTTCAGCTGCTGCCTACGCTGCCTATTGGGGGCTTACCGCTATTATCATTGTGCCTAAGGGCAAGATTGCTCAGGGTAAGCTTGCTCAAGCTATTGTCTATGGGGCTAAAATAGTTACCATTGATGGAAATTTTGACCAAGCCCTAAACATAGTCCGAAGCCTGACCCAAAAGCATCCTATTACCCTAGTAAACTCGGTTAATCCCCATCGCATAGAGGGGCAAAAAACGGCTGCCTTTGAGATTATTGACACTTTAGGTGAAGCCCCAGACTACCTTTTTATCCCGGTAGGTAATGCTGGTAATATCACTGCTTATTGGAAGGGATTTGTAGAGTATTATCAAGCAGGTAAGGCGAAAAATAAACCCAGGATGATGGGCTTCCAGGCTGAGGGTGCTGCACCTATTGTTCGGGGCTATGTTATTGAGGAGCCAGAGACTGTTGCTTCAGCGATACGAATAGGCAATCCGGCTAGTTGGCAGAAGGCGGTTGCTGCTCGCGATGATTCTGGCGGCACTATTGATATGGTTAGTGATGAAGAAATCCTGGCAGCCCAGAGCCTTATGGCGACAAGAGGGGGTATCTTTGGCGAGCCAGCCTCAGCAGCTTCTTTAGCCGGGCTTATTAAGCTTTCCCATAAGGGGATGGACTTCTCACAAAAGAAGATAGTTTGCGTGGTAACTGGCACCGGACTTAAGGATACCGATACTGCCTTAAAAGATGCTCAGCCCTTCCTTGAGCTTCCGGCTGATTTAGTAGCTGTGGAGCAGGCTTTAGGCTGGGGCTAGTAGCTTTTGAGGCTCCATAACCTCTCAGCTAGCTCTTCTATATAAAATCTATTCTCAAGCTTACCCTTCCAGCTATCAGGAATTGATTCAATGCCAAGATATGCTCCGGAGATAGCCCCGGTCATGGCTCCGATAGTATCTGTATCTCCACCCAGGCTAACAGCATGAAGGACAGCTTGGGCAAAAGAATCGGGCTGGGTTAAGAAGGAATATATAGCTGTCGGGACTGAATTAAAAGCCTCAATCCCATTTCCTAGCTCAATATCAACCCTAGCCTTATCTGGCTCATCAAGAAGCCCTTTTATTCTGCTTAGTTTTCTTTGGTAAACTTCATCCTGTATATAATTGATTAACCTTGCCAAGAAATCATCCCGTCCAAAGGCTAACCGTGGCTCAAGGTTTGTCGCCAGACCAATAGCATAAGCCTGCAAAGCAGCACCCTCCTTGCCCAAGTTATGGGCATGGGTAATCTGGCTCGATTTATAGGCAACCTCTCTTAATACTTCTGGGTCATTGTGATAGAACACACCTATTGGGGCAATCCTCATCGCTGAACCATTCCCATAAGAGCCGCCAGGATATAATTCTTGAGCAGCTTCATCCCAAGCTGCGCCAGCTTTTATCAACCGGAAAATGCGAGGTGGTCTTGGTCCATAACCGCGAAAAGGCTCAAGCTCATAATTCCTGATAAAGGTATGTGCCATGTCCTCACCATCAAAGCCCCTAGCCCTAATCAAAGACTCAGCTACGCCAATCATCATATGGGTATCATCGGTATAGGTCAAAACCTTCCGTATTTTAACTACCTCCTCAATTTCCTCAAGCCTGACTTTGCGCCACCCTTCAAACGGTGCTCCCAAGGCGTCCCCTACCCCAGTGCCGACTAAAGCACCCAGGAACTTCGATTTCAGGGCTTGCTTAATCATTAGAGGCTCACTAAAAACTAAAACTTTTCCCAACTGCCTATATTATATACTTCACGGCGCAATTATCACCATATTACCAAGCCAGTAGTTAAGAAAAATAGAGCTTGTCAATAGCCCTTGCAAGGGCAGCTAACCCGAGGAAACACCGTCCTCATTAAAAACCAATCTACTACCAGATGCTCTATCCGGGGCAGAGGGTTCAGGTGGATGCCAAATATATGCCCAAGATCATATTGAGGGATCGTCCTGAGCCCTATAAGGAATACCAATACATCCCCATAAATGACTGCACAGGTTACGCTTCGTAGGGTATATCAGTCCACCTTATGCAGCCCTGTATATCTAAAAGTTGTCCCCAACTCCTCAATGTAATAAACTCTCTTTGGTAACTTCTCGATATAGAGTAATTCATCCTCCCCTTTGAAGGAGCGGAGGATAAAGGGGGTGAGGTTAATAAATAATCTCTTAATCTCGGTAGCTAAAGGGGAGCTTCCCACCGACTTGATTCTGGCTAATGCTAAGGTAGTGAATGTCTTTACTGGTGAGGTTGAGCCAGGCAATGTAGCTATTTGTAGGGATAGGATTGCCGGGATAGGGGATTATCACCAGGCTAAGCAGGTGCTGGATTTAGGGGGCAAATATCTTGCCCCTGGTCTTATCAATGGGCATACTCACCTAGAAAGCTCTATGCTTGATATTGGTCAATACGCTAGGGCAGTGGTGCCACGAGGCACCTTAGCTGTGGTTACCGACCTCCACGAAATAGCTAATGTTTGTGGCTTAGAGGGCATAAGGTATGTTCTGAACAGTGCCCGCCGTTTACCCGTGGAGCTCTTTTTAATGGCTCCCTCCTGCGTGCCAGCCACCTACTTGGAGACCTCAGGAGCCAGCATCAGCCCTCAGGATATTCAGCAACTTCTAAGGTGGCAGGGCTGCATCGGGCTAGGTGAGGTAATGAATTTCCCCGGCGTGCTCAATGCTAATGCCAGTGTTCTGAGTAAGATTAAGTTTGCCAAGGGCAAGATCGTTGATGGGCATGCCCCCCGGTGTTACTGGTAAAGACCTTAGTGCCTATATTGCGGCTGGCATTTACTCTGACCATGAGTCGGTTTCTCTAAATGAGGCTAGAGAGAAGCTACGGCAGGGTATGTTTGTCATGATTAGAGAAGGTTCTTCAGAGAAGAATCTGGATGCCTTACTGCCTTTAGTCACCGACAAAACCTATAAAAGGTGCATGTTTGTGGTTGATGACCGCAGTTGTGTTGACCTACTTATGGATGGTGATATTGATGCTGTGGTGCGAAAGGCGATTCGTAGCGGGCTTGACCCGGTGCGAGCTATTCAAATGGCTACCATCAATACCGCCGAATATTTCAGGCTAGATAGACTTGGGGCTATAGCCCCTGGCTACTTGGCTAATCTAATTGTCATTGATGAACTATCTAGGTTGCAAATAGATATGGTTTTTTATCGGGGTCGCCTGGTAGCCAGGCAAGGAAAACCGTTATTCCCATTATATCAACTCGGCAGCCGACGACTAACCAATACAGTAAATATTAAGCCCTTCAATAAAGAGGCATTGAGGCTCCTAGCTTCAGGAGAAGCTGAACCGGTTATTGAGATTGTGCCCGGCCAGATAATTACTAGGAAGAGAATGGAGAGTCCTAAAGCTACTAATGGAGTTATTATGCCTGATATTGGTAGGGATATTCTGAAGCTGGCGGTAGTGGAAAGGCACCATGCCACTGGTAATATTGGTCTGGGGCGGGTTATGGGATTTGGCTTGAAGCGAGGGGCTCTAGCCTCGTCAATCGCTCATGATTCTCATAATATCATTGCCGTCGGGACTAATGATGAGGATATATTTACGGCAATTAAAGAAATCGAGCGGTTACAGGGTGGTCTGGTAGTGGCTGCCAATAGCGAGGTGCTGGCTAGCTTGGGACTACCTATCGCTGGATTACTGTCCAACGAACCGTTGGAGGTAGTGGTAAATAAGCTAAAGAAGCTAGAGCAGTTAGCTAAGAACTTGGGCACAGCACTAAAATCACCCTTTGCCACCCTCTCCTTTCTGGCTCTACCAGTAATCCCTGAACTCCGCCTAACCGACCTGGGGCTGGTTGATGTGAATGAGTTTAGGTTAGTTAAATGAACAAAACATTTTGTGTCTGTAGATGAATCAGGTCAGGGAGAACAAGTAATTACATATTCTGCTACACCTCAAGCTATCTTTGAGAACCGACATGATGCTGGTAGACGGTTAGCCGTGGAGCTGCGTGAATATAATGACCAGTCTGTTGTAGTGCTTGCCATCCCTAATGGGGGTGTACCGGTGGCGCTGGAAGTAGCTAGCGCACTTAACGCTGACCTTGACTTAGTTATTTCCCGTAAAATTCCCATGCCCTTTAACCCTGAGGCGGGCTTTGGCGCTATTGCCGACGATGGAACAATTATCCTTAATGAAGAAATAGTAAAAAGAATCAGCCTGAGCCGGCAACAGATAGAGTATGAGGCTAGCAAAGTAAGAGCTGAGATTAAACAACGGAGCATACTATACCGAGGAGACTGGCCACTGGTTGAAGTAAGTGGCAAGACAGTGATAATCATAGACGATGGACTGGCTTCAGGCTTCACCATGATGGCAGCAGTGGAATCAGTGCGCCATCGCCGACCGAGGGAAATAGTTGTCGCTGCACCCTGTGCTTCGGCAATAGCATTGAAGCAGTTAAAAAAGGTCGCTGACAAAGTGGTAACCTACTCTATAGGGTTCATGCCGAGATTTGCTGTAGCTGATTTCTATCGCTACTGGCATGACCTCAACGATAATGAAGTAATTCGCTACCTTAACCAATGGCGGATGCGACACCTTCGCTAACATTAAGCCACGGCAAAATAGGTAATGGGGTGTGGTGGATGTGGGCGAGTTTAGGCGATTAGGTGGGGGTTTTGCACCGTATAGTTAGGGTTGGGGTAAGCTGTGCTGTGCTAAGGACTGAAGTAGAGATTTAGTAAATATGTCCTCAGTCTTTGGAGTAAGGATGCCAAGGTTATGCCGATATGGAAGATACCCGTGCACAATCTCTGAACGGAGATCATAGGAGTTCTGCAAGTCTTTATTAGTATGTCTTCGATCTGTACGATTAAGGCTTAGGAAGTTAGTTATTTCACGTAACCTGCGCTGACTAGCACCTCTTGTTACACCAATGACATCAGGAAAGAGAAGCTCAAGCCCAACCCATATGTCTAATAACTTATCTTCTTGCGTTGGTCTATCGTATGAGAAGCTGAAGCGGCGTAGTGCCAAACTGAGACGAGTGATGTTTTTCATACTAAGGAGACTAGCCCATAATAATTTTAGAGTTTCTATTTCCCTAGAAGAAAAGGAAGATGCCATTATTTGCCCCTGGAAGGAGGCAGCAGACAGCCACCGTCCAATAAGCGGTTTAGCAGTAGACCAAAGCAGGTAGCGAGGCATTATACCAGTATATGAACCAAGATACCATGGTGACGAACTAAAAAGAACACACATGATAGATATTGGTTCTCTTTTGATCAGTCTAAGAAGAGATTGGAGGCTTTCAATATCTTCGGGATATGCACTATACGAAAATAGGGCTGTCTTAGGCACATCCTCTGTAAACGTGGACTGATACTTCAAAGAAACAACATCTTCATTGCTCCAAGAGGAGCTGATTGACGCATCACGCCACAGTTGCCTTTTGAGTTCTGAGGAGATTTGGTTAATTGACACATTTGGAGACAGGTCTATGATCTTTTCACTAGACTCTGTATCAAATCCGAGTAAAGGAGCAGTAAATACTAATCGAATAGTGGGTAAACCGAAATATGCTATTATCTCTTCATATGTATCTTGGAACACATTCTGGTCGAATTCCAAGCCTTCTACTTCAGATAGGTAATACCCAAGGAATGGCCAGAATAGGCGATGAAATAGCTGTTCACTGGCTGGCGTAGCCATCTGTTTTGATACAATTTGTTTTGATAGATCATTACCTGCTACGAAGTCACATAGCTTGGAGACTTGGGGCAATCTACTCACTTTTTGCTGGATGTCGGTAACAGAAAATATTAATGGTTTTGAAACAATGTGGATCCCCTTGATTGAGCCATTGGGTAGAAATTCTGGTTCTTCTAATGGCCAGACGGTTACATACTGCTTTTCCTCCAAAAGCGACTTTACTGTCGACAAGGTGCTAATGAGTGCTTCTTTAAAGAGCAGCTTTAGTTTTTCTCTTTTCATAGCACTTGCCCTGTTCTGGGTTGTCTACTACCTCTTCTTCACCGGATATCTGATGATGGTCTTGACAACTTTGGCATCAGGGCGGGTGAGGTATTCTTCTTCATGGACGCCAGCTATCTTGTAGCCGTTGTCTTCAATGAACTTATGTAGGCGGTCAACAGTAGGTTGCTCCTGGTCATAAGCGCCGAGATGGAGAATCTGGGCTACGGTGCCATATTCCCAAGTCTCAATCTTGACCTCAGTGCCAGCTACCTTCTGGGGTAGGGAAGTGGTGTCCTCAGGGATGGGCAAGCCAATAATATGAGTCCATTCCTCTTTTGGGACAAGGTGGGCATCAGGATAGCGGGTGCGGAGTCCGCTAACTTTGAAGGTAGGCAGTCCCTTCTTCTTGAGGTCAAACTTTAGAGTGTAAACTGAGCCGTAGAGGGCAGGCAGTACTTCAGGGAAGACCTTATTCGGGGTGCCCTTGGCATAGACCACCGCCATCTTTTGCGATAGCATTTCCAGGATTTGGGGCTCTTTCTTAGACGATTTCTGTGGTGCCATTTGATTACCTCCTGATTACTGATTGTTGGGTACAATATAGCATGTAGAAGGGCCGAGTCAATAGAAATAAGGGTGAGATTATTTATCTACCTCACCCCTGTCCCGGCTAAACAATCTTTTTATCCTAGCTTAGTCCTCTGTTCTTATATTAACCTCTCCCCAATTGGTGAATGTGTGCCGAAGTTCCTTAAAATCAAAGGGGAGCCGCTGGTTGCTTGACAAAAATCGGCAAAGGTTTATTATAGACTATTGATTGAATTGAAGGAAGGCTGGAAGCTAGAGATGCAGATTAGGAAAATATATAGCGATGTAAAGCCTGAGTTACTTTATGACGAGGTGAGGGACTTTATTCTGAAGCAGGGGACGACTATAGGTGAGGCAAAGCTAGAAACATACTCCTTACCTAGTGACTCATCATCATTTATTTCTCGGGGCACACTAACATTCAAGGTTCAGGGCGAGTCAGGCAAAGCCGAAAAGGAATGTCTCAGAGCCCACATCGTGGGCTCAGCTAGAGGTGAAACAAAGTTGATGCTCGATATAAATGAGGAACTCTTCCCTCAGGAAAAGGTCTCTTCTCTGCAAGAAGACCTGGACTTCATTTTCGGCTCATACGAAGTGAAGCAAGACTAAAAGTAGGCTTATTTGTAATTTAGACAACATAGGTGATTGCAATATTATACTGAATTGAATTTAAAAGTCTTTGTGAAAGGAGAGAAACTATGAAGATAATTCGACTGGTCGCCTCGCTGGCCTTCGTACTCGGGCTCTTTACCGCCATCTTTGCTGGAATACCTTGGTATGTTTACCACGAGCCTATGTTGCCCTGGTGGCTAAAGATTGCGGTCTACGCCCTTGTGGGTGGTATCCTACTGGTCTTACTGACGGTGGCCGTCGAACAGCGGAAAGGCAAGGCCCCAAGCAGGGAACTCTCACTCGGTGAGTCCCGGCCTCAGGTGTTGCTCCAGAATTCTGCAGAAGTCCCGGGTCGCGAAATCACCGAGATTTTGGGCTTGGTCAAAGGGCACACCATCTTTGCCATCTGGCTCGGAAGGGACATTTCTGCCATGGTGCGACTGATTCTTGGTGGTGAGCTGATTGAGTACACGGAGATGATGGGGCGAGCCCGTGAGGTGGCTACTGCTCGGATGATAGCCCAGGCTGAGGAGCTGGGAGCTGATGCCATCATTAACGTCCGTTTCGTGACTACCAGTGTCGTAGCCAGTGCCGCTGAGCTTTTGGCCTACGGCACAGCCGTCAAGCTTCAGTGATTGCCGCTTAAATACTGGCGTTTTTTATTTTTCACCGGTTACAATGGTCGTACGCTAAACAACTTTTATAACCTCTCCACAAGCTTGTACATGTCTTCATAAGCCTTCCCAAAATCAGGGTTAGCTTTCTTAAGTTTATTTTTTAAGGCATTCATTCTCCGAACAAATTTCTGTTTATCTTCATTCTTTACTAAATCTGCCCATATTTTTGCTTTTCTCTGGAATAGTTTTTCAATCTCCATCATATTGGGTAGACTCATTTGCAACGAGGCATAAAGCTCTGCATCCTCTGAAATAACGCTTTCAATTAGGGTTAATAACACCTTAAAGGTAATTCCACTGATTGCTTCCATCTGTTTCAACTTATCAAAGCCTAGCAAGGTATCAGCCGAAACTAGGGCGATGAAATGAGAAAGCCCAAGAATAACCGCCATCATTTCGTCATGTTCCTGAGGGGTCATCACCGTAACCCCAGCTCCTCTAGCCTCTAAATACTCCTTGATTTTTTGAGCTAGGGTTCTCTCCCTATCATTGGTAGGTGTCAGAACAAAGTTCTGATTCACCACATCTCTGGCACCGGGACCAAATACCGGGTGTATACCCAGCACTAACCCTGTTTTTATATGCTTGTGCATTGTTTCTACGGGGAATACCTTGATAGATGTAATATCTACGATAATTTGTCCTGAATGCAGGTAAGGGGCTATATGTTCCACCACCCCCTCAAAACTATCTATTGGCACTGAAATCAAAACAGCGTCAGCCCTCTTAACTGCTTCCACATTAGAGGCGACCTCGACTCCTAGTTGCTGCTTGACTTCCAGTAGCTTCCTTTGGTTTCTCCCGCTTATTATTACCTCCTTGCCATCTTTCAGTAAAAAGCTGGCAAACCATCGTCCCATCTTTCCTGAGCCGCCGATTATTGCTACTCGCATTAGTTTATCCTTGTCAGTTTGGGACTATTTTAACCCCATTCTCCAGTTTTTACCAGTGAACCCCATCCCCCTGTGTCCCCCTTCCCCTTTAACTCCTCTGAAGACTGGCCTTCTCCCTTTTGTAAAGGGAGATAGAGAGGGATTTGAAATCCCCCTTAATCCCCCTTTTCCAAAGGGGGAGAAAAGAAGAAAGAGGGGCTGAAGCCCCTCTTAACACCCCGCTTATCTGTTAGCAAAATAATATTACCTATCTATCATATACCAAATCGATATATAATACTTCTCAAGCAATATCAATAAAGGGAAATTAGGACCTAACTACATGGAAAAGAATAGTAAACCATATGGTATAGAGTGTTCTTGGGATTCCGAATATTTGTGTAAAAAATGCGGTGGATTACTTTACTATGACATGGAGACAAAAAAAGACCACTGTTTTAACTCTCAATGCCAGGATTACCCGAAAGGTATCGAGATATACGGCACAGAAGAGGCAGATTTAACGTTACTTAATAGCCAATTGGCAGACAGAGAAAGAGGACTTGGTCAAATTATAAGTACTTGTGATTACAAATATCTAGCGTGGGTTCTGTTAGAAAGACGAAGGCGTATTGTTCAAAAATTTTTTACCTCTAGGGTTATGCATATTGATAATTTCTTGCTCTCAAATGAAATCCTATTATTTATTCAAAAGTATAAATCACTTGGAATAAGAAATGACCGATTTACCGTTAAAGCAATTTTACAGTTATTCAGGGCGTATTCAGAGCAATTAAAATTGCTAGAAGACCTGAAGGAAGGCAGATACCTATTAGCTAGAAAACCAATAAATAACAAAATATTCCGATTAAAATATTACGATGTAATTATTGATGAAATATGGTCTAGTTACGGTTTAGTTGATTTACAATCAACACTAGATGTGAAAGATTTTCGCTACCATGAAGTCATACAAAAACTTATTGAAACGAAGGGTGAGGAAATTAGCGCAGACTATGCCCCTTATTTTGACCGTTTGTGGCCTTTTGCTATTAGTGCTCAATACTTAGTTAAAAGAAACTATTCATCTTCGTTGAAATATAAATATTCAGTAACTCCTACTGATTTAGCTAATATATTGAGCATTATAGCGAGTCTGAAAGATGATAACCTTGTTGATGTGCCACTTGTAAGCTTCTTGCAACACTTTGTCATACAACCAGTTAGAGACAAAAATATTACAGATTTTATTAATTTACTATCAGGCAATAACGAGAGGATTCCTATTGGTTTTAAAACGAATGGAAGTATCATTCTAGATAGGCGGACGTTATTATTGTTTTTCATGCTGATGTACAGTCAGCATCTACCATCAGTTTTTGATATAAGTGGCCAAGAAAGAATGGTTCAACATAAACAAGAAGCCGGTGGTGATTACGAGAAGTACTTTAAGGAAAAACTTGAGAAGATTGGTTATAGTTGTTTACCAACATCTACAAATATTGGTAACCTTGATTACGACGTAGTGGCGGTTTCCGAATCTAATCTAGAAATAATATTAATCGAAGCTAAATTTAGGGACCCATCTCCATCGTCATTGTCTGCTAATAGACTCATTCAACAAGAGTTGGTTCTTGAAAAATATGGCCTGCTGCCACA
>JABUBK010000203.1_pt1 | contig 13088 bp, 16 predicted proteins | sample 7332671 | NCBI WGS metagenome assembly JABUBK01 (sample SAMN07256342, study PRJNA390944) | subsurface metagenome | isolation source: Methane hydrate marine sediment | place: Pacific Ocean: Eastern North Pacific, ODP site 1244 | collected 2002
TATATGTTAAACTTATTAGGGTAGAAGACCCCCAGAGTGCTTTAAATGGAGGAACTTATCTGGGGGCCGCTTTCATGATAGCAGGATCTTTCAAGGGGTCCCCTACCGTATCCCCTATCACTGCTGCCTTGTGAGCATCGGATCCCTTGCCTCCGAAATTTCCCTCCTCGATATATTTTTTTGCATTATCCATAGCGGCGCCGCTGTTGGCGGTATAAATCCCCAAGGGAAGCCCTACCACCAACGATCCTACCAAAAATCCTCCCAGGGCTATGGGGCCAAGGACGAAACCAACTCCAATGGGAAAGACAATGGCCAGAATCCCCGGCAGCATCATAGTCTTTAGGGCTCCACGGGTAGCCATATCTACACACCGGCTTGAATCTGCTTTTCCCTTTCCTTCCATGAGTCCAGGTATCTCTTTAAACTGTCTTCTCACCTCCCCCACCACCTCAAAGGCTAATCTGCTAACTCCTTTAGCCAGAAGAGCACCATATAGATAGGGCACCATTCCCCCGATGAGAAGCCCAGCTAAAACAGTAGGATCGGCAAGAGAAAGGATCAGCGGATTAGGCGAAAGAAGGTTTATGGTAGCTATATAAGCGGTAATAAGTCCTAAGGCAGCAAAAGCGGCCGATCCTATGGCAAACCCTTTACCAATAGCAGCGGTGGTGTTTCCTACAGCATCTAGCCTATCAGTAATCTTACGTACCTCAGGAGGAAGATGGGTCATCTCCGCAATTCCTCCCGCATTGTCGACCACCGGGCCATAGGAATCAACAGCAAGAGTTATGCCCAGGATGGAGAGCATACCTAGAGCGGCGGTGGCTATCCCGTACATTCCTGCCACAAAGTAGCCCACCAGGGTTGCTCCCGCCACAATTACCACCGGGATAAGAGTAGAGAGCATACCCACAGCCAGTCCATTAACTACAATCACCGCAGGACCACTCTGAGCGGAAAGGGCGAGATCCTTCACCGGCTGATATTTACTGGAAGTATAATATTCGCTCACCTTACCAATAGCAAGACCAGAGATAACACCAACAATGATAGCCCAAAAAGGACCAAAGATAGAGTAGCCCTGGTAACTCACCCCAAAATATCTCACAATGAAGAAAGATCCTGCTATCATGAAAGCGGCCCCCAGATAAGTTCCTCCATTTAAAGCACTCTGGGGGTCTTCTACCCTAATAAGTTTAACATATATCACTCCCAGGAGAGAGGAAATAATCCCCCAGGCGGCAAGGTAAAAAGGTAGATAACTTAAGGAAACAATGGCCAGAGAAGATGCTATGGCTAAAGTGGCGATGATAGACTCTACATAAGATTCCAGAAGATCTGCTCCCAATCCCGCCACATCTCCCACATTATCTCCCACATTATCAGCAATGACAGCAGCATTGCGGGGATCGTCCTCAGGAATCCCTGCCTCTACTTTCCCCGCCAGATCTGCTCCCATATCAGCTCCCTTGGTGTAGATTCCCCCTCCGGCACGGGCAAATAGGGCCATCAGAGAGGCACCCATAGCGTATCCATTAACCATCAGGGGATTTCCCATGATCCTTCCCTCAACAATAACAGGGTTAATCACTCGAGATACAAGATAGACAACCACCAGTCCCAAAAAGGCAACACAGACAACGGAAAGACCGGTAACTGCCCCGGCAGAAAAAGAGATATCCAAAGCGGGCCGAAGGCCTCGCGTGGCTGCCTGAGTGGTTCGAGCATTGCTTCGGGTGGCTATACTCATTCCAATCCAGCCAGCCAGGGCTGAACATAAAATTCCTATGACAAAGGCAATGGCTGTCTGCCAGTTAACCTGAACATTCCTGCCGAATAGAGGCCCCAGACACAAGAAGATGGCTACCACAGCGACCAGAATAGCTACAGTCCTGTACTCCCGGTAGAGGAAGGTCTTTGCCCCCTCCTGGATGGTCCTCGAGAGCTCCCGCATTTTTTCATTCCCTGGATTAGCCCTCAAGATTCCTACGATCAAAAAAACTACTCCCAAGAGTCCAATAATGGCTGCTCCAGCCGGAACTAGAATCTCTCCCATTTTTTTCTTTCTTCCCTAGTTATACTGTCTCATTACTTCTTCGATGCTCTGTTTAAGCAAAACTCCTACAGCCTGAGCTGCTCTGTCCACAGTATCTTTGATTACCTTCTTCTCCTGAGAGGTGAACTCTCCCAGAACAAATTGGGTAAGATCTTCTTCCTCTCCTGGTCGACCAATGCCCACCCGCAGCCTCGGAACTTCCTGGGTTCCCAGAGATTCAATGATAGACCTCAAGCCCTTATGTCCCCCATCCCCTCCTTTCTTACTAATTCGGAGTCTACCCAGTTCTAAATCCGCATCATCATTTATTATTAGTATATCCTGGGTACTGAGGCGATAACCTCGTTTTATTTCAGCAAGTGATTTTCCCGCCTCATTGACGAAGGTAAGCGGTTTAGCCAGGAGGATCTTTTTCTGAGCCAGAAATCCTTCACCTAGCCAGGCGTGATAGGAAAAGGCATTGAGCTCGATCTTGTGGAGTTCTGAGAGTCTGTCTATCACCATGAATCCCAGGTTATGGCGAGTATTCCTGTACTGAATTCCCGGGTTTCCCAATCCAAATATTAGCCTCATCACTCCTTTTTCTCAGTTTCTCCTTCCTCCTCTTCTTTCTTCTCACCCACCACTTCAACTTCTTCAGCGGGAACCTTTTCCTCTTCTGTTACTACCACTTCTTCAGGGGCAGGGGAGATGACGGAAACCACTATTTCTTCCGGATGGGTAATGACCTTTACCTCGGGGGAGACTTTAAGATCTCTCACTCTCAGAGAATCACCGATACCCAGAAGAGTAACGTCCACCTCTATCACCGGAGGAATATCCCTGGGAACACATTCTACCTCCACCTCACGAACTAGATGTTCTACGATACCTCCTACCTTCTCTCCCCGCGTTTTCCCCACAAAAGATAAAGGAACAGTGGTGGTCAACTTTTCTCCCCGGGTAACTTGCAGAAAATCAATGTGTTGAACACCACCTTTCAGCCAGTTCCTCTGGGCACTTTTTACGATAACTTCCCACTTCTTATTCGCCTTCTGATTAACAATGTCCAGAGTGAGAATCTGCTCATGAGGGCTCCGATGAGATATGATGTCTTTAAGTTCCTTTCTCTCCACTTCCAGAGATATACTTTCTTTAAGGTGATGACCGTAGAGGATAGCCGGAATCATACCCTCTCTTCTTAGTTTTCGTGCATATCCTTTGCCGGTTTTCTCTCGCAATTTAGCCTTCAAAGTTAATCTCTTCATCTAAAATCTCCTTCCTTAGATAAACAAAGAGCTTACCGATCTATTCTCGTGAATACGCCTGATGGCCTCTCCTAGAAGGGAAGCAACCGAGAGGACTCTGATCTTGCTCACTTTTTTATTCTCCTCCAGGGGAATGCTATCGGTTATCACCAGCTCTTTGAGGGAAGATCTTTCTATTTTCTCACAAGCACCTCCAGAGAGAACGGGATGGGTGCAGCTGGCATAGATTTCTCCAGCTCCCCTTTCCTCAAGAACTTCCATAGCCGCTATCATAGTTCCCCCTGTATCAATCATGTCATCCACAATAAGAATGTGTTTTCCTTTCACTTCACCCACTATATGGAGCACCTGAGCCTCGTTAGCCATGGGCCTTCTTTTGTCCACAATAGCGAGCGGTGCATTTAATCTCCTGGCATAGGCACGAGCTCTTCTTACCCCTCCCACATCCGGAGAAAGAACCACCACATCGTCAAAGTGCTTCTCTTTAAAATAATCGATAAAAATGGGAGCAGCGAAGAGGTGATCTACTTTGATGTCGAAAAAACCCTGAATTTGAGCTGCGTGAAGATCTATGGTGAGAACCCGATCCGCCCCCGCTACCGTTATGAGGTTAGCCACCAGTTTAGCGGTGATGGGAACACGGGGTTGGTCTTTTCTATCCTGGCGGGCGTAGCCATAATAGGGAATAACAGCAGTTATTCTCTGTGCCGAAGCTCTTTGAAAAGCATCAATCATTATGAGAAGTTCCATGAGGTTCTCATTGACCGGAGGACAGGTCGACTGAATGAGAAAAATATCTTTTCCTCTCACATTCTCGTTGATCTTGACATAGACTTCCATATCACTAAAGGATTTTATTTCTATGTTTCCCAGATGAATCCCCAAATACTCTGCCATATCTTGTCCCAGACGAGAACTTGCTCTGCCGGAGAAAAGCTCCATTTCATCTCCCAGCACCATTTTCCCCTCCTCTGAACTCTCTTTACTGCTTTCCCTTAAGAGTGCCAAAAACCGCTTTTAGACAATAAACTCCCTCAGCTCAGGGCGCATTGTAACCAAAGACAGGGGTCTGTCAAGAAAATGTGGTCGATGGCAGCATACAAGACCTCTTAAGATATCTTCATCATGGGCTGGAATGCCCCCGAGGTCTTATCCCTATCTTTGTCTGTCTTTTCTCTCGGAAGCCACATAGCAGGCTTTTGATATGAGGGCCGCCGCCATACCGGCTCCCACCCCATTATCTATGTTAACCACCGCCAGACCTGATGAACAGGACTGCAGCATAGACATCAGGGCTGCTTTTCCCCCTCCCCCATAACCATAGCCCTGAGAGGTAGGAACTCCAATTACCGGAATATCCACCAGCCCGGCAACGATGGAAGGAAGGGAACCTTCCATTCCGGCCACCACAATAATAATATCTACCTCTCTTTCTCTCATCTCTTTGAGAGTCGGGAAAAGTCTGTGTATCCCTGCCACTCCTACATCGTAGGACTTTACCACCTCGCAGCCAATCTCCTCTGCTACTATCCTGGCTTCCTCAGCTACTGGAATATCAGAGGTTCCCGCCGATATTATTCCTATGCTGCCGTACTTCTTAGAGGCGTCTCGCTCCTTGAGAACCACTATCCTGGCTCTTTCCTCATAACGACATCTGCCCAGCTTCTTCAGCTTTTGGGCAAGCCGGGGGGTAACCCGGGATACGATGAGAGCGCCGATCCTCTGATAGACACCTCGAGCTATTTCTACCACATCATCCTCACCCTTCCCCTCTGCCAGAACAATCTCCGGCACCCCCCTTCTCTTTATCCTGTCCAGATCGAACTTTGCCTCTTCACCGATGCATAGATATCCCAGGATGAGCTCCTCAGCTTCCTCAAGAGAGATCTCCCCCTTCTTGTAGTTCTCCAGAAGTTCTCTCATGGACCTCCCGATTAAATCTTTGCCAACCGCAGTCACTGGACTGGCTCCTCTCTTATGTGCCTCATTACTTCCTCTCTCACTTTCCTGAGCGGCATTCCGAGATCTCGAGACAGTCTCCTGAGATCCTCAAACTCAGCCTTGACATTTATCTCCTCTCCTTCCATCCGGGAGACCTTAACCCTTACACTCCTCTCCTTTCCCATCAGGCGAACTTTCAGAGTCTTAATATCCCTTTCGGCGATGAATCTTTCACATCTGATTACTCTTACTCCAAGACATCCCGTCTCTTTCATTAACCTCTTGACAAGCTTAGGGTAATATTTCTCATGACAGATTACTCTAATGAGGTGAGAGGGCCGGTTTTTTTTGGAAATACAGGGAAGAATGGAGATATCCAAAGCACCCTCGTTGGTGAAATCCTCAATGATAGTTCCCAGAATCTCCCCATCCACATCGTCCACATTTGTTTCCAGAATGTAAATCTCTTCTCTCATTGGGCTACTATTACTTCCAAGAGGTTAGGGACGTCTAGATCCATTGCCCCCGCTCCATAGGCTCTTTTCCTTACTACTAGCCCTTCTTTTTTTTCTCTAGCCAAAAATCCAGCAACCATTCTAGCCAAAAGGGTAGCTCCCGTAGGGGTAAGAAGCTCTACCTCAACAGGACCTTTTCGGTAGGGAATTTTGTATCTCTCCAGGATTCTCCTGGTTGCCGGGGCGGGTACAGAAAAGGTACCATGGGAAAAACTCACCTTTCCTCCTCCCACATAAACCGGTTCCAAACAGTAGATGTTTTTTCCGGGGAAAAAGCCCAACTCCTCAAGAGCTACCGCACTGCCAAGGATATCCATTAAGATATCGGCGGCTTCATGCAGATGCGAGGAGTTAGTAAAACCAGGTATTTCTCTATGAGCCTCCTCTTCAGCATCTAGCAGGATGCCCAGAGACTCCTGGGCGAATTGGGCATAAGCTTCTGGCAAGCCTAACCTTTTAACAGCTTCTCTGAGAGCCTTCTTGACTTTTTCTCGGTGAAGCTGATGGGAAAAAGGTTCAAAGAAGACATCCACTCTAGTGGCCAGAGTATCTATTTTTTTCCTGGGGTAGATCCTGACCCTGGCCTCTCCTAAAAACTGGCCCGCTACCTCCATGGCACTTTTAATTTTGCTAGTCCCGGCCCCCAGATCTACCAATGCCGCCACCATCATATCTCCCGACATACCGGTCTGGGGGTTAAGAAATAGCTTTAAATTTGTCACTTCTCACCTCTTATCTTTGAGCATTATACCACCAGAGCCCCTAGCGTCAAGAAATTCTTGGCAGGTCTTCATCCTTGATCTCTAAGGCTTATCTGCTACCATACGGCTGGGGTGATTTCTCGAAAAATGAGAAGATTAACATTATTTGATATAGACGGGACCTTAAGTAAGAATACTTTAGAGCACAACAGGGCTTTTTCAGAAGCCTTTAGGAAGGTTTATCATATAGATGCCGGTATTGACTCCATAAATCACGAGGGAATGCTCGATCAAGTCATAATTATGGAGATCTTGAAAAGAAAGGGACTGGCCGAAGAAGAGATCTGGCTGAAGATGGAAGAATGTATGCAGGTTATGGTAGAGGCGTTCAGAAAATCCCTGAAGAAAGCCAAGCTTACCCCCCTTAAAGGTGTAAGGAAATTGCTGGAAACCCTCAGCAGGAAGGATGCTGGATTGGGTTTGGTTACCGGTAATCTGGAACAAATCGCCAGAGAAAAGGTGAAAAAGTTGGGACTGGACGAGTATTTTAAGATTGGGGGATTCGGCAGTGAGGATACAAAAAGAGAGAACCTGGCAAGGTTAGCTATTAAGAGGGCAAAGGAGTTCTACCATTATAAGTTCGATCTCCATTTTGTCTATTTAATCGGAGATACTCCCCATGATATAAATGCCGCTAAGAAAGCGAAGGTAAAGAGCCTGGCCGTCGCCACTGGAATTCATCCACTGAAGCAGTTGCGGGGATTCAATCCCGACTATATCCTCAAGGATTTAGCTAATACCAAAAGAATCTTGTCTATTCTTTTTGAAGGAGAAAAGGGGAAAGGTGAGGCGAGCCAGCACACCAATGTTGATGATAGAACGTTCCTTACTATGGCTGAAGACCTGGATCACGGATCTGACTCTTGATGTAGTTGAGTACTTCCTACCCCTCCCTTGTTATTGGCAATGGTGATAAACTTGCTCATTGGTATATCTACTTAGAAGTATAACAGCTTAGCATTTTATTGTCCCTGTCAAGACGATGTACTGATATTATGGCAAGCTGGCATAATTTCTTACCATTAAATACCGCCTTAAGAAGAAAGAACTATCCCTTTTCTAAAATATCGTGCTTGCCAATTCGGAAATCTTAAGAGTAAAATTTAAGGTCTTCTTAAAACCTTTTCGTGTTTACCTATCCTGCGTAAGATGTAAGTATCACCTTTTATTCCAAAGCTAAACCGGTAATCCTTAGTTACCCTTGCTTCCCAGATATTTTTTACTCCCTTCATCTTTTTTATTCTGAGAGAGGGATGATGAAGGTTTTGAAGTAAGAGTCCCAGTTGTTTGTCTGCTTGCTTCTGGATTCGCTGGGGTAGACTTTCATAGCATTCGATAAAATCCTTAGTAGGATAAAGTTTCATAGTTGATTAGCGCTTTTCTATACTCTCTTTGAATTCCTTTACGCTTTCAAAAGGACCATAGAACCTTCCTTTTCTTATATCCTTCTCTGCCTCTCTTTCGCCTTTCTGCCATTCCTCAGTCCACCACCAGGCCTGATCTTTGTCAATTAGACCCACTCTACAAGCTACTTTTATCTCTTCTTTAGTGAGACCTTGAGAGCGGAGAAGGTCCTTTTGAATTTGCTCGATTTTTTCTTTAGTCTTTAAGAGAATCTCTTGCTCTTTTTTAGTTAGAGAAGGGACAGGAACTTTGGCAGCAAGTTGTCTTGGAACCATGATAATTTTTCCTCCTTGAGTAATTGCTTCCAAGAAATCCCCCGGTCTTAAGTGGAGCTGATCAAAAACTCCTTTTGGGATAGTTACTTGATGCTTTGGACCAATTTTAACTATGGGCATTTCTTCCTCCCTGTTTAATTCTTGATTTTTAGGCATATTTACTTTCTTACTGTAAGAATAGCAACTGCAGGAAGAGATGTCAAACTGGCGTGTTAAGTCATATATAAGAGAGGTAAAAAGTAATGTCAGCAAAGGAAATAGCTAAGAGAAATGATGTGCTTCGACCGATGCCGTTCGCTGAAAACATTTCTATTCTTCAAGAAAGAAGCAAAACTATCTTCACTCCCTGGTGCTTCTTATACTTCTGGAAAGCCATTTTCCATTTGGAGAGAGGAAGAACTTCAGAAATGAGGGGTCTGGTCCGTATCCTCCCGTTAACTCTCGAATTATGACGGCCACATCCTCTTTCTCCACATTGATAGTTAGATCTGCTCTCAGGTTCTTGGCCAGGGCTAATCTTTCTCCATCAGAAGTAATGCCGCAAATAGCAACTCTTCCCCCACTCACCTTAGCCAGTTGAAGAGCCAAAAGACCTATGGGGCCTGGACCCATAATGAGGACCCAATCCCCGGGCTGGATTTTGGTAATCTCGAGAACGCTCAGTACCACAAATTCCGCAAGTCTTAACTTTAATTTTGACCTCTTCAGCCCCTGCTTTGGGCTCAGGACAAACACGGGCTTCTGCGGGAAGAGCTTGTCCGCAACTTTTGCAGAATCGCATCTCTTTACCACAGGTCTTACAGAAAGGGAAGGGTTTGGAAAGGCTAGCATCACAGTAAGGGCAGCGACAGAGTCTCTCTTTTCTCTCTGACCTTTTGGCTTGAGGGTTGGATCTCATTTTTTCTCACCCTTGTTTCTTTTCTTGTTTCGATAATCCTCGATGGCTTTGTGAAGAGCATCAGCACCCAGATTGGAACAATGAAGTTTATTCTTGGGAAGACCTCCCAGCTCACCCACTACCATTTTATTGGTAATCTTCATAGCCTCATCCAGGGTTTTCCCTTTTGCCATCTCACTTACCATACTGGATACAGCGATGGCTGCTCCACAGCCAAAAGTCTTGAACTTTACATCGGCAAGCCGGCTGCTGTCCACTTTGATGTAAAAAGTCATTAGATCCCCACAGATCGGATTTCCCACAGTGCCCTCACCGTCTGCATTATCAATCTGGCCTACATTGCGAGGATTCATGAAGTGGTCCATTACCTTTTCACTGTACTTGAACATCTTTTTCCCTCTATTTTATTCGTTATACAAAGGGGACATCTGCCGTAATCTTTCCATTATGGGGGCAGTGTCTCCAATAGATAGTCTACCTCTTTCTCCTTGTAGGAGCCGGTTAAATCGGCGACCTTCTCTCTGGCCTTGTCCATAACCTTTGCTCCTCCCTGTCCAAAACTAACCCTATCTTATCCTAGTTGGTAGGACAGTCAAGGGACAGATTAACCTGGCAATGGGATTAAAAATTGCTATGAGCCAAGGATACAGTTCTGGGTAGACTTAAAATACCTTGACTAGCGGAAAGCTTCAGTTATAATCGCAGAAAGAAGAGAACTAACCTTTTTATTCAAGGAGGAAATTATGGGAGGAAGAGAAGCTATTCAGATTGAGAGGACTTTGCAGGAGGGAAAAAGAGTGGAGCGCTTTAGTCTGGATCTGGATCACATTGGTCCCGGAGAGAAAAGAAAACTTTATGAATTTATGTACCGCCACGGCCCAGGTAATGGGAAAATGATTTTTCTCCCAGTAGATCAAGGACTGGAGCACGGACCTAGTGATTTTTTTCCTAATCCACCCAGCGTGGACTTTGAGTTCCAACTGAATCTGGCAGAAGAAGGAGGATATTCTGGAGTTGTCTGTCACATAGGATTGGCGGAGAAACACTTCAGAAAGTACGCTGGAAGAGTACCTTTAGTGTTGAAGATTAATGGCAAAACAAATATCCCCTCCGCTGAAGAGGCTTTCTCCCCTCTGGATGCTACTGTCGAAGACGCAGTAAGGCTAGGAGCTGATGCTGTAGGTTACACCATGTATGTAGGTTCCCCCAGGCAGGATGAAGATTTCCTTCAATTCATGGAAGTTAGGCAAGAAGCCAGGAAATTTGGAATGCCGGTAATCATGTGGTCATATCCTCGCGGTAAGTTTGCCGACAAAGTCCATGGAGGCAGAGACTCTTTGGCCATGGTTGATTATGCAGCCAGGGTGGCCAACGAGTTAGGAGCCCACGTGGTCAAGCTGAATCTTCCCAAAGCTCCAAAGGAAGGTAAGTACGATGCCAAAGGTCCCTTCAAGCGATATAATGATTGTCTGGATCTTACCCCGGAAGATGAGCTTCGTATGGTAGTTCAATCAGCCGGCAGAACGGGAGTTTTGGTTTCCGGGGGAAGCAAGATAAGCGATGAGGACCTCCTTAACAAAGCTAGGGTATGTCTGGATGCCGGCGTGGATGGACTTATCTTTGGAAGGAATATGTGGCAAAGAAAATACCAAGATGCCCTTCTCATTACCAAAGAGATAAAGAAGCTCATGTTAAAATACTGACACTGGCCCACAGCAAAGTAGAGAAGGGAATCTAGTGTTAAAGTGACACTCGATGAAGCTTCATTAGATTGGTGGTACCTTTTTTGAAAATGGGAGCTCCCGAAACAATAACCAGGATGTCTCCCGCATGAGCCAGCTTCTCTTTAATCAGAACCCTATCCACCTCCATTATCATCTCATCCGTATTCTCAATAGGTCTCATAATCCTGGGAATCACCCCCCAATAAAGACACATCTTGAGGCTCACCCTCCTCTTAGGGGTAAAGGCTATGATGGGAACCTGAGGTTTCTGTTTAGCTACTAATCTAGCCGTGGCACCGGATTGGGTGAAGGCAACAATGGCTTTGGCTCCTACCTCTTCAGCGGCTCTGGCGGCGGCTTGGCTAATGGTATCGGGAAAGGAGGAAACACCACCCCCAGGAGAGAAGGGCATCCTTATCCCGGAAATGCCTCTTTTCTCAGCTACCCTGATGATCCCATCCATCATCTTCACTGTCTGAACAGGATACTTACCCATGGCTGTCTCCCCTGATAACATCAGAGCGTCAGCTCCATCAAGGACAGCATTAGCCACGTCGGAAGCCTCGGCTCTGGTAGGTCTCATTTCCTCCATCATAGACTGGAGCATCTGAGTGGCTATGATCACGGGCACCTTCCTTTCATTGGCCTTTTCAACAATTTCCTTCTGGAGTATAGGGACCTCCTGGGGAGGCATCTCCACCCCTAAATCCCCCCGGGCCACCATCACTCCATCAGACACTTCCAGGATACTATCGAGATTTTTTAATGCTTCGGGTTTTTCCAGTTTAGCAATCACAGGGATATCTTCTGCCGTAGAGGCTATCATTTCCTTGGCCGCCAAAACATCCCTGCTGGATCGAACAAAGGAAACAGCCACATAATCCACCTGCTGGGCGATACCAAACTTGAGATCATTGATATCCTTCTCCGTTAAAGAAGGAGCCTTAATGCAGACTCCCGGCAGGTTCACTCCCCGATGGGCTCTTAAAACTCCTCCATCGATTACTTCCGAGAGAACATCCTCACCTGTTACACCTATAACTTTGAGCTCTATGAGTCCATCATCCAGGAGAATGCGATCCCCTTTCTTCACATCCCTGGAAAAATATTCGTAGCTAACAGAGATAGCAGTTTCATCTCCTTCGATCCTGCGGCTGGTAACGGTTAAAGAGGCTCCCTCCCTGAGATAGATGCTCTCCTTCTTCAGGCGTCCCACCCGGATCTTGGGACCTTGCAAATCCTGCAGGAGGGCTAGGGGACGTCCGGTTTTCCTAGAAGCCTCTCTTATAGAACTAATTAGTCTTTCATGATCCTCTCTTGACCCATAGGAGAAATTAATTCGGGCTATGTCCATGCCTGCCTTGAGAAGACCCATAATCACTTCTTGCGAGCTCGAAGTCGGTCCTATGGTGCAGATAATCCTGGCCTTGCGCATCCCCTCCCCCTTAAAAAGACAACCACCGATTGAGCCCTTGAGACAAAAGAGCAAAATGGTTGGTAGCTAATAAGACTCCCACCACCACTAAGAGGCTCCCACTGATAAGCGAGACCAGCCTTAGGTGTTTCCTCAATTTTCCGTAATATTCCAGGAAAACCTCGAGAGCTAAAGATGACAAAAAGAAAGGTATAGCTAGACCCAGCGAATAGGTAGCTAGAAGGCTAATCCCTAAAACTACTGAATCTTTGCTGGCGGCATAAAAGAGAATGGCCCCTAAGATGGGACCAATACAGGGACTCCAACCGGCGGCAAAAACTATTCCTACCAAAAAGGAACCCAGATAGCCAAGGGGCCTTCGGTCCAGATGAATTTTCTTCTCCCTTTGAAGAGGACCCAAATTGACTACTCCCATCAGGTGGAGACCAAAGATAATGATAAAGATTCCCCCTACTCTTGTTATCCATATCTGGTAGCTGGTAAAGATCTTTCCCACTAAAGAAGCCGAGGTTCCCAGAAGAACGAAAACCAGGGAAAAGCCAAAGATAAATATGAGGGAATGAATAATGGTTATCTTCCTCATCCGGGAATCCTTCCCTTTTTGTATGAGTTCCTCTAAAGAGATGCCGGTTATAAAAGAAAGATAGGAAGGAAGCAGGGGAAGCACGCAGGGAGAAAGAAAAGAGAGAAACCCGGCTACTAGAGCAATAAAAAATGGGGTATTTCCCATTCTCTTACCTCACAAAACCCCTTACTAGATTTTATAACAAAACAAAAAAAGGGCTACCTGAAAAGGTAGCCCCCTGTTAAGATCCATCTTCTACTTGAT
>JABUBK010000204.1_pt1 | contig 13086 bp, 19 predicted proteins | sample 7332671 | NCBI WGS metagenome assembly JABUBK01 (sample SAMN07256342, study PRJNA390944) | subsurface metagenome | isolation source: Methane hydrate marine sediment | place: Pacific Ocean: Eastern North Pacific, ODP site 1244 | collected 2002
ACTTAAAACTAACAATGCTAAGCTAAAGTCAATCGTTAACAATTTGATAGGGAGGAAAGGACCATTTGAGGGCTTTCAGTTTTGTTCACGCTGCGGACTTCCATTTAGGCTACTCACAATATGGCTTGGAGGCTAGACGTGAAGACTTTGGTAGGGCTTTTCGAGAACTGGTTGATAAAACCATCGAGTTGAAGCCTGATTTTATGATTATCGCCGGAGATTTGTTCAATCATGCGCGTCCTTCAAACATCATATTAGAGAACGCCATTAGAAATTTCAGTCGTCTGCGCGATGCTGGAATTCCAGTCCTAACGGTTGATGGTTCACATGATTCAGCGCCTAACGTTGTAACTGGAACCATTTTGAATCCTTTGGATAGTGCTGGGCTGATTTACTATTTGCCAAGACATGAGGGGGCTTGCTGGCGAAAGGAAGACTGCTGCTACGTTTATGGCGTGCCAAACTTTAGAACTAGGCGGAAAACTGAAGAGTTGCTTCCAGCTTTTATGGAACAAAACAAACCGACCCCAGATCCAGAGCTATTTAATATCTTTGTTTTGCACATGGCCTTAGATATTCCAAGCCTGACCCCCCCTTATATGAAGGCTGAAGCTCCACGTGAGCTTATACCAGAAGGTTTTGATTATTATGCTGCAGGGCATGTGCATAAACCTTACAAGGACAAGTTTAAGACAGGTATGCTGATTTACAGTGGAAGCATAGAAACCGTCGACTATAAAGAAGCGAAAAATGATAAAGGCTTCTATTATGTTGAAGTAGACGAAAAGGGAACAGCCTCGCCACAGTTTATGCGATTGGAGTCTCCGCGCAAATTTGTTGTGTTGGACGAAGATTTCACGGGTGTAACTCCTTCAAAAATAACGGAGCTAGCCGTTCGGCTCGTAAGAGGAGCTGATGAAGAAGGTGTAATAATAGTTCCTGTGTTGAGAGGAGTTTTGCCTGCTGAGGCGACTCGTGCAGAAGTGGATGTTTCCCAGCTTAGAAGTGCTGCTGAAAAGGCTTTGCTCGTGCACCCTGTTGTTTTGCTGCGTGAAAGTGAAGTGTCAGAAGAGATTGTTCGTTCAATATTCGAAGCCGAGTTTAAGGATTTGAAAACGAAGGCTTTCGAATACTTCTTGCAGATTTTCTCTGAACGCTATACTCGTGACGAAGCCGAAAAAATAGCCCGCGTAGCAGTCAGCCTTATTGAACCGCTAACCAAAAAGGAGGAAGAAAAAGTGAAACAAACCTTAGAGGAGCTTCTGAAATGAGAATTGAAATCATTCAATTAGAAAACATCCGCTCACACATAAAGTCAACAGTGCCCTTTACAAAAGGCTTCAACTGTCTAGTTGGCGGTTTGGGCTGTGGAAAATCCAGCACATTATATGCCATAGACTTTGCGTTGTTTGGAGAACCCCTCGGCAGAAGCTACGATTACCTGTTACGTGAAGGTGTAGACAACGGAAAAGTTACACTTCAATTCGTTCAAAATGGAAAAAGCTACAAAATATTGCGTGGACTGAAGAGGCGTGGCAAGGGCATAGGCCAAGACTTTGATGAACTGAAACTCTTTCAAGAAGAAAACTTAATAGCAAGTGTGAAAACTGACGCGGTGGCTGAGCAACTCAAAGCAATAACGGGTTTGGATAAAGAACTTTTCCGTGAAATAGTATGGGTTCGACAAGAACATTTGAAGGAACTTTTAGACGCCAGGCCTAGAGAAAGGCAAAAACGCTTAGACGAATTATTCGGCTTATCAGACTACGAAAAAGCATGGAGCAACCTCGCTGGATATCATCGTGAATACGAAGGAGAAAGAAGGGCATATGAAAAGGACCCAGATGTTGTTGGAATGGAAAAACTAAACACTGAACATAACCAAACAGTTGAGGAATTTTCGCTTCTCGAAATTGAACTGCAAGATATGGCGAAAAAGCTGGAAGAAGCCAAAAAAGCCTTAGAAGATGCAGATTCAAAACTTAAGAAACTGGAAGAGGTAAAAACCCTGACTGAAGAGCTTAAACGCAAAGAGGCGCAGACACAAGCAAACCTAACGAATGTGGAAGATGCTTCAGCGTCTTTAGCTGAAAAAATCGAAGGGAAAAAAATCGCCGTTGAGAATTTGAAGCAACGTTTGAACACTATGGAAACGCAGCGTGAACAAAACTGAAAGCCCTCAAATGGTCCTTTCCTCCCTATCAAATTGTTAACGATTGACTTTAGCTTAGCATTGTTAGTTTTAAGTATTTAGCACTGTCCGCATAACGTTGCTCAAGAAGTGAAACAGAAACATATAAACAGTAAACTAGCAACCATTCTAATAACCTAAGGCGCGCTAACATGAAATGTCAAAAATGCGAGAAAGAGGTTTTCCTACCTTTCAGATGCCCATATTGCGGAGGCTACTTCTGTGCTGAACATCGCCTACCCGAAAACCACGATTGCCCACGAATAGAACTAGCGAGGGCGCCAAAGAGAGAAACAAAACCAATGATTGTACAAAAACAAAAACCGTACGAATACACGATAAGCTACTCGCCAAGATTCCAAGCCAAGAAATTCCAGTTCAGCCAAAAAGAACTCATACATCTAACAGTTGGAGCCCTTCTTGTTATGGGGGTAGGAATATCCTTCATTCCACAGTTTCTAGATCTATCAGTGCTAATGACACCGGAAATCCTGCTTAGCCTCGCAATAATCTTCACACTCGCATTCCTCCTCCACGAAATCGCCCACAAACTATCAGCACAACGCTATGGACTATGGGCTGAATTCCGACTAACCCTCTTCGGAGCGCTCATAATCCTCCTTTCAATGCTCCCCTTCGCATTTTTCAAAATAATATCACCCGGTGCCGTAATGATTGCAGGACCAATAACAAAGAAACAGGCTGGAAAGACAGCCCTCGCCGGGCCTCTAACGAACATCACGCTTTCAACAATATGTACTTGTACTGCAGTGGCGGCTATAGGTGCATCAAGTACGGTCGCGGTAATCGCAGGTTTCGGTGCATTGATCAACGCCATCATAGCCCTGTTTAACCTCATCCCGTTCAGCATAATGGACGGATTAAAGGTTTTTCGATGGAACAAGGCAGCATGGGCTTTAGCCTTCACAGCAAGCCTAGTTCTCACAATAGTTTGCTACATCTATATTCTGCCAAATGCAAAAACATAATTCACAATTGCTCTTAGAGAAGTTCTATAGTCACATGTACTTCTTCTGGAACACGAATACGCATAATACGCCTCATAACACGCTCTTCAGCATCAACATCTATGAGACGCTTATGAATACGCAACTCCCACCTATCCCACGTAGCCGTTCCCTCACCACAAGGCGACTTCCGAACGGGAACTCTCAGCCTTTTAGTAGGCAACGGAACCGGACCTGTCATTTTAACTCCTGTTTTCTCGGCTATGGCTTTCAGTTCTTGGCATACCTCTTCCAACTTTTTGTAGTCTGTACTTGTCAAGCGTATCCGTGCTTTTCTAACCATCGCCCTAATCTCAGCTCTTAACAAACTTATGGTGTTTACCTTACACACCAAAGCACAAATAAAAACTTATCGAGACAAAAGTTATAACAACTGCTACATGCGTTAAAGGATGAAAATGGAAAAACGAAAGTTGAAAGTAAAGGGAATAATTCTGGATCTAGATGGTACAATAGTTGACTCAAGAGAAGCATATATAGAAGCTGCAAAGGCTGCTTTTGCAGCGATAGGACAAGAAAACGTTGACATCAAAATAGCAAAGGAAATCCCAAGGAGACTTGAACAAAACCTTTCAATAAACAACATGATAAACGGAATTGACATGCAGAAGTTCTTAGATGCCTATCTCAAATCATATTACAAGGTAACAGCTACAAAGACAAAACCAATATCCAACGTTTCAGAAACCCTGAAAAAACTCTCTCAAAAGGCGAAGCTGGCGCTAGTAACAATGCGTCATGTTCCGAGAGAAAAAGTTATAAAAGAACTGGAAAAATTCGGCTTGGCTAAATATTTTCAACTTGTAGTAACGGCGTTAGACACTTCTCAGCCGAAACCGTCTCCAGAAGCGCTAATAAGGTGTGCGAAGCAGTTAGGCATCCAGATAAGCGAATGTGCTGTCGTTGGTGATTCCGTCGCAGATGTGAGAGCTGGTAGAAACGTTGGAGCCAAAACAGTTGCCGTCTTGTCCGGGATATTCACGAGAGAAGAATTAGAAATGGAGAAACCGTATTTGATTTTAAAAAGCGTTAACGAACTTCCAGGTTTTCTTGAATAGACTTTAAAATGGGCTTTGGAATATTCTTGAATGTATAATATGGCTGAAAAATATCTAAAAATGTTATAGAAGCAACCATAAATAAAGCTTAATTAAAACCTCAGCCTTAGACTTTATGTGGAGAAGGCTTCGAGGCTGGAGTAACTGATGAATTTCATCGAAATACTGTTGTCAGAAAAACTGAAAAGCAAAAATCCAATGTTGGATGTTTTTGGGTCTGACCGCAAAGTTCTCCAAATAGCAAGTCAAGACTTAACAAACTATCTTAAAGTTCACTGGGACCTCGTTGGAAAAGAGGCAAATGAATGTGAACTCGTAGACAAGCTAGAAGAATTTTATAATGAAAACCCAGATGAGCTGGAAGAATTCATAAATTTGTGGACTGGAATGTGGCTTAAGAAATGGAAAGAACGGGTAAAACTTTTGATAGGCAAAGAGAAAGCCAAAAGATGGAGCAAAGTTACAAGAATTCTTAACAAAGCAGAGCCACTATGGAGAAAACTTCCAGACCGCACGGAAATGCAAGAAATAGTGACATCTACACTCATTAAGAATGGTGAGATTTGCGGCACATCAATCTTGGCGGAGAACCTTCTAAAAATGGAGATCGGTCGAAATAAGAAGAAATACATTAACGAAGAGGAACGGGTAGTAAGTGTTGTCAATAATTCGTTAAGAAAAGCTAGAGAACTAGCCCGAAGCAAAGGGCCATTAATCTTCGTTAAAGTTGATAAGGGCTACTACCAACATTCACAATAAACTGCAAAACTTAACTGGTTCTCTCCCTACGAAGATTTCTAGTTCTCCATGAATACTTACCGATGGTTGTTGTTTTTCCATAACCGCATGCTGCACATCGCCTCTTTGAAACATGATACGCTCTTTTTCCGCATCTTCTACACCGTATGTGAAGAGTTCTTCGGCCGCGTTTACCAAAGGATGGCGTTCCTTTCCCCAAAAATTTTCACCTTGGTGGAGGTGAAATGAGAACAACATTGTCTCCGCGAACTATTATTAATCCTAGCTTCTTCACATCTTCAACATTTGTTGTATCTTCAGTTTCCTCTAAAACTAGGTTCAGATGCTGGTCAAACCCCTTTAGTCTTCCACGCAAACCTTTTCCACCTTTCAATCTCACGATTACCATTTTTCCAAGGTTTTCCTCAAGGATTTCGGTTGTCATTTCGCTCATTTCAGACCCTCGAACTATATCTGTGTCCTTTTATACTTAAACTTATACGATTTAAACCTATCTGAGAGAGAAATACAATGCAAGAAAAAGTGAAAGATAGTGTGCCGTGTTTTCTTTATTATGCTCAGAAAAATCTGCGTTTCTTCTTTTCTTCTTCATGTTGTTCTGGGGATTGTACAGGCTCTTCGCCTTCAACAGGAGCCACGGTTACGACTAGATCCGTTTTTTGTTCTTCTTCAACCTTCTCCGTGCCTTCAGGTTCTTGTTCCTCGATTATTTTGGAAGTTTCTGGTTCCTTCAATTCTTCTTCTAGGTCGCTTTTCTTGGACTCCAGCTTTTCCACAGCTTCACGTTTTACCTTAATCTTTTCTTCCAGCTTTTGAATTGCCACGTTAACTTCAAGTGTCTTTACGTCTTCTTTCAAAGTTTTCTCTTTTTCCGTTAGTGACTGGAACTCGCCTTCCAATTCTTCCTTTTTCTTTTGAAGGTCTTCAGTTTCTACCGACAAGGCCAAACTGTTCTCACCAACTCGTATTTTGGCTACTACGAAGATAATTATGTTATGAAGGCAGAATCTGAATTTGTTATACAGAAATATAGACAAGATCAAAAACCTCGAGCAAAGTATAAAATAGTTCCCTAATTAAAATGCAATGTTAGTGATGTCTGTGAGTGGGAAAGACGTTTTAGAAAAAATGAAACGAGATGAACTAGTGTTATCTATGAGTTTAAGGGTTGGTATGGGAAATCCATCGATCGAAGTTGCGAGCAAACTTGGCTTTGATTATGTGTATTTTGACTTTGAACATGGGGTTCTTGAGGTTGAAACTTTCGCGCAATTGGTAAGAGAGACTCGCCTCGCTGGCTTAATAGCTTTATGTCGAGTACCTGAACTTGACGCAGCTTTCGTCAATCGGGTTCTTGATGCTGGTGCCAGCGGCATTGTTTTCCCACATGTAAAGACGAAGCAAGATGCAATGAGGGCTGTGGAATTAACAAAATACCGCACTCCAGAAACCCCTGTCGGCAGACGTGGTTTTGAACCTGATTATGGGCTTCCAAAACATGATGATGAGAGCTGGGACGAGTATTTCAAGCGAGTGAATGAGGAGACGTTAGTCGGACTAATGATAGAGGACAAAGAAGGCGTTGATAACATTGAGGAAATTCTTTCAGTCGAAGGAATAGATTTTGTCTACATAGGCAAGATGGATATGGCATTCTCTTACGGTGTTTCCTTCACACCCCGGGCTGGGAGGGATGACCCTGTTATCGAGAAAGCTGTTACGAAGATCTGCGTTGAATGCAAAAAGAAAGGAATACCTGTCAGATTCAGTGTGGGTGTGGCTCCAGAGGAGGTCGTTGAGAACGTGAAGAGATGGCTTCCGAAAGGAAGATCTCACCTATTCATGGTGAATGATGTAACTCTGCTCATGCAAGGTGCTAAACATTATGTGAATATACTGAAGAAAGGCTTAAAGAAGTATACAGCGAAATAAACGGCAGAAAGCCTTAGTCAGACCACGAAAAAACTATTAGTGGTGAGGTATTATGTGTTCAAAAAATTACCCAAAGGAAACGGCACGGTACGATACGCGTAGCGAAGGGCTAGCTTCAACAGGAAAGATCTTAGATAGAATCGCAAAAGCTGCCTACGACAACGACAGAGCATACGAGGGCTGTACACGTTGTGTGCTTGCCGCACTTCAAGACCATCTCTGTCTTCTACAAGATGACGGGGCGTATAGAGCTGTTTTGAAGGCTAGTACTGCTCTTGCTGCGGGAGTTGCTCGTAGAGGGGAGACTTGTGGTGCTTTGGTAGGTGCTGTGATGGCAGTTGGTTTGGTCGCGGGTGCTGAGCGTCTGGATGATGCTGAAGGTTATGTGAGGGCGATGAAAGTTGCGGTAGAAGTGTTTGATAGATTTAGAAAGAATTATGGAACAGTGAAGTGTTTTGAGATTCAAGAGAAGCTTTTTGGCAGAAGCTATGATTTTTTCAATCCTGAAGATGCTGAAGCTTGGTACAAAGATGGTGGCCTCGACAAGTGTCCCAGTGTGTGTGCAGTGGCTGCAAGAATAGGTGCTGAAGTGATACTTGGATTTCGAAAGCGAAAATGAATGAAGAAAATTAGCAGGTTTCCGCGCGATAAATTTTAGACCCCCCTATATCTTTTCAACATTCATTGGTATTTGGAGTTAAATGGGACAAAGAAAAAGGAGATTGCGAGGACAATTTCACTGGTTTAAGGTTGAAGCTTTATTTGAAGAGGAGGAAGAATTCGGCATGCGTGCTTCATCTGGTTGCATGTCACTGATTTATTCATATCGAGTCAAGTACAATGGTTTATTTGCTCTCTTTTTCCTCTCTTCTTGGGAAATACTTTCTAACGAGTTGATGATTCTAAACTCCAGATTCTCATGTGACTTTTTTGCATTAATTGGGGCTAATTTAGATAAGGATTTATTGCAGGTATTTTCATTTTGAGTTTTCAATTTTTATGCCTCTGCCTATAGTACTAATTATTGAATATTTGATTTCAGAAAGCAGAATCAGTATTTCAAAACTAAATTTCAGATTCGTAGTAGACATCTGACCAATTGTAAGTTTTTTAGGGATTCACAATTTCAGCATCTATGGTGGAGTTGCTGGAAAGTTAGGCTGTTTGGAACACGGTTAAACTGAAAATTCTTCGCTTTTTTTCTGTTGTAGTTTGTTAGTTATGTCGTCAGTAGTTGAACTTAAGGGTTTTTATATAACATAAGAATCTTTTTGGAAGAGAGGAGTGTTTAGCGAGTGTCGATTGCGCAGTTGAATCCTGAACAGGTGGGATTGTTAATGGAAGTGGTCAAGGTCGTTATAGCTTTGGCAGCGACCTTTATTGTGGCGAAGATAGTTTCTAAAGTTCTTGGTAAGGTTTTTGAGAGGACACCTTTTCCGGAGGGGATACAGCGTGGGATTGTTCGCGTTTCTAAATATGTAGTCTATGTTATTGGTTTGTTTGTTGTCGTTGGTTTTTTGGGTATTGATTTGACTTCGCTTGTTTTGGGTTTGGGTGCGTTTAGCATAGCGATAAGTTTTGCGACTAGTAATATAATTCAGAATTTGGTTTCTGGGCTTATTGTGATGAGTGAGAAGGCTTTTGAGATCGGGGATGTTATTCAGATTCGTGTTGGTGGTAAAGAGTATCGTGGTAGGGTGGTTAAGATTGGGATTAGGTCTGCAGTGTTAGAGACTGAAGACGGCAATACTGTGTTTATACCGAACTCTTTGTTTATCTCTACACCGGTGGTGAGGATAGAGAACAAATCTGTAAAAGAAAATCAAACTTGAAATACATTTGAACTTTGCGACTCTAGTCACATTCTCTATCTGTTTAGTTTCTTTTATTCAGCAGCAAATATTTGTGTTTTTCGCGTGTTAAATTGAATACCCTCTATGGTTTTTCTAATCTGTCACCGCTAGTTGCTTTCAAATGTGTCCGAGAAATGGCGGCGATTTTTTTTGCAGCGCAAAAAAGATAGACCCCCCTCTAGGTTTTCAACATTGAAACCTAAGTTTGAAGTGAGACAGTTAAAGAATGCAGAAACGATAGAGAGGTATTCTGTGAGACCTAGGCTAAAGATTCTGGAAAATAATCAGCAAAAAAATCAAAGAACACAAAAAAAGAGAGAAAGACCTACTCGTCTACTGAGTCCTCGTCCAAAAACTAAACAATTAGCAACCCCAATGTTTCACGAAGAACCTCTCGCTATTGGAAGTGCATTTCCTTTGGACGGCATCAATCGTGGCAATCGAAATTCTGGATACTTATGAGTTGTTTGAGTGATTAGGCGTTCCTGTATGAATTCAAAACCGCAGTCACACCTGAATTCAACAACCACGTTCTTTTTCATGACTAAGCTGTGGATGCGCGACACTTTACATCCCGTCAGTTGCTTGTGCAATCTCCAAGTCAAAGCAAGATCATCCAAAGTCAAAAACTGAAACGTCTTCGCCCTAAACAAAAACCAAAAACCATACACTACCAAGACAAACCAAAAACCCCAAACCAACAAACCCAACATTATCTTACACCTCCATTCTCGACCTCTGCTGTCTAATCAACTCAGCCCGCACATACATGAACGGCCCAATTTCACCTGTAAATTCTGGGCTTAGAGGCTAAATAGTTTATGAAACGGACGTACGAATTGTTAAGCTTTGTAATTCAGCTTCAGAATCCGAATTAACGTCGCGAAACAAGCCATGCAAGCGAATCATATAAACAAAAAAGTAACACATGTGTGTAAGCAAAAAAAGTGGAGCAACATTCTCTTATTTAGATAGCTCAGTTTCAGAGACGCGCGGAGCAACAATCAGATCTTCAGAAACAACCGTCGACGTAGATGACATTTCTTTTAATTCCTTGATTCGCCTGTCAACTGTTGCGTACAGTTTTGTTTTCAAATCGAAACTGTCACGGGCGATGTTGCTGATTCTCTTCGCCAACTCAGAATCCCCAATGATACCCTTAATCCAATTCTCAAAATCTTTCCGCCTCAAATGAAAAACCAAAGACGACCACCGAACAGTATTAATCTTGTCACGAAAATCAACCAAACTCGTGGCAATATACCCAACAGGCTTTCCCACCTCTTCATAGAAGTAAAAAGACTCATCACGAGGAACAGTTCTCAAAATCTTCTTAACTTCAGACTGCGAAAGCTTCGCGTTCACGTTCCTTACGGACGTTTCCTTGTTGACGTTCGTTACGGACGTTTCCTGATTTTTCTTTTTACGAGAGAACATTTTAAATCGATTCGACTTAGATTCTGACATAAATATGCTTTATGAATCCACAATCCACATCCACAAGCGAAACCTTTTATTCCAGCCAAAAACTTAATGTCGCAAACACCCAAAAGATGATGAAACATGGCCCTACACAAAGGAGATTTCATACTCATGGACCACGTGGCAAAAGTGAAAGAAACAGGTGACGTCTTCGACACAACCATAGAAGAAACAGCAAAAAAAGAACACCTATACAAAGAAGGCGAAATCTACGAACCAAAACTAGTAGTAATCGGCGAAGGCTGGGTTCTCAAAACACTAGACGAAAGCCTAACAACAATAGAAATCGCAAAAAAAACGCCCATAGAAATACCACCAAAAAAAGCCTTCGGAGAAAGAGACCCAGAAAAAATCAAACGCGTATCACTAAGAAACCTAACAGCCAAAGGAATAACCCCCAACCTCGGAAAGCGAGTCGAATACAACGGAAAAATGGCAACCGTACGAACTATGGGCGCCGGACGCGTCCTACTAGATTTTAACCCACCACTAGCAGGAAAAACCCTAATCTACGAAGTAACCATTCAAAAAAAACTCACAACAAAAAAACAAAAAATAGCAGCTCTAATCCACCGCAGAATACCAGCAGTAGAAAAAAACAAATTCAAATTCACCACCAAACAAAAAACCGTCAACATAGAAATGCCTGAAGACGCATTCTACATAGAAGGAATCCAAGTCGCAAAAAGAGGAATAGCCATAGACATCCAAAAGTTCTTCCCAAAAACAACAACAGTCAAATTCATCGAAACATTCAAAAAAGAAACCACGCCCCCAACAACCACCTAACCAATAACGCCCAAAGTGACACATCATGAAAATAATATTCCTAGGTCCACCCGGCGCAGGCAAAGGCACCTACGCCTCGAGACTAACCCCAATCCTCGGAGTCCCCCACATATCTACTGGCGACATTGTACGAGACGAAATAAAAGCTCAAACAGAACTTGGAAAGACAATAAGAGAATACAGCGACAAAGGAGAACTAGTCCCCGACGAAATCATCACTAAGCTTCTGACAAAGAGGTTGAGGAAGCCTGACCACGAGAAGGGGTTCATACTTGACGGTTTTCCCAGAACTATAAAACAGGCAGAAGCCTTAGACAAAATATCAAAGATCGATCTCGTCATAAACCTAAATGTTCCAGACGAGATCATAATTAAACGCTTATCGAACAGACTTACTTGCAAAAAGTGTGGAACCATATACAACAAGTTAACGCTGAAACCTAAAAGAGACAACATTTGCGACGAATGTGGCGGCGAGCTTTACCAAAGAGAAGACGACAAACCCGAAGTCATACAGGAGCGCCTAAACGTCTACAGGAAAAAAACTGAACCACTAATAGAATACTACAGAAAAAAAGATCTGTTAAAGAACGTCAGCTGCAACGACCTGATGACACCGCCTGAAGCAATAGTCGAAAAAATAAAATTGGCAATCAATAGTGTCAAAAACACAAGCCGTTCCTAAGAGTTCGTCCACTCTCATAAATCCTCTTTCAGACAACACGTGTCATTCTCGCCAGTCCTTCGTAATCTTCACGGTTCAGATTCAACTTGTTAAGAATCGTGTATCGTTCAGGCCTTATAGTCGGAGCCATTTCTAAAGCCCTTATTATATCTTCTTTCTCCACACCAAGCTCATCCGCGTTTGTCGGAGCACCCAACACCTCCAACGTCCCTCTTATACGTTTCCAATCCGCCTTGTGCAGACAAGCCATCATTATTGTACCCACACCACATTGTTCACCATGCATGGCATGGTTAGGTTTGATTACGTCAAGTGCGTGACTGAACAAGTGCTCTGAACCGCTACATGGACGGCTACTTCCGGCAATGCTCATGGCTACTCCGCAACTTATCAAAGCCTCTAAAAGCACCCGAAAGCCCTCCTCTTTCCTTGATTTAATCAGCTCAGCATTCCGCAGCACAAGTTTAGCACTCATCAAAGCCAAGCTCGCAGCATAATCCCCATAATATTCTCCTTTCTCTTCACTAGCTAACCTCCAATCTTTCACCGACGTAAACTTCGCTATCACATCTCCACAACCACTTACGACGTGACGCCAAGGCGCCTGCATCATGACGTTTGTGTCCGCTATGATGGCTATCGGTGCTTGAGCCATAACAGAATACGGTTTTTCAAAGCCTTTCACAGAGGATAACGGACTCACAATCCCATCATGAGAGGCTGTTGTCGGGACACTGATAAACGGAACTTCTTGGTGTGCCGAGCTTAGTTTTGCGACATCTATTTTTGTTCCCCCGCCAACAGCAAAGACAACTTGAGGTTTCCAAGCCTTTATTTTCTCCTCAACGGCGTGAACATCCTTCATTGTGGCTGATTCAACAAGGAATGTGTCAACTTTTACCCCCTCTTCTTCGAGAAGCGCCCTAACCGTTTTCCCAATGATGTCATACGTTTTTGAACCTGCAACTATGAGCGCGGATTCCGTGAATCCAAGTCTTCTGGAGACTTCTACAACTCGTTCAATTATCCCGTTTCCTACAATTACCTCTCTTGGAAGTTGCATGCGATGATATTTCAAAGGCAAAGCAATCACCATTCGGACGTATATCTTTCTAATTCTACATAACTCTATACGCTTAAAACTTTAATCCGTTCCTTGGCTAAAGCCATCCTTTGTCTCGTTACCTTGAAACCGTAATATTAATAAACTCGCGGTTAGGAATATTATTTTCATGATGTGTCACTTTGGGCGTTATTGGTTAGGTGGTTGTTGGGGGCGTGGTTTCTTTTTTGAATGTTTCGATGAATT
>JABUBK010000205.1_pt1 | contig 13077 bp, 13 predicted proteins | sample 7332671 | NCBI WGS metagenome assembly JABUBK01 (sample SAMN07256342, study PRJNA390944) | subsurface metagenome | isolation source: Methane hydrate marine sediment | place: Pacific Ocean: Eastern North Pacific, ODP site 1244 | collected 2002
AAGTGGATCTTTTAATTCTTGAACTTGCGCATATTGTGCCAGAGGAAGTTTTCGAACATATCAATGTGAAGAAACTAGTTTTTACGCATATTCATCCTGATTTTGACGATAGAGAAGGGGAAATTCTTGAGCTCGGGAAGAAATACATGGATGATGTCACTGTCGCACACGATGGAATGGAAATTAATCTTTAGATCAAATTTTGGGATTTCTAAGCTATGATACAGCAGACACTTGTACTTATAAAACCTGATGGGTTGAAACGGTCTCTTACAGGAAATATTCTAACAAGGCTTTCTGAGACAAAACTTGAGATTGCAGCCGCTAAGATGGTCAGGGTGACAAGAGAACTGGCAGAGAAACATTATGCTCATCTGCGTGAGAAGCCATTCTTTAAAGAGCTAATTAAATATATTATGGGAGAACTCCATGACAGGCGTAAGGTTATGGCAATGGTTTATTACGGAGAGGATGCGATTGGTAAGGTTAAAGAGCTTTCAGGTGCAACAAATCCCGAGAAAGCTGATTCTATATCCATACGTGGTGCCTATGGAAGGGTGCGCACATCTGGACTTTTTGAGAATGTAATTCATGCCTCCGGTAATGAGGAAGAGGCTGAGAGGGAAATTAAACTCTGGTTTGAGCCTCGCGAGATTATATTTGACGTGTTTGAAACAGAGGAAGTCGTCAGAAACAGTGTGAAGGAGCTTGCCTGGAAGGAGAAGAAATGATAGACAGATATACACTTGCAGAAATGGGGAAGCTATGGTCAGAGGAGGAAAAGTTCGGGATCTGGCTTGAGATAGAGATCCTCGCCTGTGAAGTGCGTTCCAAACACGGTGAGATTCCTCCTGAGGCACTAAAAAGGATAAAAGAAAAAGCGCGTATTGATCTGAAAAGAATACAGGAGGTTGAGGAGGAAGTAAGACACGATTTGATTGCATTTCTGAATGTTGTCAGTGAGGGAGTCGGGGATGAAGCAAGATTCATCCATCTTGGTTTGACTTCGTATGATATTGAGGATACTGCTCTTGCTGTGAGAATGTGTAGGGCGTTAGACCTCATAGAAGAAGCCCTTAAGAAACTCGAAGATGCGCTGAGAAAAAAAGCCACGAAGTATAAGGATACCGTGATGATGGGTAGAACTCACGGTGTGCATGCCCAGCCTGTAACTTTTGGTTTGAAGATGGCTCTTATGTATGCTGAAACACAGCGTAACCGTGAAAGAATGCTTCAAACGCGAAAATTCGTAGGTTGCGGGAAACTCTCAGGTGCTGTCGGGACATATTCTGCTTGCCCGCCGTTTGTTGAGGAATATGTCTGTGAGAAACTGGGACTTGAGCCGGCAAAAGTTTCCACCCAGATTCTGCAGCGTGATAGGCATGCTCATTACCTGGCAACACTTGCCATTGTCGCAAGTTCACTTGATAAGTTTGCGCTGGAAATACGCAATCTTCAGCGAACAGAAATATCTGAGGTGGAGGAACCTTTCCGGAAAGGACAGAAAGGTTCTTCTGCAATGCCTCATAAGCGTAATCCAATTATCTCTGAACGGGTATGCGGACTTGCAAGGATAGTTCGCAGTAATGCGCAGGCAGGTTTTGAGAATGTGGCTCTGTGGCATGAGAGGGACCTGACGAATTCATCTGTAGAAAGGGTGATTATTCCTGATAGCAGTATCCTGGTTTTCTATATGCTTACTAAATTCAGTGAGGTGATTGAAGGACTTGTGGTTTATCCTGAAAGAATGCTTGAGAATATGGAGTTAAGTCAGGGGCTGTTTTTCTCACAGCAGATTCTAACATCCTTGGTAAATAAGGGATTATCGCGGGACGAATCTTATAATATGGTCCAGAGATGTGCAATGCGGGTACATAGTGAGGGGATTGATTTTAAGGATGCTCTTATGGGTGATAAGGAAGTTCGTCAATATCTGAGTGAGGAGGAGCTGGAAAGCTCTTTCAATCTCGATTCCCTTCTGCAGAACGTTGGTGAAATATATAAAAGGGTTGGGATAGGATGATGGTGACAAAGCGATATGAAGAATCGGGTGTGAGCATACAGGCCGGGGATGAGCTTGTTAAGCGTATAAAAGGGATTGTGCAATCAACTTTTGGGAAAGGTGTGATTGGCGGAGTTGGGAGTTTTTCTGCTCTTTTTGCAATTGATAAAGAAAAGTATGATGAACCTGTTCTTGTCTCTGGAACTGATAGTGTCGGGACAAAGGTAAAGATTGCGACATTGTGCGAAAAATATGATACTGTTGGAATAGATGTGGTTGCCATGTGCGTAAATGATATTCTTACCTCAGGAGCTAAACCGCTCTTTTTCCTTGACTATTTAGCTACCAGCAAATTGAAGGTAAAACAGGGAGAAGAGATTGTTAAAGGTGTTGCTGAAGGTTGTCGGGAAGCTCAATGTTCTCTCATTGGTGGTGAGACGGCTGAGATGCCAGGAATTTATCTTGAAGGTGAGTTTGACCTGGTGGGGTTTTGTGTTGGAATTGTGGAAAGGAAAAAAATAGTTGACGGAAGCAGGATAAAGGCCGGTGATATAATTTTCGGTATTCCTTCCTCGGGATTACATAGCAATGGATATTCTCTTGTCAGGAAAGTTTTACTTGATGAAAAAAGGTTTAAACCAACCGATGAGATAGCCGCTCTTGGTTGCAATCTTGGTGAAGAATTACTGCGTCCAACCAGGATTTATACAGGGTCTATATCGGAGCTTATGGGGAAGGTTGACATTCATGGGATGGCGCATATTACGGGAGGTGGGTGGTACGGGAATATTCCACGCATTCTTCCTGAAGGCTGCAGGGCAGTAATAAGCAAAGGAAGCTGGGATTGTCCTCCTATCTTTAATCTTCTGAAGACTCAGGGCAAGATTTCAGAAGATGAATTATTCACTGTCTTCAATATGGGTATTGGATTTGTTGTAATCATCGGGAAAGAGGATGAAGACAAACTCGCTGGTCAGAATATTTATAAGATTGGCGAGGTGAAAGAAGGCAAAAAAGGACTGGATATTGTATAGAAGTGAGGCGATAATCAAACCCCTACAGAGAAAGTTCACTCAACCCCGTGTCATTCTGAGAAATCCTTATAAGGTTATAGTCTATAAGAATAATAGTAGTGGATAGAGGAGGCGAATATGAAAAACTATTTCTGGAGTTGGAACGTAATGCTTCTACTTGTGGTGTTTATTCTCACTTCCTGTGCTACGGGTAGGCGTCGTGCGCCTATTAGCGGTGGGAAGCTGCCGTGCGAAAGCGTTACGTCTGACGAAACGCGTCGAGAAAGGGTGAGCAAGGTAGAGAGGAAGAGGGAAAGGGTGAGCAAGCCAGAGAGCAAGAGAGAAAGAGTGAGGAGAAGGAAGAAGACTGTAGAGAAAGCCAGGGAGGAGCCTTCTCCGGTTGTCAAGAAATATGGCGAGATTACAGGGGATTCAGTAAATATCCGTGCAGGGGCAAATATTAATTATGAAATTCTCGCTAAATTGAATAAAGCTGACAAGGTGTCTATCCTGAGTAGTGGTTTTGGCTGGTGTGAAATTGAGCTTCCAGCAGGTTGTTTTGCATGGATTCATTCAGATTATGTATCAGTTCCGCATCCGCCAGTCGAGGGAGAAAAGGTCAGCGGACTTGTGACAGGTAATTCAGTTAGAGTAAGGGCGAGACCACTATTAAAGTGCAGTGTCCTCTCTCAGGTTAATAAAGGCGATAAGGTGGTTGTTGTTGGCCTGGAAGGAGATTGGTTCAAGATAGAGCCTCCGAAGGATTGCACAGGGTGGGTCCATTCAGATTATGTCAGAATTGTTTCTCGCTGAAACTGTGCCCTGTGAAAATGTACAAATCTACGTCCTTTTCTTTCCACGCATCCTCAGGCAGTTTTGCTTTTCTCCTGCATAAGTTTCGCAAAAACTCTTTCTTAGACCACCCACTTTCATCCCATACTGACGGCAGATAAAGTCCCGAAGCTTTACCTTTCTTAACGAAGACACCGTGAAGCGAGGGAATAATTTCATCTGGACTTGAGATTTTTCTAAGCGGCGAGCATACAGTTACACTAATCCTTATTTTCTCAAGTTCCTCTTCTGTAAGCGGAGGAAACCGGGGGTCATCAAATGCAGCACTGCAGGAGAGGTGCCCTATGATTTCACAGAGTGGGGCAGGATACTCAACCCGTCCAATGCATCCTCTTAAGTCTTTACCAAGACGCAAGGTGACAAAAAGTCCAAGCTTTTGAGAAAGTTCCGCTGATGCATCAGTTACCTTCAATACTTCCTTATTCTTGAGATAGTTTTTAATCGCCTTTCGCGCGAGGTTGAGCAATTCCTTCTGAGCTTCCGGACTGACTGACGGATACCTCGTTATTGCAACTGCTCCATATCCAACGACACTGGATTTATCAGACCAGCCGGGAGGATGGGAATCGCCTGAATTGGAATATTTTAGAATTGTGACGCAGTTTGCCTTCAGTTTCCTTGCAGCAATTATTGTTGTTAAGACGGCATTTTCACCGCAGAGCGTGCATGAGAGTCCCGGGATATTCTCACCCAGAATAGATTTGCTTGTTGATGCAATTTTATCTGGGTCCAGTGTCTTTATCACTTCGAGCATTTTCTTATCTGCATATGTTGCATCCTTATAGGAAGGATAGTGAGACATATCAGAACTTGCAACGAGGAGAGTATTGCCGATAGCAAAGTGTTTGACTATTGTCTCTGCAACTTTAGAACACTTATCGAGAGACATCTCACCTGTGAGAAGAGGGATAATCTCAAATTGTTTAAGAGTCCGTTGAAGAAATGGAAGCTCTATTTCAAGGCAATGTTCGTTGCGGTGCGCATCTGGATTAAACTTTATAAGCGGATTTTCTTCAACCATCCTGCTGGCTTCCTCACTGACTTTAATTTTGCCGAGTGGAGTCAAGAAATATCCCCTGTCGAAAATTGAGACATCTCTAAGTGGGTAACGGTGGCTTGGACCTATGAGTATGACCGTCGTAAATTTCTTTCCAGTGAGTTGTTTGAAAGATTCGGCAGCGATGGGTCCGGAGAAAGCATAGCCTGCATGTGGTGCGATGAGGGCTATCAGGTCACCTTTTAACTGCTGGTCACGAGCATTTTTCAGGAAAGAATCTATAGTCTTGGAAAGTTCGTCTCTGTTGCCAGGATACCATGTACCGGCGAAAGCGGGCTGCCGGATGATTTCTTTCCCTTCAGTACAACCGGTTCCAAGGGAAACTATTATAAAGAATAAAGAGATTATTTTCCTCATCTTCCCCTAAAATTTACCACTCTCAGGCGGTTCTGTCAACCCTCATAATTCATACAGGTAGACCTTGCACTGTATCATAGCATAATCAAAAGGGTGAGCACGATTGCTAATGCGAAGTTGAATTTAACGAGTTTCACTGTGTCAAGATTTATTGACAGGGAGAAGACCGGTCTTGTATAATCAGCGGTGGACATAGTGATGAATCTTTTAAAGAAGGACTGATAGTATGCGCTCGCGCGATTCCACACCATCTTCAGATTTTATTCGCAGTATTATTGCTGAAGACTTGAAGCAAAACAAAAATGAAGGTCGAGTAGTAACCAGATTCCCGCCAGAACCAAACGGTTATCTGCATATCGGTCATGCCAAGGCTATTTGCCTCAATTTTAATATCGCTGCCGAAAATAAAGGCATCTGCCACCTTCGCTTCGATGATACCAATCCTGAGACAGAGGAAGAAAAATATGTTGAAGCGATCAAACGGGATATTAACTGGCTTGGATTCGATTGGGGCAAGCATCTTTACTTTGCATCTGATTATTTTGAGAAGCTATATCAGTATGCAGTGCAACTGATTAAGGATGGCAAGGCCTATGTCTGCAGTTTGAGCGAAGACGAAATTAGACAGTATCGCGGTACCGTAACTGAGCCTGGTGTGGAAAGTCCCTATCGAAAACGTTCCATTGAAGAGAACTTAAACCTGTTTGAGCGCATGCGGAGGGGAGAGTTTGAGGATGGTAGTCACGTGCTTCGAGCGAAGATTGACATGGCATCTCCCAATATGAAAATGCGGGATCCCCTTATCTATCGGGTTCGTCGGATGAAACACTATCGCACGGGCGAGAAGTGGAACATTTATCCAATGTATGACTTTGCGCACTGCCTTTCCGACTCTATTGAAGGAATTACCCACTCTATTTGTACTTTAGAATTTGAAAACAATCGCGAATTGTATGACTGGTTTCTTGATAGTTTAAAAGTAGACTGTCATCCACAGCAAATAGAATTCGCCCGTCTCAATCTGAGTTACACCATCATGAGTAAACGAAAACTTTTAGAATTAGTTGAACAAAAACATGTTTCTGGCTGGGATGACCCGCGGATGCCGACATTATCGGGGCTGCGGAGACGTGGATATACCCCGGAGTCAATCCGGAACCTTTGTAATCGTATTGGGGTGGCGAAAACTGAAAGTATGGTTGATATTGCGCTTCTTGAGCACTGTCTCCGTGAAGAACTGAACAAAAAAGTCCAACGGGTTATGGCAGTATTACACCCGCTTAAGGTAATCATAGACAATTATCCGCAAGATCAGGTGGAAGAATTAGATGCAATAAATAATCCTGAGGATCCGCGTGCAGGAACACGAAAAGTTCCATTTTCACGTGTTCTCTATCTTGAACGGGATGACTTTCGTGAAGAGCCGCCGGGAAAATTCTATCGTCTGGCTCCGGGCCGTGAGGTAAGGCTGCGATATGCATATTATATCACCTGTCAGAAGGTGGTTAAAGACAAGGGAACAGGCGAGGTGACGGAACTACACTGCACCTATGACCCGCAGACAAGAGGTGGTTCGTCTCCGGACGGGCGTAAGGTTAAGGCAACTCTACACTGGGTTTCAGCCAGGCACTCGCTGAAAGCAGAGGTTCGACTCTATGATCATCTCTTTCTGAAAGAAAAGCCTCTTGATACTGAAGAGGCGCTTGATTTTACAAGCTATCTGAATCCTGACTCGTTAGAAATACTAACGTCATGTGAGGTTGAGCCAGGTCTGGCAAATGCAGAACCGGGAAGTCGCTACCAGTTTGAGAGATTGGGTTACTTCTGCGTTGACCCTGTTGATTCTTTAAAGGGAAAATTGGTATTCAATCGGACGGTATCATTAAAAGATACCTGGGCCAGAATAGAAAAGGCACAAAGTAAGAAGTGACACATGCTGACTGAATTTGGGGTGAATTCTCCCAACGACCAAAAAGGGACTTGACAAATATGTTAGACTATTTTAGAATATGATTGAATACAATAGAATAAGGAGGTGTTTCGCAAATGCCTAAGGTGGTAACGTTACGACTATCAGATGAAGATTACAAGAGGATATCAATTGCGGCTGGGATTGAACATCGGCCCATTTCCAATTTTATCACAACCACAGTTCTAAAAGAGATAGAAGAATCGTACTACGTGGACCCGATTGAGATGTCCCAAATTAGCTCGGATAAGAAGTTATTAGAGAAACTCGGGGCAGGGCATCGTGATGCTAAGAAAAGGAGAGGGACTCTTGTTGGGTGAGTTTGAAATCTTTGAAACAAGACAATTCTCGAAAGACCTGGAACAGGACTTCAGGGGTCAGCAGAAACGGATAGAGAAAAAGCTTATCTCCTACGTTTATCCCCAATTAAGGCAAAACCCCTATTTTGGTAAAAACATAAAGAAACTCACAGATTATAAACCCGAGACATGGCGTTACAGGATAGGCAATTACAGATTCTTTTATAGCGTAGATGATGACAAGAAGACCGTTTTCATGATAGCTGCTGATAACCGTGAAAATGCCTACTAAGAATGAAAAGATCCACGCCTTCACTGAATCCACTCAACTCATCTATCGCTGCAATATCCCCGGAATAGGCAATTTTAATTGTCCCGGTTTCAATGAGAAAAGAATAACTTTCACCAAGATTTTCAGGGAATTTCTTACCAAGCTTTGATAAGAAACCATTGAAGTGCCCATTTTTAAAAGCCGATATCTTAATCCCGGGATTTTCCCACACAATTCCATCTCTTATACCTTTAATATCTATAGTGAACGGCAAAACATCCTCTACTAGGTAAACAAGCTCAAGATATTTCCTGAGCCCCTCTACTGCCTCGCATGGAACAAACAGCTCCAGCGGTTTCTTCCTTGAGGTCAACTGCATCGTCTGAAGAAGCAGAGGTAAACCTGCTACATGGTCACAATGCAGATGAGAGATAAATACCGGGTCTATCTCATTATAATTAATATTCTCGCGCACAAGACTGGCGCTGCAGGGCTCACCGCAATCCAAGAGAACTGAAACTCCATCCAATTCAAGATAGACTGACGCAGCAAAACGCTCTTTAGTTGGTATTCCCGAAGCAGATCCAAGTATCTTTACTCTTGCCATGCCTGAGAAAACTAGCCCTTAATAGCTCCAAGCCTGATTCCTGATATGAAGAATCTCTGCCCGAAAATAAACACGATAAGCATCGGCACCATTACAATAATTGAGGCTGCCATGAGAAGCGTCCAATCAGTCTTATATAAGCCCTGGAATGAGGCAAGCATAATAGGAAGCGTCTGCAACTCTATCCTGCTTGTAACAATCAACGGCCACATGAAAGCTCGCCAGGACCCCATGAATGTAAAAATCGTGAGCGTTGCAAGTGCAGGCTTCGATAACGGTAGAATTATACGGAAATAAGTTCCCATCTTGCTACAGCCATCAATTCTTGCTGCATCTTCCAGGTCTCGTGGTATTCCCATGAAGAACTGCCTCAGCATAAACGTCCCATACGCACTGAAAAAACCTGGAACTATCAGAGCAAAATAAGAGTCAATTCCTATTGGCTTCCCCACAAAGTAAGGACCCATGTAACGGGCCGTGCTCCAGAACTCCGTATTGAAAACCTTATCGAGAATCTCAGGCATCACCTTCAAAAGAATAAAAACAGGAATCATCGTGACAGCTCCGGGAATCATCATTGTAGCAAGATAAGCAAGGAAAAGTTTATCCCTTCCCGGGAACTGAAGACGCGCAAAAGCATAAGCTGCAAGTGAACTTGTAAACACCTGACCCAAGGTAACAACGATTGCAATAACGGAACTATTAACATACGCCCTCCCAAACGGAACAGCATTCCATGCCTCCGGATAATTCTGGAATACTACCGGATCTGGAATCCACTCCGGGGGATAGGTAAAAACATCACCAGGTTCCTTGAGCGATGTTGAGACCATCCACAGGAACGGAAATATCATGGTTAGGCCAAACACACTTAAGAGAATGTAATAAATAGTCTTGTTTGAGACTTCCCTTACTTTCTTCCTTTTCTTGGATTTTCTAAGTTCTTCAGAGTCCACAATCTTTGGTTTTCTAAGCTCCTCAGATTCCATAATCAGTAGTGAACTACCCTTCCTCCGAATTTCCAGTTAAACAGCGTTACAATCAGGATAACAAGGAACAGGAACCATGCGATGGAAGCGGCATAACCCATTTTGAACCACTGGTATGCATTCTCCCATATATAATAACTTATTGTTTTAGTAGCTCCAGCAGGACCTCCACCTGTCATTATATAAACAGCTTCAAAACCTCCCTGAAAGCCACCGATAACACTCATTACGAAAATGAAGAAAGTCGTTGGAGTAAGCATTGGCCAGGTTACGTTCCAGAATTTCTGCCATCCACTGGCTCCGTCTATTTCAGCTGCTTCGTACAACTCTGGGTCTATGCCCTGCAGCCCCGCAAGGTATAAAATCATATTGTATCCCCCAATAGCTATCCACAGCCCCATTATCATAAGCGCAGGTTTTGCCCACACAGTACTTGATAACCATTTCGGTCCATTTATGTGTAGCTTGAAGAGAAAACTGTTCAATAAACCGAAATCAGGATTGTAAATCCACCGCCACAGCATACAGAGCGCAACACCTGCACAAATACTTGGCAGGAAATATATAGTCCTGAAAAACACAATCCCTCTAAGCTTCCTGTTCATGAGCAGAGCCAGGATGAGTGAAGAGAACATTCCTACAGGGATACCCATCATAAGAAACATAGTGTTGCCGACATATTTCCAGAAATAGTGGTCTTTCATCAGTTTCACAAAGTTCTGAACGCCAACCCATTCAATACCTGCCACGCCTGTCAGAAGATCCCACTTGACAAAAGCAAGCATGAAGGATGCAACAACTGGAAGAGATGTGAAGACAAGAAATCCAATAAAATTTGGGAGAAGGAAAAGATATCCCCCCAGATAACCACGAAGTTTTCTTCTCTTAACTATGTCCAATCCGAACCCTCACTCTGTTCGCCGAGATAATACCACATCCGCCGCAAGACTTCAAATATTTGTTATGGTGCCGGGGCGCTGCGATTTGTATACCGTTTATCTTCTTATGGTGCCCCTGACTGGACTCGAACCAGCACGCTCTCACGAGCACAGGCCCTCAACCTGCCGTGTATTCCAATTCCACCACAGGGGCAGATACAGTGAGCATTGGTCAGTATTCAGTCACCAGTCGCTACACTTAGAGTCAAAAAAAGACCTGAAACCACCGTGCGCCCAAAATTCCTCAATTTCTGCAACTAAAACTATACAAAGTCCCGCCGTGAAAGTCAACGATAAAGTGAGATAAAGTGAGATATCCCATAAAGTCCCTGTTCTTTTATGAAAATAGTTTATGTAATGAACCCATGCCGTTTTTTGTTACTTTTTCAGTAATGGCAGGCGACCAGGTGTCCTCCTCCGGAGTCTCGAAGGAGTGGTTCCTGCTCCCGACATAAAGTTTTTGCCCGGGGACAACGAGTAGAGAACCGGCATCCGGGAGGAGGATTGATGGCGCTGGGAATATCTCCGGACAGAGCAATCCTTACTTTCCTTGCCTCCGGATCCGGTACCGGCACTGCCGAAAGAAGAGCCTGAGTATAAGGATGGCGAGGTTGCTTATAAATTTCTTCCTTTGAGGCCAATTCCACAATCTTACCCATATACATGACTGCCACTCTATCACTGATATGCTCAACGACGCTTAAATCATGAGCGATAAAAAGATAGGCTAATCCCAACTTGTCCTGCAAGTCCTCAAGTAGATTTATAATCTGGGCTTGAATGGAGACATCCAGAGCTGAAACTGGTTCATCGCAGACAATAAAACGAGGCTTTAGAGCTAAAGCCCGGGCTATCCCGATGCGCTGCCTTTGCCCCCCGGAGAACTCATGAGGATACCAATTGCTATAGCGGGGAGATAACCCCACCCTATTCAGAAGATCGGCTACCATATCGTGCATATCTGCCGTACTTGAGGCTATGCCGTGAATTCTCAGGGACTCACCAATGATAGATTCAACGGTCATTCGAGGGTTCAAAGATGAATATGGGTCCTGGAAGATTATTTGTATCTTCTGTCGTAGCGAGCGCATCTCATCGGAAGATAATTCCCCCAAATTAGTTCCCTCCAGGAAAACCTCCCCCTCAGTTGACTCTAACAGCCTTAGAATGGTTCGCCCGGCGGTAGTCTTACCACACCCTGACTCCCCTACCAGTCCCAGGGTCTCTCCCTCATCTATGGAAAAAGAGATATCATCTACCGCCTTTACCCACCCCACCTGTCGGGACAGCATTCCTCTATACACGGGGAAATATTTTTTAAGATGCCGAACCTCAACTAATTTCTCCATAGCTAGATTTCTATCCTTTCGCCGTCTGGCTATATTGACGCCATTTCTGACGGCTCACTTCTTTGGTCTTAAAGCATCTAACCTTGTGACTCGGAGCTACCTCTTCTAAATGCGGCTCGCGCCTCCGACAATCTTCATCAGCAAAGGGGCAGCGTGGCCAGAACTTACACCCGGACGGAAAGTTCAGAGGATTGGGAACCTGTCCAGGGATAGTATCGAGTCTTTCTCTTTCCACACCCAATTTAGGTAACGAGTTAAGCAGCCCGATAGTATAAGGGTGCTTCGGAGCCTTGAAAATCTCTCTAACTCCAGCGTATTCTACGATCTTTGAGGCATACATGACCGCTACAGACTGAGCCATCTCAGCCACTACCCCCAAATCGTGCGTGATGAGGAGAATCGACATCCCCAGCTCCTCCTTCAATCTCAAAAGCAGTTCGATGATTCCTGCTTGAATGGTAACATCCAGAGCAGTCGTGGGTTCATCGGCGATGAGAAGTTGGGGGCGGCAGGATAGTGCCAGGGCTATCATTGCCCTCTGCTTCATTCCGCCAGAAAGCTGATGGGGATATTCGTTAATGCGGAGATCCGGGGAGGGAATCTCCACCATTCTGAGCATCTCAAGTGTAAGAGCCCGAGCCTGCACTTTAGTCTTTTTCTGATGGAAGATAATCGGCTCCATGATCTGGTTACCAATGGTAAAGAGAGGGTTAAGTGAAGTCATCGGTTCTTGAAAGATCATGCCGACACCGTTTCCCCGTATCTGGCACATTTCAGCTTCTTTAGTTTTAGCTAAGTCCTGACCTCCGAAGATGATTTCACCTCCCACAATCCTTCCTGGAGGCGAGGGAATAAGCCTCATAATCGAGAGGGCAGTGACCGTCTTCCCGCAGCCCGATTCTCCTACCAGACCAAGAACCTCACCCGACCCTAAATTGAAGCTCACCCCATCAACCGCCTTAACCACTCCATCGTCGGTAAAGAAGTGAGTCTTTAGATCTTTGACCTCTAATAGCATTATCTTCCTCTCAACTTTGGATTCAACGCATCGCGGAGGCCTTCACCGAAGAGATTGAAGGAAAGAACGGTAACCAGAATTGCCACTGCCGGAGCGATTAGAAGCCAGGGCGCATCAAAAATAAACTGCCGGCCCCCCGCCAGTATATTTCCCCAGGTAGCATTGGGCGGAGGAACCCCCAAACCTAAAAAGCTTAGTGCTGACTCCGTTAGAATTGCCGCGGGAACGCCAATAGTCGCAGAAACCAGGACTGGAGCAATGGCATTGGGCATCATATGGCGAAAGATAATCCGCCGGCGTGGCAGCCCCAGGGCCTGAGCAGCGATGACAAAGTCCTGCTCTCTTAAGGAAAGGAA
>JABUBK010000206.1_pt1 | contig 13037 bp, 13 predicted proteins | sample 7332671 | NCBI WGS metagenome assembly JABUBK01 (sample SAMN07256342, study PRJNA390944) | subsurface metagenome | isolation source: Methane hydrate marine sediment | place: Pacific Ocean: Eastern North Pacific, ODP site 1244 | collected 2002
GGAGGGAATGGGAAAGATCTTCGTAGCAATTCGAGAGGATCAAGATTTCGCTGAAGCGATCGGTATCAATACTGCCGCTTTCAAGGTATTATCTTTCAGCATAAGTGCTGGATTGGCTGGTTTGGTCGGTAGTCTCTTTGCTCACTTTTTTCGCCTCCTTCATCCATCCACGTTTGCCTGGATGACTTCAGAGATGGTTGTGATTATGACACTGTTTGGGGGAGCAGGAACCTTGTTTGGCCCAATATTGGGTGCGGGAATCGTGACGTTTGTCCTTGAGGTCATGCGGTTTGCGCCCGAGCTTAGATACGTTATCTGGGCTATTGCGTTGATAGTTGTGTTGGTTTTTGAGCCAAAAGGTTTAATAGGGATAATTGGGCGACTAAGGAGACGGAAATGATACAGACTCTTGCGGTGAAAGATATCAGCAAAGAATTTGGCGGAGTGATGGCCGTAAAGAATTTCAGTTTCACTTTAGAAATAAAGGCTGGTAGCCGCTTGGGCATTATCGGACCTAACGGCGCAGGAAAGACAACAACGTTCAGTATGATTAGTGGTGAGTTAAAACCAAACTCGGGAATTGTCGAATTCGCTGGTGAACGGATAGATGGTCTTAAACCCCATAAGATTTGTAGGCGGGGGATCGGCAGAACATTCCAAATCGTTCGCGTTCTCCCGGAGCTGTCAGTATATGAACACCTACTTACGGGGGCTATAGCCAGGAAATTCTCCTTTGTCCTTGATGTAGACCAGCAACGTGAGGCTGACCGCATACTTAAGTTGACGGATTTACAAAGATTCAAGGATGTGATTGCCAAGAATCTGACAACAGTACTTAAGAAGCGTCTTGAATTAGCCACGGTACTGATGACCAGGCCGAAGCTTTTGTTGCTTGATGAGCTCATGGCTGGCCTTAATCTTGTAGAGATTGAGGAGACCCTAAAGTTACTACGCAAAATCAACGAAGAGATGGAGATTGCCCTCATTGTGGTGGAGCATGTCATGAAGGCAGTTATGGGGTTGTGTGAGAGAATCGTAGTTCTTCATTATGGAGAGAAAATCGCTGAGGGGTCGCCTCACGAGGTCGCAAGCAACGGAAAAGTTATCGAAGCATATTTAGGCAAGGAAGCTAAAGATTATGCTTGAAGTTAGCAACATTAGTGTCAGGTACGATGGGGCTCAAGTTATCTGGGACGTTTCATTGAGCGTAGGTAAGGGTGAAATTGTGGCATTGGTGGGGGCAAACGGTGCTGGAAAAACAACCATTCTCAAAACCATTATGGGCATGCTCCATCCCACATCGGGAAGTATCACCTTCGAAGGCAAGCGCATAGATGGCGTGGCCACTCGAATGATTATTTCACGAGGCATCAGTTTAGTCCCTGAAGGGCGAAGAGTTTTTCCCTACATGACAGTTAGGGAGAATCTTGAACTTGGAGCTTATATAGAAAAACAGAAGGCGCGAGTGGAAAAAACTATGGAATGGGTTTTTGGTTTGTTCCCAAGGCTAAGAGAACGGCAGAGTCAACTGGCAGGTACATTTAGCGGTGGAGAGCAGCAGATGCTTGTGGTCGGCAGGGCTCTTATGTCGAAACCACAGTTCCTGATAGTGGATGAACCATCGCTGGGTTTGGCGCCCACGGTGGTGGAGACGGTGTTTGGCGTGATCAAGATGCTTCACGAGGAGGGAACTACAATACTGCTGGTGGAGCAAAACGTGCGTAAGAGCTTAGAAATTAGTCAGCGCGGCTATGTTTTAGAGACTGGAAGGATTGTGTTGAGTGGAGAAAGCAGCAGCCTGTTTGCAAATAAAAAGGTGAAGAAGGCATATCTCGGCATTTAGCCGAAAAGATGAATACCCCAAACCGCGAAAACCCCTACCTGAGGATTGAGTGCTCTCCTCACAAAAAAATATCATTCCATAATACTCAAAAATCAGGCATTATTAGGAGAAAGAGTTATTTTATGAGCAGCAGCGGGATACGCAGCTCAAATTTTAGCTCTTTACTTCAAAAAAGGAGGACTTAAGTGATTGATCCTGAAAAAGACGTGGAATTAATAACGAACCATACCTATGGGACATGGAGAGCACAAAAGCAATGGAAAAAACCACTATACGTTACCAGGGCGGAGGGTGTATATTTTTTTGATGAGGCCAACAGACGCTACCTTGATTTTTCATCTCAATTGATGTGCTCAAATCTAGGGTTTGGGAACAAAATGATAGTTGATGCCATATGTAGGCAGGCAAAAGAACTTCCTTATATAGCTCCTGGACTTGTGTGTGAAATAAAGGCAAAAGTAACTGAAGCCTTACTTGGTGTAATGCCCCAGGGTTTAGATCAATTTTTCTTTTCTCCGTCTGGAACAGAGGCAAATGAAGCAGCACTGAAGATGATCAGGCAATACATGGCACCTAAGTACAAGATAATTTCCCGGTATCGGTCATATCATGGCGCTACTTCAGGTAGCATTGCCTTGACAGGGGACCCCAGACGATGGTTTGCAGAACCTGTGAATAAGATACCTGGTGTAATCTTTGCTCCAGATGCTTATTGTTATAGATGTCCCTTTGCATTAGAATACCCAGGATGCAACATCCAATGTGCTGAATATATAGACTACATGATCAAGGAAGAAGGAAATGTAGCTGCAATTTTTGTTGAACCGGTAGTAGGTACTAATGGCATAATAGTTCCACCAAAGGAATATTTTCCCCGCTTAAGAAATATTGCTGATGAAAATGGAGTACTACTGGTGGTAGACGAAGTAATGAGTGGTTGGTATCGAACAGGAGAGTGGTTTGCTATGAATCACTGGAATGTGAAACCTGATATGTTAACTACAGCAAAGGGATGCACAGGTGCATATACTCCCCTTGGAATTACCGCAACCAGAACTGAGATTAAGGAATATTTTGAAGATAGATATCTTTCTCACGGACATACATACGCAATGCATCCACTTGCCATATCAGCTGTTCCAGCAGCAATAGAAGAGTATAAAAAACTCGTGGCCACAGGACTTGTCAAAAGAGTAAGTGAACATTTAAGAACAAGACTTCATGAACTAATGGCACGCCATGGGTGCATAGGAGATGTAAGAGGGATTGGACATTTCTGGGCCATTGAGATAGTAAAAAACAGAAAAACAAAAGAACCTTTTAATACCAAAGCAGATAAAGCATCTCTTAAGCCTCTTATGGTAGGTAAGATATCAAATGAGGCATTAAAGCAGGGATTATATATACTCAGCTGGTATAATCACTTTATTGTCGCCCCTCCACTAACCATTAGCGAGGAACAAGTTGATGAGGGTATAGAAGTTCTTGATGAGGTTCTCAAAATCGCTGATGAGAAGATGGTGGAATGAAAGAGGGTAAGATAAACCCCTGGGATTTTGCCCGACAACAACTCGATAGTGCGGCCGAGAAGCTAAATCTTGAGCCCTGGGTTCACAAGAGACTCCGTCAAGCGAGGAGAGAACTGACAGTATCCATCCCCGTGAAAATGGACAATGGTGAGGTAGAGGTCTTCACCGGCTACCGTGTCCAGCACAGCCTTAGTCTAGGTCCCACCAAAGGAGGTATAAGATATCACCCCGAGGTAACATTGGATTTGGTAAAAGCTCTGGCTATGTGGATGAGCTGGAAGTGTGCTCTGGTAGAACTCCCCTATGGAGGAGCCAAAGGGGGAGTTATCTGTAATCCAAAGGAGATGTCCCTGGGAGAGTTGGAGCGCCTGACCAGAAGGTACACTTCTGAAATCATCGATATTATTGGACCGGAAAAGGATATCCCTGCTCCTGATGTCAATACCAATCCCCAGGTAATGGCCTGGATCATGGACACCTTCAGTGTAAATCGGGGATATTCTGTCCCGGGAGTGGTGACAGGTAAACCCCTGGTCATTGGTGGGTCCAAAGGAAGAAACGAAGCTGCGGGAAGAGGGGTTAGTTTCTCCGCTCTCAGCAGCTTAAAACAGCTGGGTATGAACCTAGAAGACACTCGGGTAGCGGTGCAGGGCTTTGGAAATGTTGGTTCGATAGCAGCCGAAATATTATATGGGGAGGGGTTAAACATCGTTGCCCTGAGCGATTCTAAAGGAGGTATCTATAATCCTAAGGGATTTAACCCTCACCAGGTGCTTACCTGCAAAAAGGAATCCGGCTCAGTTATAGAATTCAAAGGAGCGGATTTTGTGAGTAATGAGGAGCTGTTAGAACTGGACTGCGACATGCTCATTCCAGCCGCTTTGGAGAACCAGATCACGGGGGTCAATGCTGATAAGATCCAGGCCAGGGCTATAGTCGAGGGAGCCAATGGTCCCACCACCCCGGATGCCGATAGAATTCTGGAAGGGAGGGAAACTTTGCTCATTCCTGATATCTTAGCCAATGCAGGAGGAGTTATTGTTTCTTATCTGGAATGGGTGCAGGCTATGGAGAGGTACTTCTGGGAGAAGAAAGAAGTTAATCAAAAGCTAGAACATATAATGAGGACAAGTTTCAATAGAGTTCTCGAGCTTTCTTCCCAGAAGAAGGTAAGTATGAGGATGGCTGCTCTGATGATAGCCATAGGTAGAGTGGCTGAGGCTATGAGAATCCGGGGATTATACCCTTAAAGAAAGCTTAACAGGGTTTATCTCAAAAGAGCAAAACCTAGATATTCTGAGAAAATATAGCAAGAAAGCTAATTTCTGAATTTCGTGGAAGGGACGTAAATGTTATAATAGGAGTTTAAGGTGAAGGAAGAGGAAATATTCAAAGATTTGTTTAGAGCTGTGGTAGACTTGGATGGAGAAAAAGGACAAAGGGCTGCAAATGAGCTTGTTAAGGAAAAACTTGATCCACTAGAAGGCATTGAAAAGGGCTTGTCTAGAGGAATGAAAGTTATAGGGGAGAAATTTGAGAAATTGGAGATTTACCTGCCCGAGCTTATAATGGCTGCAGATGTTTTTAACTCAGCAATGAAGATATTAGAACCTCAAATTTCAGCGGCAGATAAAAATAAAATAAGGAAAGGCACGGTAGTAATAGGTACGGTAAAAGGAGATATTCATGAAATAGGTAAAGATATTGTAGCAATGCTTCTAGAAACAGCAGGGTTTAGTGTACATAATTTAGGCAAAGATGTACCTGCTTCTACTTTTTTGGAAGAAGCAGAGAAAGTTAAAGCAGATATTATAGGTATGTCATCTCTTTTAACCACAACTATGTTGGGCCAAAAGGAGCTTATAGATATATTAAAAGAAACGGGGGATAGAGATAAATATATTGTTATGATAGGAGGTGCTCCTACATCTCAAGCTTGGGCTGATGAGATTGGAGCTGATGGATATGGGAAGACAGCTGAAGATGCAGTTTCTCTTGCTTCAGAGTTGGTGTCCAAAAAAGGAAAAGTGTAAGGAGAGGAGAAATGGTTAGTTTTATGGAGGTTATTAATCGAGCCTTGACAGGACCTTATTATTCTGAGAAGGATTATAATTTAAAGGTGTTTGTTCCAAAGCTAAAAGAAGTAGTGAAAAAATACGAAATTAAGTACGATCCAGAAAATCCTGTACCTTCTGATGATGATTTAGCTGATCGGCTGTTTAGAGCAGGAATAGAATTTTATGCTAATGTGGGCACATATTGTGTTGATACGGGACGTATTATCCGGTTTACGGAGGAGGAAATTCAGGAAGCGTTAGCCACGGCACCGTCAGCTCCAGTATTTGGGGAGGGAAAGGATGCGAAAGCGTTGGTAGCGCGCAAGCCGGAAAGTGATATCCCTCCCTGGTGCTTTGTTGGAGCGGGCGGAGCTGCCGTTTCTAACGAGGAATTGTTTGTGAACATCTTGGAAGCCTATGCATCATTTCTTCCCTTAGCCGATTCCATCACTACGCCATCTATCAAAACTATCAGTGGAAAAACCGTTCAGGCGGGAACTCCTTTGGAAATTCTTGCCTGCATACGGTCATCGGTTTTAGCCCGGGAAGCCCTGCGGCGAGCTGGCCGGCCTGGACTGCCTATTATGAATTCTATAGCTACAGCGGTATCAGATGCAGGAAAGATTGCGGGAAGTCAATTTGGACTCAGGCCTTCAGATGGTTGGCTTATCGGAACAATGGCTGAAATGAAGATTAATTTGAAAGGCTAAACGAGATTGCCTATGTATTAAGCTTAGGTGGTCATGTAGTTGCGGAAACTGCTCCCATTTTAGGAGGATATTGTGGTGGGCCAGAAGGAGTTGCGGTGACTAATGTGGCTTATCACCTCAACTGTAGCTTGGTAATGAAGGGGTCTGCACAGTTAACCTTCCCCATCCATTTTCTGCATGGTTGTACCACAACCAGAGATGTTACGTGGGCTGTGAGTACAAGTAGCCAGGCTATTAGTAGAAATAGCCATTTTCCTTTCTTTATCCTGAGTTATACAGCAGCCGGTCCAATGACAGAAATGTGTCTTTATGAATTAGCAACAGCTGTAACGACTTCGGTTATTTCAGGAGCATCGATAGAGTTTGGTGGGGTGACCAAAGCAACAGTAGTGGATCATTTTACTCCTACTGAGCCCCTATTGGCTTCAGAAGTTGCCCATGGGGTGGTGGGAATGTCGCGTTCCCTAGGAAACGATATTGTGAAACGGTTGTTGGCAAAATATGAGGAAAATATTCCCCACGCACCGAAAGGGAAAAAATACGAAGAATGTTGGGATATTCAATTAAAACAACCCAAGAGGGAATATATAGAACTTTACCAGGAAATTAAGCAGGAGTTAGCTAAGCTCGGGATCCGATTCAAATTTTAATGTAAACTTATTTTCTTTCTCGGTAGTTTAAACATTCTGCTCTTCTTGATAAATTGTCAAACATAAAGGCTTGATGACCTAAAAATCCTATTACGTTTTTTTGCTATATTTACAAGTGAAAAAGCCGGTTTTTGCTTAAATTTTTTGTCAAAGCCAAGCAAAGAATGATAACTAGAGGAGCGAGACTTTTCATTAGAGTAGCATATGTTGCTTTATTTTTTTCCGGATTCTTCACTTTCTTTGTCCCCCTGTGCTGGTCTATTGAAACCAATGTTACCTCTCCCCAAAAAAATCTAATTGAAACCCCAAGACCTATCTACATGACTTACTTTTTTGAGCCAGGATGTCGATTGTGCGATTCAAAAATAGCTTCCATCCTTGTGAGGCTTAACAAAGATTTCCCTCAGCTTGAAATTAGATACTCTAATGTGGCTCAGGAAGAAAATAGATTGATGCAGGTGACCATGGGAAAACTTTATGAAGTTCCTCTAGAAGAAAGACTTGTTAGTCCCACAATTTATGTAGGAAAGCATTATTTCATACGTGAAATAGACTTCAAAGAAGTGGAGAAAGTACTGAAAGGTTATACCGCTACAGGAACAGAGAATATGTGGATGAGAGCTGAGAAAGACCGTAATGAACTTCAACAAAGCATGCCTCCCTTATATCTTGAGAGACTAAAGACACCCGCCCTCATAATAGCCGGATTAATAGATGGAATAAACCCATGTGCCTTTTCTATAGTTATCTTTCTTATCACTTTCATGAGTTATTTAAAGAGGCGACGGGATGAAATGTTTCAGGCTGGTATTTTGTTTATTATAGCCGTATTTTTAACTTATTTTTTTACAGGATTGGGCTTTTTAGAATTTTTTAGAAGAGCCAATTTTTTCCCTTTGGTAAGAAAATCTATATTGATTACAGGAGCTACATTCTGTGCCTTAGCTGGTACTTTGAGTATAGCTGATTATTTTGCTTTAAAAGAAAATAATACGAAAAAAATATTTCTGAGAATTCCTCTTAATTTTCAGCGGAAAGTCAATACTTCTATTGGTAGAATGATAAAGCATAAGAAGTATTTTCTTCTCGGAGCTCTGGCTGCTGGATTCTTAGCTTCTTCGGTTGAGTTCATCTGTACCGGCCAGATCTATTTACCCACACTGATTTTCTTATCTCAAGCTTTTATAAAAAAGGAAATTATTGGTTCTCTGGTAATTTATAATGCGTTTTTTGTTTTACCTTTGGTAGGTGTATTTCTTGCTGTATATTTTGGACTTTCTATAAAATTCATCACTCACTCGATCACAGGAAGATTTTCACTGGCAAAGATTTTGCTGGCCGGAGTGTTTTTTTTATTTTGTGCTTTCCTAATTTCTATGGTGGTATGATTTAAAACTCCTATTTTGCCTTCTTTTCCCTGTTTTCTTAGAGCCACCTCCAGTGCGCCTTCCACACTCTCAGCGTGTTTGAAACCAGGCCTTTCCTTTTGCTGACAAAAGATAATCCTTCTGAGATATAAATAACTTCCCGGCTCACACATGTCATTTTTTGTATTTCTTGGCAGGCTATCTGCATAGCCGGTATCCCTCCTCTTTCATCTCCTGGAGATACATCTTTAGGTCTCGCATACCGGCTATTTTAACAAATCTCTTTATCCCCTGTAAGGGGTCCCCTTGGTAATAATCTCTAGACCTATCCACCGAGACAGTCATTCTTGACAAAAGGCAAATTTGTTCTAACATAGCTCTTAAGAGCTTGATAGATTCATAATTTGCACCCCGAGAGACAAAGATAATGGATATGAAGTATCTGGAGATGGTAGGTCATTGGGATGAATAAAATAGACTATCTGCGTCTTTCAGTAACAGACCGCTGCAACCTTAACTGTTTTTACTGCCGACCCAAGGAAAAGCTAATTCAGCTTCCCCCCCAGGAAATCTTAAGTTTCGAGGAGATTGTGAAATTCCTTAATCTGGCCACTCATTGGGGAATCAAGCAGGTAAGAGTAACCGGAGGAGAACCCTTACTCAGAAGGAACATCGTGAACCTGGTCAAAATGCTCTCCTCTGTTGGAGGAATCGAAGAGGTTACCATGACCACCAATGGGCTGGGGCTAGCTCATTTTGCCCTTCCCTTGAAGGAGGCGGGACTTTCCCGCATCAATGTAAGTTTGGATAGTTTAGATAGGAGAAAATTTCTTGAGATTACCGGCTGCGATAATTTAAGAGAAGTGCTGAGAGGAATTGCTGAAGCTAAAAGATGTGGATTGAATCCTATCAAAGTTAACATGGTTTTGCTGAGAGGCGTGAATGAAGAGGAAATTTTTCATTTTGTCAGCTTTGCCCTGGAAAATTGCCTCCTGCTGCGTTTTATTGAACATATGCCCATCAATGGAAAAGGAGGAAGGTGGTACATGCCGAGCACTGAGATAAGAGAGAGGATCCAGAAAAAATGGGGCCCTCTGGAGCGGGTAGATTCCCCTTTGGGCAGTGGACCTGCGCGTTATTTCAGGATCAAGAGAAATGAGCTTATTTTAGGATTTATCTCTCCCCTCTCCCACCCATTCTGTGATTCCTGCAACCGTCTTCGTCTCACTGCCAATGGCAAACTCCGCTCCTGCCTTCTGGCAGATTTTGAAGTGGATTTAAAAGGAGCTCTTCGAGAAGGGATCCCCGAGGAAGAAATAAAGGAGCTCTATGAAAAGGTTATTCAAAATAAGCCCAAACATCACCATTTTAATTTTTCTTGCTCAGGTAAGTTTATGTTTGAGATAGGGGGATGAGTTTGACCAGACTGGATATGGTTGATGTGGGAGAAAAAGGGATTACCGCCAGGGAGGCAGTGGCCAAGGGCCAGGTTCTATTTTCTCCTGGAACCATCCGTATGATCCGGGAAGGAAGGATTCCTAAAGGGGATGTCCTGGGCTCTGCTCGGGTAGCAGGAATCCTGGCCGCAAAAAAAACCCCCCAGCTTATTCCAATGTGTCATCCTTTATCTCTTACTCAGGCCAAAATAGATTTTGAGGTAGGGGAGAATTCTATCGAGATCACCTCACATATTAAAGCAAAAGACAGAACGGGAGTGGAGATGGAGGCGCTAACCGCTGTTGTGGTAGCTGCCCTCACTATCTATGATATGTGTAAAGGAGTGCAAGAGGGAATTTCCATTTCCAATATCCGATTGGTAATGAAAAAGGGTGGCAGAAGCGGGACAAAAGGAAGAGTAGATGAAAGGTAGGATTTTTTCCATTAACATAAGTGAAGAAAAAGGAGTATCCAAGAAGCCCATACCTCAGGGATACATAAGGAAGGGATGGGGTCTTTCAGGAGACGCTCATGGAGGAAAGTGGCACCGTCAGGTGAGTCTTCTTTCCTTAGAAAGGATCAAAGAGCAGAAATTCTGCCCCCAGGTAAAAGGCTCAAGAGAGGATACGCTGGCTCCCGGTGATTTTGCTGAGAACATTACTACTCAGGGCCTCGACCTTACCTGTCTTGAAATAGAGGACGAGATTCAGATCGGGGAAAGGGTCAGACTAAGGGTAACCCAGATAGGGAAAAAGTGCCATAATCATTGTGCGGTTTACAAGAAAATAGGAAAATGTATTATGCCTAGGGAAGGTATTTTCACCAGGGTCATCTCGGGCGGAAAGATAAAAGTGGGCAATGAGATAAAGGTGATAGGGGATGGTAAAGATTGGGATAGTTACGGTAAGTGATGCTTCATCCAGAGGTGAGAGAGAAGATAGGAGTGGGCCCACCATCAAGGAAATGGTAAAGGATCTGGGGGAAGTGGCGGCATATGAAGTTGTTCCCGATGAAATAGAAATCATCTGCCGCACCCTCAAGAGAATGATCGACGAGAAGGGTATTGATTTGGTTTTGAGCAGCGGAGGCACAGGAATCTCTCCCAGGGATGTTACTCCGGAGGCAACCCGGAAGGTTCTAGATAAGGAAATTCCCGGCTTCGGGGAAATAATGAGGAAGGAGAGCTTCAAGATTACTCCTCATGCCATTCTTTCCCGGGCTATGGCGGGGGTGAGGGGAAATAGTTTAATTATCAATCTGCCAGGAAGTCCTGGAGGGGTTAAGGAGTGTTTAACCTTAATTCTTCCCTCTCTTCCCCACGCTCTTGATCTTATCAAGGGCAGGGTATCTGAGTGTGCGGGGAGCGGGCATAGAAGTATAAAATAAGTACTTAAGTTTACTGTGGGGAAAAAGATCCATAAAATGAAGTTAGATCTAAAGATGCTGGGGGAGGAGGCCAAAAGAAAGATCAGGGGGGCCAAAAATGAAAGGGATTTAGATGGCCTGCGAGTTGAGTTTTTGGGGAGGAAAAAAGGAAAAATAACCCTCTTTCTAAAAAATATTAAGAATCTTTCTCCTGAAGATAGACCCAGGCAAGGTCAGTTGGTCAATAGATTAAAAAAGGAGATTGGGGAAAGAATTCTGGAGAGAAAAGAGGCTCTCAGGAAGGAAGAGCCGGGAGAATATATTGACATCACTCTTCCCGGGAAAAAGCCTCCTCTGGGTAGACTCCATCCTATTACCCAGACTCTGGAAGAGATAAAGAGAATCTTTATTGGTCTGGGTTTTTGTGTGGTAAGAGGCCCGGAAATAGAAACAGAATACTATAACTTTGAGGCGTTAAATATGCCTCAATACCATCCAGCTAGAGATGAGCAAGACTCCTTTTATCTGGAAGATGGTCGCCTTCTAAGAACTCAGACTTCCCCTGTTCAAATCAGGATAATGGAGAAGACCTCTCCTCCCATCCGCATTATTGCTCCGGGAAGGTGCTACAGGCGTGATGCTATTGATGCATCCCATTTTCCTATGTTTCATCAGGTAGAGGGATTAGCCGTGGATCGAGACATTACCTTCTCCAATTTAAAGGGCTCTCTTACCTGTTTTGTCTATCAAATGTTCGGCAAGGGGACAAAACTGCGCTTTCGCCCCAGCTTTTTTCCCTTTACCGAACCCAGTGCCGAAGTGGACATTAGTTGCATTATCTGCAAGGGCTCTGGATGCAATGTCTGTTCGGGGAAAGGATGGCTGGAAATCCTGGGGGCGGGAATGGTGGATCCTGAGGTTTTCAAGAAGGTGAACTATGATCCGGAAAAATACCAGGGATTTGCTTTCGGCATGGGGGTAGAACGGATATGTATGCTGAAATACGGAATTGATGATATTCGTCTTTTCTTCCAGAATGATTTGAGGTTTCTGAGACAGTTCTAGCGCTTTTTGCTAAAGGTCTTTTTTCTCTATACTGAGGTATTAGTTGAAATAAAGGCAGGAGGTATGTATGATTGAACTTGAATCTGATTCTCCTGAGTCGAAGAGTACTCCTCGTCTTACTTCAGTATGTATGAGGGCAGTGGGGATAGGAGGAGCGGGGTGCAATATTTTGTCGCACTTGAATCCTTCCTCTGGCGGTATAGAATCTGTTGCCATTAGTACCAGCAGGCAAGACCTGGAAAGATGTAAAGTTAGAAAGAAACTTCAGCTGGGGGAATCTATCACCGGAGGATGGGGAACAGGCGGAGATCCGGAGACGGGAAAAAGAATAATCCTGGAGGAAAAGGAGAGGGTGGAGGAGGTTTTGAAGGGTACGGATTTGCTCTTTCTAATCTCCGGATTAGGAAAGGGGACCGGTACCGGAGTTTCTCCCATCGTAGCACAGTTAGCTAAGAAGATGGGCGTCTTGACTTTAGGATTTCTCGTCCTACCCTTTCATTTTGAAGGAGAGAAAAGAGTAAATCAGGCCAGAAATGGACTGCAGGAGCTGGAGGAGGTTCTCAGCGCCCTGATGGTGATTCCTAATGATTTCCTTTTAGAAGAACCGGACAAAGGGTCCTCTCTTGAAGAGAAATTAGTAAAGATAGATATGGCTTTTGGAGAGGCTATTCATGCAGTAGGAGATTTGCTCCTGTACCCTGGCCTGATAAGTCTGGATTTTGCTGATATCAGGAGTTTTTTTCAGAAGAAGGGTCGCATTCAGATAAGCAAGGGAAGGGGCACTGGTGAGGGAGCGGCTCAAGAAGCTGCCAAACAGGCTATTTCATCGCCTCTGGTGGGCAGAATTCCGCTGAAAGAGGCCAGGTGTATCTTGTTGAATATCCGGGGAGACAAAAGGTTAAGTCTTTCAGGAGTGGAGGAAGCTACTCTAATGGTTAGGGAGGGCGCTCCTCCCAGAACAGAGGTCATTTTTGGTGTAAGTGTGGATGAGGATTTGTCTGAGGAAGTAATTCT
>JABUBK010000207.1_pt1 | contig 13036 bp, 12 predicted proteins | sample 7332671 | NCBI WGS metagenome assembly JABUBK01 (sample SAMN07256342, study PRJNA390944) | subsurface metagenome | isolation source: Methane hydrate marine sediment | place: Pacific Ocean: Eastern North Pacific, ODP site 1244 | collected 2002
AAATAGAACCCAAAAAATTGACAATAAGGGATTTTTTGATATATTAAGAAAGTAGTCCTTGCCGCATCAAAAACAAAATAGACTCACAGCCCAAAAAGCAACTCTCATGGCCCAATTGAAACTGGCCCGAATGTAGAAACCTTTCATTGAACTTTCTAAGACTTTGCGCTTGTAGTTCAATTGGATAGAGCGCCGGATTGCGGATCCGGAGAGTGGGGGTTCGAGTCCCCCCAAGCGCACCAAGTAAAATGGAGAGGTGGCTGAGTGGTCGAAAGCGGTCGCCTGCTAAGCGATTAAGTGCCCATAAAGGTGCTTCGAGGGTTCGAATCCCTCCCTCTCCGCCAGTTGTCGAAACGCTTTGCTAACTTGACATCAACGAGAGTGTAGGCTATAGTAATTATGGCTTTGTGACCAAATTGTGACCAAAGACCATCTTTACCTTCCTGCCTGGCCGGAAAGGAAGAAAAGATGGCATCAATTTACAAAAGAGGGAACGTATGGTATCTCTCCTACCGCGCAGGCGGTAAGAGAGTGCGAAAGAGTGTCGGTAAGTCAAAGAAGTTAGCGATACTCGCACAGAAGGAAGTAGAGGTTGGACTAGCAAAGAAGAAGCTGGGTTGGGAGGAAATAAGAGACCCAACCTTCTACGATTTTCAGGAAAAATACTTACGGTATTTGCAGGCTAACACCAGACCTACCACCTACGTAAGATACAGAAAAGCCCTTCAGCACTTTACCGATTTCCTTACAAGTTATGGAACTGCATCAGCTAAGCTTTCCCAAATCTCATTCCAACTTATCGAAGAGTATAAACAGGAAAGAAGTAAAGCGGTAAAACCTCTTACGGTGAATGTTGAGCTTAAGGTGTTGAAAGCTCTCTATAATTTTGCGCTAAAATGTAAGTGTGCAAGAGAAAACCCAGTTAGTGAGGTTTCGTTCTATAAAGAGATAGAAAAGAAACCCAGGTTTCTCCAGAAAGAAGAAATAAAAGAGCTTTTAGATAATTCCAACGGTCTTTATCCGGTGCTCTATACCTTCCTCAAAACCGGTCTTCGTAAAAGTGAGCTGATTAATCTTAAGTGGAAGGACATAGATTTTCGAAGGAAGTACATAACGGTTGAGAGCAAAGAAGATTGGCGCACCAAGACAGGCAATACAAGAGAAATACCTATTGGAGATGACCTCATGGAAATACTGAACAAACTCCCAGCCTTGCACTTTCCAAAATCCCCTACATCCCCCAACCATCTCTAGACCCCCACCTCACCTCTAATAAGGCAGGCTCCTTGGGCCGGCCAGACCATGACCCTGCCGGGGCTAAGCCGGGTCTTTAATTTTACCCTCAAAAACAGGGCTATTTTTTGACACAATCCAATCTTTAGCTACTATAAACGAAATACAGTCAAGAAGATGACAGCTAAATGATAAGAACAATTAACGAGTTACTCAACGTGATAGGAAAGCTCGAGAACAAAGAAACTCCAATTCACTATATTTATCGTTTCTTAGGAGGCGAAGAAAAGCTCGAATTCCCGAAAGAATGGTTTCTTCTCGACACTTTAAGTAAGGAAATAGAGCCTCGTTTCTTGTCAAGACCGCCACCAAATATAGCTCTACGCCACTTTATAAAGGACAAAGCAACCATTTCTAAAATCAAAACTCTGCTTGAACAACATATCAACCACGGAATAAAGGAGTCTTTTTTAATAATATCCATAGCCCTAGCAGTCGACTTAGTTCTAAAATTCTGTGCTTTCCAATATCGTGATGGTTTGGATAGACTAAAACAGGACTTAAAGCGTATAAAAGAAAAACAAAGGCTTAAAAAAGGATTGGGTGACAAAAGTTTAAAAACCCTTATAGCTACACTAGAAAAGCTCTGTGTATATGATAAAGAAAAGGAGGCTATTTTTGCCCGCGACTATGTCATCTGGAGAAAGCTAACGAGTTTAGATAACGGGATAGACTTATTTCATGACTATGGTGACCTACCCAGGGACCCCAGCAAATCACTGGAGATGATTGAGCGATTGAGACGCCAATTACATTTTGATGAAGATTGATTCCTAATCACGCCACACTTTCAAACATCTGTCAACCCAGCAATTCCAAACACCAAAACCCAATAATTGTCAACCTTTCATGGGTCTACCTCAAAATTGCGACGTCGCAATTTTCCACCAAATCTACACCATCAAAACCCAAAACCACACCACACTTCCACCAATTTGTCAACCTAGTCAAAAAGCCGGTCGGAAAGCTAATCAAAAAACCCCTCAAAAGAGAGTTATTTTTGACACATTCTTCTTTTTCCTTAAAATACAGTCACTCCTAAACACTAATGCGAACAGAGAAGCCGAGGGGAGGTGAGGAAATGATAAGAAGACGCAAGACACTCAACAGCTTCTTTTATAGGCTATTAATAGCATGCTTGCTGTTCTCTGTACCGTTTGTGAGTATGCCGTCTTGGGCCCAAACCAATCAACAGAACTTGATGGGAAGCAAAACAGGCGAAGCGACTGTGATGGAGGAAGCGAATCCTGGGAATCCCATCGGGGTAGTGACCATAGTGATGATAATATGGGAGGTAGTAAAGACAGCTATCTGGCCTCCAAGATGGCCACCTACATGGCCTCCGGGTGCCGGAAAAATGAAAAAGTTGAAGGAACTTGAGGAGAGTATTAGGGAGGAGATTAAGAAAATCGCAGAGGTAGACCTGAGGTACATTTGGTCCTATTTGACAGATATTCAAGAAGCGCTTGCGGAAGAGAAACAGTCTCGAAAGGATGTAGATTCTGAGGAAAGGGAACAGATACGAAGATTGAAGTGGCTGATGCGGAATCTTAAAACAATGATCGAGCAGGAGATAGCATCCCGAAAGACCGCGGACGCCCAACAGGCTGAGGACATCGAAAATTTTAAAAAGGACGTCCTACAGATAATTCCAGAGGCCCAAGTGATAATTCCAAAGCTTAAGAAAACACTCCAGGAAGCAGAGTCGACGATTCAGGACATGAAAGATAAAATAAGCTATATCGAAGCGATGAAAAAAGAGCTAAAAGAAGAGATAGAATCTCGTAAAACAATGGATGCCGAACAAGCTAGGAAAATAGAAAATCTTGAAAGGCTAAGAGAGGCAACAAGAAAAGAAATAGAGACTCTTAAAACTATAAACGCTTGGCAAACAAAGGCAATCAAGAGAGATAGAACAATAATTTTCTTTCTTGCACTTGGCATTATATACGCAATCTCCTCTTCTAAATAGATGACTACCCGAAAGTATCAAAGGGCTTAAACTAATCAAAACTCCAATGTCGGCCGGCCGACAATCCCAAAAACCCTCACCACCAAACACTTTCCACTGCCTTAATTATGTAATCCCCACCTAAAAAAGCCCTCAAAATGGGCTTTTCCTTGACACAATCCGATCTTTAGCTAATATAAACGAAACGCAACAACAAAACACAAACCGCATCCCAAAATCTCAAGTTCTCCTAGCTAATAGAGAAAAGGGATAAACCAAATAACAACGAAAGAGTACCATCATCATAAAGCTAACTGTAGAATAAAAAAGACCCCACATGATGGATCTCTAGATGTGCGTCAAGAAGGTAAGTTTACGTATGAATATACCGATAGAGGAGTAAAGTCATGAACGCCAAATCTGAACAGGGAATATCAGAATCTTTGACAATAAGTGCGACTATAGTAGGAACAGTTTGTATAGGGGTAGGAATACTTATGACGTATCAAGGAAAAATGATGCCAATTGCTAATGTATCCATCCCTGCCGGATTAATTTTCTTAATAGCAGGATTGATTTTATTTGGTGTTGCTTTATCCAGGCCTACTCGCCAAGAAGAACACTGGTGGAAGTCGAAATGGATATGGGTGGTAGCAATAATTATTCTGGGAGCAGTAGTATTTGGTATAATACAACCATTCGTGTGGACGTGGGTCTACAAACAATATCCCCCTAGCGCCACTGTAACTTTATCTACCCTCCTAACAATAGTTCTGGCTCTTCTTGCTCTTGGTGTAAGTGCCTTTGGGGTAGGCGTATATCTCTTACTAAAACAAAGAATCATAAGAATAGCACATAGAGAGGCTGAGAAAAAAAGCGGCGAGGCGCAAAGAGAAGTAACTCATAAGTTAGTATTGCAATTTCTCAAAGGCCATGCACGTATAGCATATCAAAAATGGAAAGAGCGGGAAATATTAAAGAAAAACAAAAGTCAAAATCCTCAAGAAAAGGATTTAGAGGGTCTTTACTTGAAAGATGCCATTGATTTCTCACGAGATGTTCTAAGGTTTGCAGAATCTACTCTTCCAATTGATAAAAATAAAAAATTTTGGCAAGACCCAAATAATAGGGAATATCTCATGTGGCTCAAGAATAATTTAGCTTATTACTTGGCTGAAGGGGGGGAAATGCGGGACGCAGAAGACGCCCGGAAGTATGCGAAGGAAGTAGAGCGAGAAGCACGCTCTCAAATTGTGCCTAATTATGACTATTTAGATACAGTTGCTTGGGTACTCAAACAATTTCCTTTGAGCGAAGAAGACAAGGAAAAGTCAAAATCTATAGTAGCTGAACTCGAACAACGCCCAGACATCAAAAAAGATGACAAGGAGAAACTTCTACGTAAGTATAAAAAAGACCCTCAAAGCCCTTAAGCAGCGTCTGGCTCTACAGGACCACAAGAAATACCAAAGTAAGTTCTCATAATACATTCTGCCACACCACTAGAAAATGTCAGAAGGTAATTTCCAACATTTTATAACAACATAGTGCAGCATTTATTCACCCCCTTTCCTTTAAGTAAATACTTATGGTGATCTCGACCTAAATCACCATCAAAAAATTTTGGAGATTAAAGACAGCTTATCTCTGGTTAACACTGTTATCCTGCCCCTCAAATCTCCACCAACAATATAGCAAAAGTATTATAATAAGTCAAAAAAATTTCAAAACTAAAAGACAGGCTGCCTTCAATTAGTACTATTTTCCTGACCCCAAACTTTCTACTGATAGTATAGCAAAAATGTTATGATAGTCAACCCCCACTACCACTTTTCTCACAATTTCCTCATTAAACCACCAAAAACTTCTTTATCGTAGGTTTATAATTGATTAGCTAGTGGTGGCGGTAACAGCGGTAGTTTTGATCTGGCTTGGAATCATGCAAGACAAAGCGAATCCTACCACCACAACCACACCCACTTTTCCACCACCTTATCAATCCCATCAACCCAGCACTTTCAGATTTCACAACCTAAGACACCGAATTCCAGTCACACAAATTTAAGGTGTTCTCTCAACAGTAAAATAAGTGTTTAGAAACACTGTTTTCCCAGATGACGAAATTGTAGTCTTGTCGAAAGGGAAAGAATCCTTATATTCATCGTTTGCCGGCGGTTTATGCTTGAAAATTAAAGCCGCTTCAACTCGGTCACGGTCGCTGGATTCCACATAGGCGAACGAGAAGCATAATTCATTTCCACTTCTAACGTATTCTTTCCATTCATCCCATTTTTCATGATCTGCAATTCGCTTATTGACATCGCCCGCTTCCCCAATGTAAATCAGTTTATGAATACTCACCTTATCCGTATCAGCATTGTATGTGCATTCATATACGCAATAAACCCCGGAACGTGACGGAACACTACCTTTGTTTTTCTCCCTCCAATAACCATCAAATTCGATATTAAACTTTCTTTCTGCCACTTCAACCTCCTGTTCAAAAACTCCTCAATGAAACCTTCTTATGATAAACTACGCTAAAACTTAACAGTTGTCAATCCGCCATTATTTAAAAGACTTCAAACACTCTTTATGAAGATTCCTTTTTGACACCCTCCACTTCTCTGCTAACCTAAGAACAACCTTCAAAAATCCTTTCTCAAGGAGGAGGTGAAAAACAATGAAAACAGTTCTTGTATTAGGCCTAGTTGTGTTGTTGGTAATTGGTTCTGCGGTTGCCGCATCCTCACAGACCCCGGAGTGGATAGTGTATAACACCGATAACTCCGGGCTACCGCATGACCAGATTCGCAGTCTTGCCATTGACCTTCAAGGGAACAAATGGATTGGGACTGATTGGGGAGGTTTGGCGAAATTCGACGGAGAAAACTGGACCGTCTATAACACTGATAACTCTGGGCTGCCATATGACGGTGCTTATGCTCTTGCCATTGATCAACACGGAAACCTATGGATTGGGACATTTGGTGGTGGTTTGGCGAAGTTTGACGGAAAGACTTGGACCGTATACGACACAGATAACTCCGGGCTACCGCATGACCAGATTCGCAGTCTTGCCTTTGATGAGCAAGGGAATAAATGGATTGGGACTCATGGTGGTGGTTTGGCGAAGTTTGACGGAGAGACCTGGACGGTGTATACCACCGAGAACTCCGGGCTACCGTATTACGACATTCGCAGTCTTGCCTTTGATGAGCAAGGGAATAAATGGATTGGGACTCATGGTGGTGGTTTGGCGAAGTTTGACGGAGAGACTTGGACGGTGTATGACCCAGCTAACTCCGGGCTACCGACTTACGGTGTCCATGAAGGTCTTACCTTTGATGAACAGCAAAACCTATGGATTTGCACACACACAGGATTGGCGAAGTTTGACGGAGAGACTTGGACGACGTATCACCCAACTAACTCCGGGCTGCCGCACAACAAGCTTCGCACTCTTGTCTTTGATGATCAAGGAAACTTATGGATCGCGACTCAGTGGCAAGGGTTAGCGAAATTTGACGGAGAAAACTGGGCTGCCTATAACACCGATAACTCCAGGCTGCCGCATGACCGTGTTTATGCTCTTGCCATTGATGGAGAAGGAAATATATGGATTGGCACAGATGGTGGTGGCTTGGCTGTCTATCGTGAAGGTGGGGTAATTCCTATTGGTGTGCAGAAATAAGCTTTGGAAATTCCGCAGTGGTGAGAAGTGCAAAATGTAAAGTGAAAGACAAGCAGGAGTAAATAACAAGCCATAAGAAACTATCACAAGCCTCTCTTTGACACCCTTCCTCCCCCTGCTAAAATGATCTTATAAAGTATTTTCCCTAAAACCAACTTCACCCAAGGAGCCACCACTTGCCCAAAAACAAAAAATGCCAATTCAAAACTGATTTGGTTAAAGACTACGCTTGCTCTGAACCTCCTCTTGAAGGATTAGACTATTGCATTTTCCACAAACGAGATAAAACGGAGGAAGAGACAAAGTTATTCGAGGAAAAAATCGAGAAGAAACTACAAAATAAAGATTATAATTTTATAGGATATCATTTTACTGGTAGAGCTGATTTCAGTAACAAAGTGTTTACCGAAATGCCCAAATTTAATGAAGCAACCTTCGAAGGGGTAGCTGACTTCTTCAAAGCAAATTTCAACTCTTTCGCACATTTCGTTGGAACAACTTTTCTAAGTGAGGCCAACTTTCAAGAATCAACCTTTGAGGATATACCTTCTTTTTTAGGGTGTATTTTCCACGATCTAACTTACTTTGATCACGCAAACTTTAAGAAAGGTGCTTACTTCTTTTTCTCTTCTTTCTTAGACGAAGTTTCGTTTGATCAATCAATTTTGGGACATCGAACGATTTTTGCGGAAATTGTTTTTGAGAAAGAAGTTAGCCTTTATAGGTCAAATTTTGAGGACCTTAGTATCTGGTCAAATGTAACTTTAAACCATAATGCATCTGCAGAGAAGTTTTACCGCATAGTAAAAAACTGCCGGCAAAAGGAAGGCGATTATACACTTGCCGGCGAATACTATTACAAAGAAAGAATAGCAAAGAGAAAGCAGCTCCCTCGACTTTCTTTTAAAAGATGGTCCGAATATCTCCTCCTTGACGGACTTTGCGGCTACGGCGAAAGACCATTAAGAGCAATTAGGACCGGTCTCGGCATCGTATTTGGCCTAGCATTCCTTTACTGGAGAGTAGGTCACATCTACCCATCACCAGAACTGTTCAATGAACCCCACACGCTCACCTTTTGGGATTCTCTTTACTTTAGCGTAGTCACTTTCACCACCTTAGGTTTTGGCGACTGGCGTCCTGACCCCTCCCACTGGATACGCTACGTTGTCATGTCAGAAGCCTTCATCGGCGCCTTCCTCATGGCTCTATTCATTGTCACCTTCGCCAGAAGAATGATGAGGTAAAAATCAGAGACTTTCTCACATCAAAGTTACACTCAATTGACAACCCCCGAGCTTTATTTAAATTTATCCTCGGGAGACCCCATTAGGAATTTTTTGCCAATTGGTGAGCCGTATGCACTGGGCTAGGTGAGATGTAACAAACCAAAAACATTAAACTTTAAATACATCAAGGAACCTCTTAATGGAACTGGTTATAGGAGCTGCTATCGGGGTTACTGGTGTTCTTGTTGCGCTTTGGGGTATCTGGTACGCTCATAAATCTTACCTAATAGCGAAAAAAGCGCCTATCGTGCGTGTCGGCTACTACGATATAAAGCGCCGTCAAATTACCAATTCGGTCCCGCTTACACAATCAACTTTTGAATTTAAAAAAGATGGTTATTCTCAACCAATTGAGGTCCCTTTTATAGTCAGAAATATTGGCCGCCTAACAGCAAAAAACATCCAGCTCAATGTTCGCTATTCTGGTGCTTTAAAAGTACATTCTTCAGCTCGACGTATTGTTGACGAAAATGACCCGATCCTAAGTATGAACATTGTTATAGCCCATAAAGTTCCCCATCTTCAACCACAAGCCCAAGTTCTTATTAAAGACGCTATAGAAATCCCCAAGTATTTCTTCGAGGGATTAACCGGTAAAGTCCATAAAACCTCAAAAGATGGTATCCCTATACAAGCTACATGGAGAGCTGAATTTGACCTCATCGTGGAATGTGTTCTTTTTTATAACGATTCCTTGCCAACCTATGCATCTGTTACACTCTTTGACAAGGATAAACCACGACCCACTAAAGAGCCCCACACAGAGGATTAAACACACTTCACCCAACTCTCATAACCCTCTCTTTGACACCCTTCCTTTCCCTGCTAAAATAATCTTATAAAGTGTTTTCCCTAAAACCAACTTCACCCAAGGAGCCACCACTTGCCCAAAAACAACAAATGCCGATTTATACCTCGCTGGCCCACATACTATACCTGCTCTGAACCTGCCCTTGAAGGGTCATTCTATTGCATCTTCCATGAACGCAGCAAAAATAAAGATATAGAAAACTTCCGAGAGGGTATAAGAGACAAAATTAGCAGAGAGGACTACGGTTTTACTGGATATTGGTTCCCAGAGCACACCAGTAATTTATTCAGAGGTAAAAATTTCAAAAAAGACACTGATTTTCAGAAAGCTACGTTTAAGGGAGAGGTTGATTTTACAGCAACCACCTTCCAAGGGAAAACTTTTTTCAGGGGCTGCACCTTTGAAGAAAACGTCTTTTTCAGGAGCGCAACATTCGAAAAAGAGGCAGATTTCAGAGGGAGAGCTAAATTTGGAAGGACTGAATTTGAAGAAAGAGTAGCTAACTTTACGGAAACCACCTTTAAAAGAATAGCTTGGTTTACAGGAGCAATCTTTAACGCAAGAGTACAATTTGAAAAAACTACATTTGATAATGGAGCTGACTTTAGACAAGCCAGATTTAAGTCATCTGCTTACTTCGAAGAATTGAAAATCAAAGGCCCTTTATACCTCGACAAGACAACAAAATTTGAGCAACCGAAAGGTGCAGATACTCCTTTTAGAATAGCCAAAGTACTATGGCATCGCGAAGGAAACTATGTTGAAGAAGGAAAAGCTCACTATCAGGAAATGGACCGCATTAGAAAACAAAAAAGGTGGGATATCAGATACATCTGGGCAAATCTATTTCACAGACTTCTTCACGGCTACGGCGAAAAACCTCACCGGGTAATACTCTGGGCAGTTGCCATAATAACCGGATGTGCATTGCTATTCATGAACTTCGGCATAGGTGAAACCCGCTTGTTCGCAGTAGAAGAAATTCGCACTTATAACATTTGTAAGATACTCCCTAAACTCTACACTCTCTCATGGACTGACCTCGCCAATATCGGCCGCTACTTCTACTTCAGCGTAGTTACTTTCACCACTTTGGGCTATGGCGATCTTCGTCCTGTTCACCCAATCAGCCACCTAATATCCTCCATCGAAGCCTTTGTCGGCATGTTTATGATGGCCCTCTTTGTCCTCACCTTCGGCCGCAAATGGCGAAGGTAACCTTCCTACCAAACCATCACCACCAAACACTTTCCACCACCTTAACTTTCTAATTCCCACCTTAAACAGCCACCAAAATCCGCCCTTTTTGACACCCTCCACTTCTCTGCTAACCTAACAACAATCTTCAAAAACTAAACTCTAAGGTCACTAAATGGAATCCACAAATATTACATTCAATCATCCTCTCCTTGGTGAGGTCAACCTAAGGTTTTTTACAGTTGCTGACTTTAAAAATGTCATAGACCTTTTTCGCCTGACAGGCGATTATCCTTTCTGCTGTCATGTCATTAAACAGCAAATTGTAAAGCCAAAAGTCTCCCTTGCTGAGATCCGGAAGTGGAATCGACAAACTTTAATTGAAGTTGCTAGAGAATTTGCAAGGAGAGAAACAACCATCTCGCCTTACTTCCACAACACAGATGACCAGAATTTCTTTGCAGACTTTAAACATGCCTGTCAAAGTTATGATAAGGAATGGACTACAAGAATAACACGAATGTTAATACCCCTCGAGGTAATCAAAAATCTCACTGAATTTTCAAACAGAATCAGTACGGCCATCAAGGCCCATTATGAACCTATCCGTCTTGCCGCAGAATCATTTAAAAACTACTTCATTGATATACAACCAGCCATAGAGTCTACAGTTAAAGCTATAGAACATTTTACTAAACAGTATGCGCAAACATTTACTAGGTTAGTTAAAGTTTGGGTAGAATTTGAAAAAAGATATAAAATCTCAAAAGAAGAAGCTGTGCAGATCCTAAAAAGATATAAGTGGTGTATTAGCGGCTCATTCCCCACAACCTTTATCTTCAGTGTCGTTTCAGTAGGCAAAGAACCCGGTAACCATCGGAAGGAAATAAATCAGCTGTTTATTGAATATTTTTCTCGAAATAACTTCCGAAATCTAAAAATGATGGTAGAAAGTTGGAAAAATAATCCGTTATTTTCCCCTCGTATGAAAATTATTAGGGATGCTTTAGCGATTTTCATGCACAGTGTCAATACTCGCAGGAATTATTGCACAGTTGTTCTCCCTCCACTCTTAGCTCAGATAGATGGCATATTTTCCCAAATACTAGAAGAGAATGGCATTGATATCAAAAGACTGCGGGGCTACAGAGAGAAAAAGAATAAGTTCTCTCAGATAGACAGAAAAATCATAGACGAGGAATTACAAAACCTTATAGAAGACATTTTTCTAAATATCCTTTTTGAACGAGCTGAATACGGCAATATGACTACTTACAGCTTTAATCGACACAAAATACTTCATGGAGAATATCTCAGATATGGACGGAAAGACAACGTCCTTAGAGCTTTCCTTATTCTTGATTTCCTATATCATTTCTAATATCCTCAAAACCTCAACCACCAACCCAAACACCAAAATCAATTGACAATTGCTGCGATTTACCTTAATTTATCTCCAGAAGATGCCATCAGGGAATTTTTGAATAAATGGTAGATTCGTATATACAGATGGTGGGGACCGGAATGTAGCCGTTCGAATCGGCAGGAGTTTGGTGGCATGGCAGCTCTGCCTACAGCAGTGAAATCCGATGAAGGGTGCGTTTTGGAGCCCAGAGGAAATCACCCCTCCTAAGTGTGCCCCCACCATACTTCCTTCACGCTTTTGCGAATAACCTCAAACCCACAATCCCAACACCAAAATCCTCATCCTTTTTTGACACCCTTCCTTTCTCTGCTAAAATAATCCATGCACTATTTTATAGGAAGTCCGATGCCGAAAACACTTTCCTAAACCAAATTCGGGAGTAAAAAAACGAACATCAGAGACCGGTTGAAAAAGAATAAAATATTTTTCGAGATAATTTCACCTATTGTTATTGCAATAGCGATCATCATGGTATCTATTCAGGCTAATAAAATTATGTTGCAACAAGCAGAATTAATGAAATTGGCACAACTTCCGGTTTTACGTGTTGATATAACCCGTACTCACCCTCCTGAAAGCTCTTATCCTGTAGAAAAATTGACTATTTCCAACATTGGTGCACCGCTCCAAGAATTTTATTATCAAGACATGGTATTTTTAGAAGCTGATAGGAGAAAGATTGTACTTGGAGGTTCTTACTTGATACTCGATAAAACAAATAATCCGAAGGGTGAGTTAGTAACATTTCGGCTATACTCTGGTGAAGCGTGGGGTGTGATATCCGCGTTTATGACTTTAGCTATAGAGAAGCGTTTGGGTATAAGCTACTGTAGAATGGATGAATATATGCGACTGAAATATAAAGATATTTTAGGACAAAACCATGACGAGGTTTACATTCTTAGAACGCGCTCCACCAGTAGAGGGAGTCGAACTACTATATCTTGTTCAAAATTACCTGACCTAACAGCACAAGAGATCATTAAAGATTATGAGGAGATGAGAGCACAAGGTCTTCGTCTTACTTATGGAGCATTATCCCCAGAATCACTATACAAGGAGTTTGGTGGACATTAATAGTTAACCTCATCTCACCCAAACACCAACAACTTCAACATCACACCTCAAACACCACAACTCACCTCACAACACCGAAACCCAAAAATCCAACAACCAAGCACCCCCTGAGCCAAAACCCATCCAATCTGCGGCATCCATCCCTCGTCCAATTCTCGGTCCTCCACTCATCCAAAATTCGCTGCCCAGCCTGTCCAATCCTCGGTGCCTAAACGGAAGCACTAAGCCCAAAACAAAAACAGGCCCTAAACAGGCCATTTTTTACTTTTCTAAAACAGAAACTACCCCCCCCCCGTTT
>JABUBK010000208.1_pt1 | contig 13033 bp, 12 predicted proteins | sample 7332671 | NCBI WGS metagenome assembly JABUBK01 (sample SAMN07256342, study PRJNA390944) | subsurface metagenome | isolation source: Methane hydrate marine sediment | place: Pacific Ocean: Eastern North Pacific, ODP site 1244 | collected 2002
AAATGCTCTTCGAGAATGTGTACGTGCGACGGCCATTCTGCGCACAAGTTTTGCCGCAATCGAGGGAGCTGCAAATGTCAAACCTACACTGGTACAGATTGTCAAACAAGCGCATGCTGCGAACGAAAAGTCATACACACTGTATTCCTTCGAAGATATTGATAGTCTCACACGATACGTGACTGACATCCGGAACAGTAGTGGCATTACAAATTCGACTCCCAGATTGGAAATAGCAGGCCTCGAGAACGAAGGAAAATTTCTCGTCGTGGCGTTCTCGCACGCTTCTTATGATGCATGGTCTTTGCGATTGATGCTCTACCACCTGGAAAGATTCTACACAGACAATCGGCCTTTGTTGGACGACACTCATCTCACGGCCCAATACGTGTACGATTTACAGAGAGAACACAAGTCAGCGGAGGCCGATCAATTCTGGTCAAGTCAGCTGATGACTGCCAGACCTACCCTTGTCACTATTGACGAGTCTGATGCACAACATCCAGCTATCCTCAAACAGAAACTCGCTGAAACCCCACCCGAGCGAGTCCGTGCAGCGTGCAGAAAGCACGGAATCACACTACAATCTCTCGGACTCGCTACATGGACATTGTTCCTTATCACGCTGACGCGACAGACAAACGTCAACTTTGGTGTCGTCGTATCTGGACGAAGAGACGAGGCAACCGAGAAACTCGTCTTCCCCACCTTCAATACAGTCGTGTTCCGGCCTGGGGTTGATACTGACACAACTAAGGATCAATTACTGCTCAACGTGCACGATCAAATTGTCACAATTTTCGAGTATCAGCAGTTCCCACTCTCGAAGGCACTCGGCAAAGTTGAGACACACGGGCGTGATCTCTTCAACACTCTGTTCACGTTTCAAAGAAGTCCAGTGGTGAAAACGCAAGCGGCGCCGCTTTTTGAAGAGATTGATCTAGGCGAAGGGGAGATCTCGCCACCGTACGCCATTAATGTGGAATTGCAAGAGACAAGTCTTGGTCTCGAATGGACAATTGCAACACAAGATGGCGTCATGTCGAACGAAGATGTTGAGAACACTTTCAAGTCCCTCGACGTAATCATGGAATTCCTTATTGGCCCGAAGGAAGGGACCATTTTCCAGGTCGAGGACAGCAAAGTCTCGATATGCGGACTGCCGTCCATTGTGCTTGAAGAAGAAAGAGAGGATGTACCCTCAGAAAAGTTTCTTGAGCGCTCCCCATCAGATGCTGGTCCGGCAAAAGCGCAGTACTCGAAGATCGAGAGCCAGATAAGAGATATTTTCTCTGAGGTTTCAGGAATTGATGCAGCACAAGTGAGCAACGACACCAGCCTGTATCATCTCGGTCTCGATAGCGTCAGTGCGATCAAGGTCTCTAGATTACTCAAAGAAGCAGGACTCAAGGTACCGGTCAGTGTGATATTGAAGCATCAGACTGTTGCGAAGATTGCCTTGGCCGTGAGCAAGGTTGAAATTCTCACAGTCCGAACACCACAAGACAAGACACAGGCCAATAAGGCAGGAAATGAGGTCCAAAGATCCTTCGAGGTGTCGTTGCGTGCTGCAGGGATATCACAGAGTGAAGCAGCAGATGTTCTACCAGCGACTGGTGGTCAGGTGTACATGCTCGATATGTGGCGTGCAAGTCAGGGGAGACTGTTTTACGCTACGTTCTCCTTCAAAGTGAAGCATTGCAGCCGAAGCAGGTTTGAGTCAGCCTTCAAGCAGCTGGTCAGAGAAGTTCCAGCCCTGAGAACCCGATTTATGACAGAGCAAAACAAAACTTATCAAGTTGTGTTCAATGCAGGCTCCGCTGTACATGGCCCGGTACAGTATGAGCTTACAGATCAAGGGCGTGACCTGATCGTGGCTTTGCATATCCACCACGCATTGTACGATGCTATCAGCGTGGAACTTATGGTGCGACGACTAAAGAGATTCTGTTCCGCAGATGTGCACACGGACGGAGATGAGGGTCAGCTTTGTACAGATCAACAGCTTTTCCTCGATGCGCTACAGCTCAACAAAGCTGGAGGTCGACGATTCTGGACAGCTTATCTTGATGGTGTTAAACACAAGACCACGCCAGCTCATTCATTTGATTTGCCAAGGACTGAGTTGTTCGTTCCCGAGCTGTTGCATACAGCAAGCCTCGAACGTGTGGCTCGCAGATCAGGAGTGAGTTTTCAAGCCATGTTTTTCGCGGTAGTGGCTCGGGTTCATGCTCAGCACGAAGCAACGTCAGAGAAGGCGCGACCGAACACAGTGGTGATCGGGGTTTACCTAGCAAACCGATCATTGGATGTCGAAGGCATATCAGATCTAGTTGCGCCAACATTCAACATAGTACCTCTGAAGGTGACGACCAGTCTAGACGTCGACATACTCGAAGCGGCCAGACAGGCGCAGACTGATCTACAGGAGATATCGAGAGCTGAGCATTGTGGAATCAGCCTACGAGACATTCACGCTTGGGTTGACTTCGACGTCGACTGCTATGTTAACTTTCTAAGATTACCTGATGCGGAAGTAGGAACGGTCAGGACAAAGGAGCAAAGTGATACAGACGTGGAGATCGAACATGCTGAGGGCGAACTAAGAGAGCGTGCAAAGGCGCTGATTCAGGTTGATAAGGCGGCATCACCCTTCGTTCAGGGCGGTGTGGTTGACGAAGATAGTACGGAATGGTGTTTGCCGGCATTGGATGTGGAGGCCAAAATCGATGGGCAGGGCAATCTAGCTGTCGGGATGTTTGCTCCAGGAGATATGTTTGACGAGGGAAGAGTAAAGAAGCTGATGGACGAGTTGCGGTCATTGCTGCAGGGTGTGGGCACGGCATGATAGAGGGACGGCTGGCGTTATGGTAGATTTGTAATGGTGCATTGTTTCAACTGGCCTTGAATCTGGTCCGTGAACTTCGATTTTCTTTCTCCTCAAATCTTGCAATTTTATACAGCTCAACGCAGGCGCGATGGAATAATCCCTTCACAATCCAGCTTTCGCGAGGTGGTTCTGGCTTCATACAATATGACTTGTTTGAAGACGTGAGTTCATACGACGTGAGTTCAACTATTAAGGAGATTGATCCAAGATCCGGGATTCTTGACTCTCTATTGTGGAGGATTTGAAGTTGAGGCCGCCGAATATCATCTCAGGCCGCTATTCAGGCATCATCTGGTGATATTCAAGCACGTGTGTATTGAGCAGATGACTCAGCAGTCGAAACGGAGATGGCCTCGCCGACCCCATGACGCGACAAAGTTGAATGCGCTTCTCACAGATCCATCTTCGTTCGTGCCAGCGGTAAATGCGCCTGTCGTCCTTGCTAACACCACAATACCACGACTTGAACAGATTCTCTACGTACACATAATTCAGTCAATACTCAAACCTAAATCCTCGTCGTTCACAAGAATCGATATTCTCGAAACACTTTTCTCGAAGCTCATCTTCACTTGCCGCAGGATAGTGTTTTGATTGTCAACCCACCATTTAGTCTTCTCCCTAGCGACCTCAATCCCTTTTGAACTTCGAAATTCGAGCTGCCACAAACCCGCGCCCTGACAATTCTCCAACGGTTCATGCCTCTACTTGAAACGATACTGTAGCCTCGAGCGAAAATCCCTCCTAACATCTCCGCAAAACATCCTCGGTCGTTACCCTACACAGAAGTTGAGTCGTGAGAAAGACTACGGAAGAGCTCAGAAGAAGAGGAACTGCTGGCAGCGACCCTTTGGAGGTCTGCGAAACCTCCGCATTCGGTCGAGTCAGTGACTGTCGCAACGGCCTCCTAAAGTCCTGACCGGGCCGCCAAAATGGACTCTCCTGCGGGTGCCCTCCTCGCACTTTCAAACACAGCAGCCGCGATTGCTGATCAAAACAACCAACCTCCCGACGATGATGACCGTTCGAGCAGTCTCAGCGAGCTGGAAAATGCGCCAGAGGACATCGAAATTGAAGATGACGACGATGATGAGCCAGAGGAAGAAGAGAATACACCACGAGATAATAATATGCTAGCCGATGGAGACTCCGAAGCCGAGACTGAGCGTCTGGAAGATTCACCAGACAAGGCCAAAAGACTGGTCTTTCAGACAAGCCCTAGCAAGCTGGTCCAGAGCATGAACGCTTCAGACGAAAGACCCGAGATAGAAGAACTCACCAACAGCGAGGCTTCATCTCCCATGACTCCAGTCGAGCCGTCCCCCAGCGACGAATTGAGCGACATCGAAGATTTGGTCGAAAGTCAAAATCCTTTGGATATTCTCTCACAGGCTGCAACGGTTACAAACAAAAGAAAGAGATTGAGCGATGTAATGGACATCACTAGCGACGAGAGGCCCCGGAAAAGGAGGACTGAATCAGTCGAGAGCGAGGATGAAGAGTCTGACGCTGAGAGTGAGAAGCCCGAGGTCGTGACAAGGGAGCCTACTGTTGAACCCGAAGATCCTGAAGCACAAGCCGAGTCGGAAAAAGAAGAGGAGAACGAGCCAGAGCAGGAACAAGTCGACCCAGATCTGAGTGACGAATCAAAGAGTAAAAAGCCTGAACAATACACAAGATCAAGGAGTAGGAGGGGCAAAGATCTGGACGAGGTGCAAGACGACGACGATAATGACCAGGCGGAAGCGAGCGACGAAGACGTCGAGGGTGATGATGTCGATGCGAATGCTAAGAGCGAGGAGGAACAAGTCAAACGGGCGGCTGCCATGGAGACTCTTATGATCATTGAACGTCAATTTGCCGCGTTTCGTGACAAGCTTTACGACGAGAAGATTTCACAGCTGAACCACGAGTTGAATCAATTATCAGAGCCACAGACAACGCACCCCGAGTTACTGAAGCAGTTTGAATGTGTGAATAAGTATCGGGATGAAAAGCAGGAAACGGAGCAGAAGCTGCTAGTCTTCAAAGTCGGAGCGCTCAAGAGGAAAAGTGTGGCTGAACGTAGCCAAATTCACAGCGCATACTTTCAGACCATCCGTGATGTTCGAGAACGTCATATGGAGCGCATGAGTGAACACTTTTATCGCATACAAAGAGAGAGATTCAAGTCGAATCAGGTCACACCAACATACACCATTCCCTTCCCAGACAAGAGGATACAGCAAGTTACCCAGCAAACAGCTTACAACAAAGAAGTATCTATACTGTCAGGTGTAGCGAAACATGTTGGTTTTCCTGCCGCTCCAGATCTTCTCGCAGCCAAGACGACAGATCTAGAAGGCGACCTCCGAGAAATGGGAGTACGTTCAATACCCACCCTTATCCGATACATTATGTCAACTAACATATCCTAGATCAGCACAACTATTCACCGTACTCGTCCAACCAGGACTCACCATACGACGACGACTTACACCAACCCTACGACAGCATCAGCTCTTTCTTCCTCAGCCGCCGCTGCAGCAACAACTTCATCCTCCGAACAACAATTCCTCGAACAGACACCCTGGGCGAATCCAAACCATCCGATCCACCGTCTTGGTAGGCACTCAGCTCGAAGTCCATTACCCGACAACACCGGCACGACATACAACACAGCGACACCAGCACATCAAAAAGCCACACAACAAACACCCGCCACACACGGCTCCGGCTCAGCAAGCACAATCGTCGAAAACCCGACCCCCCAGACTGACCTCCCCTCCAGCGCAATCAAAAACGAGTTCGGAACAAGTACGCAAACAAATGGCGTCCCACCGATCACCAACGGGAACAACTACGGTCCAACAAGTCTCGATGTTAGCCCCACCGAGACCAGACGGACAGTGAACAACATGGTCATGGCAGGAAACTCAGTCTCGGCTCAACATGCTAACGTGTCGGCTACGACGGCTGCTGACGGCGGATACATAAGTGCGATGTCTAGTCCCCTGCAGGCCAGGGCGAGTCTACTGACTAGTCTTAATCGGACGGCTAGTAGGGCGGAAACGAGGAGTCCGTTCCGGCAGGGGTTGGCTGCGGAGGGGGCTGGTGGGGGTGGAGGGATGGGAAGGTTTGGGTTTCGGTGAGGGTGATGCTGTGTTTGGTGTTGTATGCTGCAAGTCAGGACACTCAGCAGAGATCGTGGATCCGCCGGAAGAACGTGCCACGCTGTGGATTTTGGGAGCAAGGCGCTGTGCATTGATTCAAGGTAGATCATACTATTACTATTGGATCGATGCAATGATCTGGACATCTGAGTTCTGTTCTGCTGGACTCAGTTGTGTTTTTTTTCAGTTGCTATCTAGGTAACTAGTCAAAGGACTCCATTCAACTTTTCGTATCTCGCTCTTGTTTCTTTCGTATGCGATCTAAGTCCGGTCATCGTAGTCACGGAGAAGATGAAGCAGTAGATCAATGTGTATATCGAAGCAAGGGCTGGAGTTGGGACTTTAATGTGATAGAGATGGTAGGATAGTATATACAATTGAGTCCGCTGGGTCGAAACTATATACAGTATCTTCAAAGTAGACGGCAGACTCTGTTGCTGAAGGCTCGGTATGGTCAGACCAATACACATTTATTGGGGCGTTCCAGCCATCCTACTGTTTGAGCAAACCCATCCATGACACATACACTGGTGGGATCAAGGTAAGAAAGACCTTGTGCACATGGTGCCGCGTCGAAAACGAGCCGTTTGGGAGCCGGGTCTTGGTGGATCGAGATTTGGATAACCCAGTGATCTGTAGGGTTGTAATTTTCCATCTCCTTGTGATCGGGTTAGGATGCATTGCTCTGGTGTTTTCTCGATACTGACTTGGCTGTGGTACGACGATGGGGTGGATTGCTCAGTCAGCAGCTTGCTGAGTGTTCAGGATCTTGTCACTTCGCTGGAAATTTCTGTGTTTTCTCGCTTCTCGTGTCCACCAGATCTTGTGTTTTTGCAGCACAGGCTCCTTAGCCGCCTCATTGTGTCGACCGTGCTGTTGCATAGCCCTCTGTATCAGAATCATCCGCCTGTGTCAAATCACAATCCTACTTGCCTCGAATTGGGTGGTAAAGCCTGTACATTGCGCCGTCCCAATTTCTTGACTCCGAATTCAGTTCAATCTATGTCTCAGTATTGTGATTCACACTGCCCCCAGCTACCTTTCCACCAACCGGCGCATCAGGTACAATCACATCGTCAAAGCTTTCCTGACCAACAGCTCGCAGTGTAAATGCAAATACGCCGATAGCAAAGCTCATAATCGATATTCCTGTGATGGTGTTCTTGAAGAGGTATGGTCTTCGAGCTCGGATCAGTGCTGCTGACTGCGTGTAATCGGGATTGTAGTAAGACGAACGCTTGAGGATGCCTCGCAGGGCAGGTGTGGGACGCATGTTGATGGTGGATCTGTTGATGGTGGATTTGTCGAGGTGGATGGAATTGGGAGATGAATAGGTGTGCTGGTCAGCCTGGCTGTGTCGATGGAGCGAGGATCTTCGGTTCCGGTGTGAATGGTGTCTTTGGGAGGATTCGTGAACGGCTCAGATGAATGTTGCACCTCTTTGGATAGTAATTGATGGTTCAACTTCAAGTCAATGACTTCGACAATGCAGTCTACGAGGCTCCGCATGCTGTCTACAAGGCTGCGAGCTGCAACTCTCTCGCTCTTGCTGAATGGAGAATTGTAGCCGACACGAATGTTCTTTCCCTGCAGTACCACAAAGAAGGCATTGTTTGATAATATCACTTGGTACACCAGATTGCACTTTCAGACTTTCATAGGACTACCTAGCTACAAATCACACTCTTTTACTCAAGTGGAAAACGAGAAGAACAGACTGAAACCAGCCCTCGTCTGACTCTTGGCATGATGCTGTTCTGCAAAAGCTCAATCGCGTGGATCGCAAGCAGATAATGCTAGCAAATTTGAACTCAACAACACTCACAACCAGCCAACACAATACAATGACTTGATACGATCTGAATCGCACTCTCCTTTGACTCGCTCACTTCTCTCCTTAACGCTCCAGACTTGTCAACACTCTCCTTACATACCGAACTGCTCTCATGGCGGCCAGCATCTCTTCCATGCCGATAAAAGGAAGTCCCCAGCTACTGACACGTACATGGCTGTTGACTCCTCCTCATTACTACCACCGTGCGGGAAAAGTCCACCGTGAAATGATATCCCTTACTTACCGTATCTTTACAGAAACTCCATTGAAACAAAACATCAGACACGGACTGAGTCCATATCGAATGTCAAACTCGCTATCCTCAAACACCAGTCGCATGTCTACTCCAACTCGCCAAACGAGATCCTTCTACACCTCGAGACCTTTCCGGTCGAAAGCGCAATCTGCTATACCTCACATATCTATGCACATCGCAGCCGCATCGAGCGGTAAACAGAGAAAGTATGAGCCTGAGAAAAGTACTATTGACTTTACTCGCGGCACCGAGTCGGCATTGGGTTTACAGGTAGCCGGAAATGTATATACGAAGAGAAGGAGTAGACCAGACAGTGGTGAAGATGCGTATTTTGTTGCCTCAGTTGGTGGTGATCAAAACACTATTGCCATGGGAGTCTGTGATGGTGTTGGAGGTTGGTCTGAACAAGGAATCAATCCCGCCGACTTTTCGCATGGCATGTGTTCATACATGGCTGAGCACGCCCTGAGCACAAGAGACTCATCCACATTACACCCTAGAAAACTGATGCACGTTGGTTACGACGAGATACTGGCCGATACTCAAGTCCGAGCTGGAGGCGCAACAGCATGTGTCGCAGTCGCAGACGGCACCGGTCGCATCCGCACCGCAAATCTAGGAGATTCAGGCTTCGTTCTATTGAGACTGGGCACAGTACATCAATACTCTATGCCACAAACCCACGCCTTCAATACACCATTCCAGATGAGCAAGACACCACCAGAGATCATGACCCAAGCCGCCATATTCGGTGGTCTCCCCTTGAACGATTCTCCTGACCGCGCAGACCTCGCAGACAACCAACTCCAGGATGGCGACGTAGTCGTCTTCGCTACAGACGGTGTATGGGACAACCTCTCCGCCCAAGACGTCTTGAACATTGTCTCCCAAGTCATGCGCGACCGCGGCGCCTGGGAAAAGACAGACGACAAAGGCATCGTCGTAAAAGATCAGATCTCAACACTCGTCAATTCTGACCAGCCCCCGGTTGACGGCAAGAGACAGTGGAGTCTACAAAGCGTGATCGCGAGCCATATCGTCGGTGAAGCAAAAATCGCGAGCCAGGATAGAAAAAGAGACGGTCCGTTTGCGAAGGCCGTGCAGAGGGAGTATCCCATGGAACGCTGGCATGGCGGGAAGGTAGATGATATCACGGCACTTGTGCTCGTTGCTGTTGAGAAGAGTGGCGGTGGTGGTGGGCAGTTGAAGGCTAAGTTGTAGGGGTGTATTATTTTGGGATTGTATATTGTTGAACTTCATTCACATAGCGATGGTGTTGTAGGAAAACATGATAGGTTGGACGGAGATATCCATCATGGTATGTATGGATTTGAGGTTTACAGATGTAGATAGCCATCGGAACTTTTGTGCTCATTATATGCTTGATACTACTGTCTGACATACTGTATCTTAAGGCTGCTAATCTCGAAGTGGTACGTACAAACGAAGAGACTAATAAAGGGTGTTCATGTCTCGACCGAACGGTCATAAATCGTTGATCTCGACATACTACTAAGTACTCGAGGGCATCCGGTTATGGCAGAGGAACGCAAAGATTCTTCGATTGCGATTTCGATCAAAATTGCACTTCGACATACTCCTTAGGTGACTACAACCGACTCCAACAGTTGCTGGGCTGGCTTGACCACCGAGATTTTGCTTTGCAACTTGGACAACAGCGGGAATGAAGTCAATTGGTATGGGGAATGAGTTCAGGAGGCATCATATGCATTTGGACAGCAGAATTGGCAACCTATCTGGCTATGCCTGAGCACACATCCATCTCAATTGTACGCAGCTCTTGGAGTTCTGTCGTCACCTCGGATTTCGTTACCCGTCACGTCCATACCACTTTTGATCACTTCTCCGCCTCGACGACTCTGATGGGTGAGACCTTGGTTGTGGGAACCTCAACGTCATATCTGACTGCTTCTACCTCGATATCAGCTTGCTTCTGTGGACTCATTTCTGAGCTGTTAAGAGCCTCGAAGTCGATGGGCTTGGTACTATCCACAGTGTCGAACGGAGTCTGTGGTTCTGACGGTGAGTCCATGGATGGAGATGTACTCGACGATGCTGAGAGCGAAGGGCTACTTGAGGGATTATTATCTGCTGTTATGGCCATACCGGACGCGGCTTTCGATGTTGACTCATCAAGACTCAGCTCACCTGTCGCTGCTTCGATACCATCGAGTTCAGTGTCTGTCGTTATCTCCGCATGATCCACGTCACCAGCTTGAACCACATCGACAACAGGCGGTGCCTCACCAAGCTTCATATAATTCCAGCAAATACTAAATCCGATGTCATCTTGAAACATAGACTTCAGGATATCGACACCAGATTTGATGCCTTCGGTGGGAGAGTATGCGATTCCCGTGTTGCCCAGTGCTAATCCGATCATTGGTGGGTGACTGCTGAGAGATTTGTACATTGGTGGGGATTGTGTGGTAGCTGTGGGTGTGTCGAGCGTTGACAAGATGTGAGCGTGGATGTTATGGGCTGCGAACGAGCCCATGTGCATTGCTGCACCGCAGCGGCGGATGCCGGTCCACAGAGTTATGTCGCCTGCTGCGAAGTGGTATGGGTCGTAGGGTGGTTCTGCTACCGAGTCTGGTTCAACGCTTGAGACGCATCCGTTGTTGGCGGTATTTGAGGGCAGGAAATGCAGCGTTGGTTTGATCTTGACGTATCCTTCTTCGTCGAGGACCGTTGATGGTAAATATTCGCTTGTCGAGATCGCGCGGGAGATGGCATTAATCACGAAGGAGGTGCTGATAGTATCTCCATCAGACAGCGTGAGTTGAATTGTGCCATCAGTGGCATCTGGCTGGGAAGTATGGTTGACCCTTTTCCCCGTCAACACCTCAACTCCGACGCCCTTCAACAGCCGCAGAGCCTCGTCCTTGAAGTCATCTGGTAATGGTTCGCTGGACATCAATCTGTCCCTTGAATGGACTAATCTGACCCTGAGTTCTGGATGGACTAACTTCAACTCGGCAGCCATTTCGATACCTACTGCTCCACCACCGATCACGACAACGCCGTGTTTCGTTGCTGCATCTCTCACGCGCTTGATGTGCTTCACTGTCTCAAGAAGGTAATGATCTTTTGTGAGAGATGCCGGTACAACAGGTGCTACCCGACGAAGACCAGATGCAGCAAGGAGATAATCGTACTGTTGCTCAAGAACGGCCTCATCCCATTGCGAACCATGAGGCAAGATTCTTGCTCTCTTCCTTTCCACATCAACCTTAACCACACTCCCATGCACGACTTTAATGCTGGGATGCTGAAGGCCAGGTACATCCTCGAACCGGGTCCATGATCGTTCAGCAAAGGATTCGCTAGCTAGAGCGAGAGGTGACCCAATGACATGGTAGTAGCCATCTCTTTCGTCAACGATGGTGATCTCAATGGGGAAGGTGCTGGTTGGTGCTGGATCTGATGGATAGAATCGTTGTGGCCTGCCTTCACTGAGGTCTAGAAGATTTGTGGCTGCTGCCAGGCCAGCGTAGGAGGCTCCAACTATGAGGATTTGCTTCGGTTTTGTCGAAGGCAATGTGGTACGGTATGACATTCTCAGAGGAGAGGCTGAGATGATAACGGAATTTGACAAGTTTTGGAAATTAGCCTTGGAGGTGATAGGGGCAATACTTTGCGGGTAGGTAGCTCGCAGGTAAATGCTTCTTGAGTGAGCGAAGGCAGCTCGAAACAGATGAGCCATGTGCCGAGCAAGTCTTTAAGACTATCCCCCTTCGATGTCTTGGTCGAAGAACGGACAGTTCGAGCGGCCTCCATCCCGAGCTCGCGTTATCAGATCAAACTTGGTTGTGCTCTTCCCGTCCATGGAAATGCCATGTGGACCATGTGTCTGACCACTGGAGCTGTGGCCCGGATGTTCCAAGCTGACTATGGCTACAGCCAAAGCGTTACGTTGGGCGTAAGATTGAAAGTGGTAGCCGAGTAGAAACACCGGTCTGCTGAGGCAATGGAATACATCCCGCGATTTCACCGTATCCTCTCGCACCCGAGCAAGAAGGTGGATGGAGTCAGGAGAAAAATCAATCTTATCAGATCCGCCAAAGTTGATCTCCAGCCAGTGAAACAGCGCGCCAAGCAGTTCTCCTCTGTGTGGGCCCAGGATTTCCGCCCGCGGTCAACGGTTCTCCTTCCTCAATAAGTTAAGCTCACACGTTAGCATCTGTAACCATACGCACCTCTGGTGGAACTTATGGCAAAATTTTCATCTGATAACCACATCGGCAAGATAATCAGTAAACGGGTTTGAATTAGTTTGCCCTTGGCGTACTGGCAGCTGCTTGGCTTGACTCATAGGATCTTCGTGTATGTCGTCGTATACGTGGAAGACGACGAAGCTCTCGAATTGGAACGATCAAGTGCTCCGATTTCGGCTTGCGAGGAAATTGTGACCTGACAAGGATGTGAATGAGTACCGTGATCGTTGCTGCATATATTAGTGGAAGAGCTTCCGCAAAGATGATTGCTGCTGGATTGTACGACAGGACTTCTATGGAACGTAGCGTCTTTATATGCATAGCAGTAGCGAACAATGAGAACGTGATCGTCAATTCACACTGAGATCAATGCATCGAGGAAGCTTCACCGGCGAAAATAATTGACAGAAATCGTTGACAGCATCGTGCACATTCAATTGTGCAAGTGAGTCATCTGTAGTCGTAACTACTTCAATGAAATTAGACACTCTTTTATCAGATGCGAGCCTGCTACTCGATCTCGCTCCTTCCCTCAGACCGACGAGAAGCATGAATCACACATATTCGTTCCTTCCAAATCCAAATATCTCTGACACTGCCTGGTTATCAGATGAAAATTTTGCCATAAGTTCCACCAGAGGTGCGTATGGTTACAGATGCTAA
>JABUBK010000209.1_pt1 | contig 13014 bp, 11 predicted proteins | sample 7332671 | NCBI WGS metagenome assembly JABUBK01 (sample SAMN07256342, study PRJNA390944) | subsurface metagenome | isolation source: Methane hydrate marine sediment | place: Pacific Ocean: Eastern North Pacific, ODP site 1244 | collected 2002
ACCAGGAACTTTTCTCTTCCTGGCTACAAATGAATTTCGTAGTTACTTCAATAGAGCTAAATTGATAATTAGCAAAGGACAGGGAAATTACGAAACTCTTTCTGGAGAGGATAAAGCTATCTTTTTTCTCCTCAAGGCAAAATGCCCTGTAATAGCAAAAGACCTGGGATGCAAAGCAGGCGATATAGTCCTGAAGGGACAGATTACCAACCCCGTTAGCAATCAAAAAATGGACGAGAGGTCGGTTTTAGGCTATTGTAGGGTAGAGTCTGCAAAAGAGGACCAAAAATAGAAATATTTTGGTGAAAGCTGAACTATTACCAGAAATGGCCATTGGCCGAAGGAGGTTAGGGAAATGACTGCGCGTGAACGTTTTTTGATGGCTCTCGAGCACAAGGAACCGGACAGAATACCCATGCACGATACTCCCTGGCATGCTGCTATTCGCCGCTGGCGGTCCGAAGGACTACCTGCAAATATTAATCCATCAGAGTATTTTGACTTTGAGATGGTGGTCTTTAGTGCAGATACTTCCCCTCGCTTTCCGGTAAAAACAGTTGAGGAAAATGAAAAATACATTACCAAGACCACCCAATACGGAGGCCTGCGCAGAGATCATAAGAACTACAGTAGTACGCCCGAGATCATAGACTATCCAGTCAAGACTCGGGATGATTGGGAGAGAATTAAAGAAAGACTCAAGCCCAGCCAGGACAGAGTAGATTGGAAAGGTAGCTGGTTGACAGGAACGAAAGAGGATGACCGAAGCTTTGATTCCATTTTAGAAACTGACCGAACGGATCAGAGACTAGGACTGCCAGGCTTCCGTAAGGCAAGGGAACAAGGTAGATTTACCGTTTACGCTACGCCTTTCGGTTACGACCTGGCCCAGTCCTATGTCCGCTCTGAACAGTTACTTATGTTGATCGCTACTGACCCAGAATGGGTGCGCGACATATATGAGGCCGATGCTCAGCTGTCTATAGAAATGTATGAGATTATGAAAAAGGGTGGATTTGAGTTCGATGGAGCTTTTATCCTTTGCGATCTTGGCTATCGTAATGGCTTGCTCTTTTCTCCCCACCACTACGATGAACAACTGCGACCCACTTTTAGAAAACTCGTGCACTACTTCAAAGGGCAAGGGCTGCCAGTTATCCTTCATTCCTGTGGCTGCGTTAAGGAACTAATCCCCCGTTTCATTGAGGACGGACTCACCTGTCTGCAACCATTGGAAGTTAAGGCGGGCATGGATGTAATTCAACTAAAAAAGGACTTCGGCGACCAACTGACGCTTATGGGCGGAATCGATACGAGAGCTATGGCAGACCCCGATCCCAGCGTGATAGAAAAAGAGATAAGCACTAAGATACCCTTTGCAAAAAAAGGGGGTGGCTACATTTACCATTCTGACCATTCAGTACCTCACAATGTAAGTTTTGAGCAGTATAAACACACACTAGAGTTAGTAAGGCACTATGGGGTATATTGACCTGGACAAGAATCCTATTCTTAGAGACAGCAAATGGATGCAAGATTAAAGAGTGCACTAACAAAGTCAGCCAGGGCTATGTCCAATAGCCTACCTATTCTGGTCGGAGTTGTTTTACTTGTTGGCCTCACTCATACTCTGATACCCAAATTCCTTTATTTCAGCAAGAATACCGTCTTAGACTCAATTATTGGAAGTGGGTTGGGCAGCGTGCTGGCAGGTAACCCTCTTACCAGTTATGTGCTGGGGGGTGAACTGGTGAAACAGGGCGTGAGTTTAGTTGCAGTTACCTCCTTTTTGGTTGCATGGGTTACTGTTGGGTTGGTTCAATTGCCGGCAGAGGCAATCATGCTGGGGAGAAAATTTGCAATCTTGAGAAATATTTTCAGTTTTGTATTTTCCATAATTGTTGCAATAATAACAGTATTTATACTAGGGTTAATATGAAAAAAACTGAAAAGAGTTACGCCGGATGGTATTTCTTGCTAATCGTTATTATTGTCTATGTAATTGTAGGGGCATTGAAAATAGAGGTGATTTTGCCTGCCCTCAAATTTGCTCTAAAAATAGTAAGAAATATCCTACCGGTCTTTTTGGTAATTTTTGCTCTTATGGTTGCATTTAACCTATTTATCAGTCCCTATGCGGTGCGTAAATATTTAGGAAAATCATCGGGTTTTACACGATGGTTAATCGCAGTTGGCGGAGGAATTATCTCGACTGGACCAATTTATATGTGGTATCCAATGCTCAAGGAGCTAAAGAAGGAAGGAGTTCAATACGGCTTTATTGCCACCTTTCTTTACAATAGAGCTATTAAGCCGCCTCTAATTCCGATGATGGTAGCCTATTTTGGTTGGAAATATACCCTAGTTCTGGCAGTAGTTATGGCCACTATTTCCGTTATTCAAGGTATAATATTTGAAAGAATAGAGGGAGGTGGTTTTTTGTGAAAATTGCAATTGCCTCAAATGGTAAGAATGAAAAGGCTCAAGTAAGTGAAGTCAGCGGCAGAGCACCCTATTTTTTAATTTTTGAAGATGGTAGGCTAATAAAAACGATAAAAAATCCTTTTAGAATTGGAGGGGGAGGTGCAGGATTCGCTGTTGCCGAAATGCTTTCAGACCAGAAGGTAGAAATGATTGTTAGCGGAAAATTCGGACCAAACATTATGAATGCTTTGGAATCGAAAGGAATCCAATGCAAGGAAATGTCCGGGATAACTGCGAAAGAAGCTCTAAAAAAAATAGAGGAACAAAATCCACAAGGTGCAGATTAACTCCCGCATCAGGGAATTAGAAAAAGTAAAAGGATGAGATAATAGAAAAGTAGGTTGAGAGCCGAAAAAAGATGAAAATCCATCCCATAGGAGTAGTGAGGTCCTGTAATCAAGATTTTCAAAAGATAGAGATTTTTGAGGATTTTTCTAAAGGATTAAAGGGAATAGAAGACTCCCAACATTTATGGATCCTCTACTGGATTCATAAAATATCCCGGGATCAAAGAAAGGTATTACAGGTACACCCGATGGGTAATCTCACTCAACCCAAAAGGGGAGTTTTTACTACCAGATCCCCGGCAAGACCCAATCCCATCGGACTCACTAAAGTGAAATTAGTCAAAAAAGAGGGTAATATATTAATTGTTCAAGGACTGGATGCCTTTGAAGGCAGCCCAGTATTGGATATCAAATCCTTTTGAAAAAAAGATTCATGGAAAAGAAGGGGGATGTCTGAGGCAAAATAGGATGAGACATAAGATTCATTTTCCACAATTTGGGAAAAGAGCAAACGTCCTCAAGGGCAAGAATATCTTAGACTATGCAGAGGAGTTAAAGATACCTACGGGCTCCAGCTGCGGCGGACGAGGAATATGCAAAGAGTGCAGGATCGTCATTGAGAAGGGGTGTGAAGTTTTAAACGAGAAAACAGAACTTGAGAACGATTTAAATGAGAATGAGAGATTAGCTTGCCAGGCTATTATTAAGGATGATTCCGCCGATATATACGTAAGAATTCCACATCAGGGCAGTCTTGAACAGATTGCTACTGAAGGAGGAAAAAAGGAAGTAAAACTAAACCCTTTGACTAGAAAAAAAGGTAACAAAGTTTTATTTGATGATAAGGAAATTGGCAGTTATCGCAATCACATTTATGGAATAGCTGCGGACATAGGGACTACCACCATTGTGCTTCATTTAGTGGATTTGGAGAGTGGAAAACTCATCTTTACCTTGGCCTTTGAAAATCCTCAGAGATTAATCGATGGAAATGATGTTATAAGCAGGATAATGTATGATAGAGAAAAGCCAGCCGCTCTTTATAAAGAGCTAATTTCTTGTATTAATGAGAAAATAAGTAGGATGCCCTGTGATAACAATGAAATATACGAAATGGTGGCGGTCGGCAATAGCACTATGAGGGATATGTTCTTTGGCTTAGATGTCCAGAGCATTGGAGTTAAACCTTTCAAATCAGTGACAGAATTAAGGGGAAGTTCTACTTTTTTGAATAAAAGAGGCTCGAACTCTTCTTTAAGGATAAACAAAAATGCCAATATTTATGGTGCACCTTTAATAGGATCGCATGTAGGAGCAGACACTACAGCGGTCTGTTTATCCACGGGGTTATTCGATGAATCTAACCTGACAGCCATGGCCATAGATATCGGGACCAATGGAGAGATAGTTTTGAAGTATGATCACAATATAATAGCCACCTCTTGTGCAGCAGGACCAGCTTTGGAGCCCATGCCTGCATTAAGGGGAGCAATTCAAAGAATAAGTATAGATAACAAAGAGATAGGATGGAAGACTATAGGAAATACAGAGCCTGCGGGAATTTGTGGCTCCGGGATAATTGATTTGTTAGGAGAATTAATTAAAACTAGGGAAATGGATGAAAATGGATATCTTGTGAATAGAAAGGTATTTAAGATAACAGATAAAGTTCAACTAACTCAAAATGCAATCAAAGGTCAAAATGGTTTAATGTGGAGCAAAGCCGCTATCTCTCTTGGAATAAAGGTGCTGTTGGAAGAAACAGGGATAAGCACTAATGATTTGGACAGGGTCTATCTAGCAGGCTCCTTTGGCTCTTATATTGATAAGGAAAATGCAAAAAGAATAGGACTGATACCTGCAGTACCGCTAAGAAAAATAGTGCAAGTAGGAAATGCTGCTGCCGAGGGAGCAAAGGAAATACTCCTATGCAGGGAAAGAAGAAGACTTGCAGAAGAATTAGTAAAGAAAGTAAAGCATATTGACCTTGAGTTAATTCCTAACTACGGGGAAAGACTTATGCTTGATGAGCAAAACTTTAAGAAATTGAAGTTCCCCTAAATGACCTTGGTCTTGTTGTTCATCCCCTCAAGTTTACCTGAATCTATGGGCTACTTTGACTGATTTAACAGACCATAACTTTTTGGAGAAGAACCATAAATGAAGATAGAACTTTACAAGGGGATAGACAAGGCGAGAAAACTCCTTGCACTTTTCCAGGAAGCTACTTCAAAGCTATTCTTACCTTCCTCTATCCGTATGATATGCCTTGAGGAAGGAATCAGAATAGATATGTTTATTCTGCACTAGTTCAGCAGTGATAGCAGCATTGACCAGCTCTGTATCAGTAACCTCACAAATAGCTGCATCTAACCCTACCCCAATAGCCATTACCAGAAAAGTGCGATTGATTAACTTCATCTCGGTAGTCTGAGAGGAAATGTTGCTTAAGCCAACTACTATGTGAGGAGAAGGCTCAGAGAGAAGCTTAAATTGGCTAATAGCCTCCAAAATATGGCTGGCTTGTGGTTGAAGAAACTTCAAAGGCATAACTACAGGGTCTAGAAATAGCTTTTCTGTGGGTAAGCCTTTTTCTATGGCAGCGGTAAATATCTTTGCAGCTAGTTCCACTCTCCTGTTTGCATCCTGGGGACTTCCTTTTTCATCCATACATACGCCAATAAGAGAAGCTTTATGTTCAATAGCCAGGGGAATTATCTGTTCTAATCTTTCATCATGAGCGGTAGTGGAATTAATGAGAGGTTCTTTTTCACAAATTTTTAGTGCTTCTTTAAGAAAACTTATCCTATTACAATCTATTGAGATGGGGGTACTGACCGTCGCCTGAACACTCTCTATCATCCAGAGAAAGTCCTCTATCTTATTGGAAATCGCTCCTATATTTACATCAATATAATTTGCTCCAGCCTCGGCTTGTGTTTGAGCCCATTTCTCTAATACAGTCTTATCTTTTTCCTTCACTGCCTGGCTGATGTCTTTAAACCCTCCATTAATTCTCTCTCCAATTAAAATCATCTCTGTCTCCTTATTTTATTCTGAACTCATCATCTTATTAATGTATTCCTTTGTTTCTGTCACTGCCTGGGGATGCCGCATTACCAATATGTCTGCTCCTGCCAGAAGATAGACATAAGCAGTGGATGCCTCCCAAAGAGGGCCCCTTTCCTTTTGTTCTCCCCACTGGGGTATCTCCTCTTCACTAGCCAGAGTCTCTTTAACTTTCCATACTTCTTTACCTATATCGCAAAGAATGGGCATAGCCCACATTTTGTCACCGCCTAAACCGGCTATACGTCCCCTCTCCATAATAGAATAAACATACTCCAGCCCATATCCCAAAGCTCCTGAGTTAGGATAAATGATTATATCTTCCGCAGCCAGTCCCAGGTCAGTAGCTAAAACATTGACTTGTTTTGCAATATTGATGTCCACGGGAGATTCAGCAATAACCTTGTGCCCATCAGCTTTACAAAGAGCAACCAGGGTTTTGTAATTATCCTCAGTGATTGAGCCAAGAAGGCATTTTTCCCCAGCTGAAATTTCACTACATGCAGGAAGAATATCATTATCTTTATCATCATTTCCACAGCCCCAGATAATCAAAGGTATACTTATCCCCTGCAAGACAGATTTGACGGTCTCTGCCGCCTCTTTAGCTCCTTTGTTTTTCCCGTCTGGATCGCATCCATCTAATCTCAAACATATCAAATCAGCACCATACTCTTCCACACATTTCTTTGCCCAAAGAACAGGGTCATTCCATACATCAGAAAAGTAACTTCCCAAAAGAGGATGCCAATCCTCAGGAACTATGTCTAAAATCTCCATTGCTACCACTGGCTTATAAGGAATCTTCCCTTCAAAATGAAGGAAAGGAAGAGTAGTTGCTCCTCCTACACTTACCGTATGGCTCCGCGTGCCTCCCGCCTCTTTTGTTGCCCCTATAGTAACAACATTGATAGAATTAGCCCACTTTTGCTTGACATCAGGAATCATCATCCTAACTCCTCCCTTTTCTCGTGTCTCGTCGTTCGTATCTCGTATCTCGCATGCTAATTAGTTCCTTAAAACTATTTCTTGTTTTTCTGATAAATAAAGACAAGGCTATCCTGCCTTCCATTCCTTCTTTAGAAAGGTAGGTATTCTGGCTGCTTCCTCAGGACCCACCAGGACTTTCCAGCCAAAATCATCTTCCAGTTCTGCTCGGAAAACAGCTACCAACCCAGGAATAATCACTGAGTTATGAGTTATTTTGTCCTTTACTTTTTGTACCTCCAGGGTTTTGCCAATTTTCTCCGCTGACCACTTATCCCCGGCATAAGCATTGAGTACTCCTAAACCCTCAGTCTCTACCACTGATATATAAGTCGGTATTTTACTGTTAGCCACCTCTCCCTCTACGGTAAAGTAAGTAAGAGAAAAGTTGGTAGTTACTATGATGGGAGAATCCGGAGTAACCTGTCCAATCTCATAGAGCTTAGCCTCAACAGCATTAGGAACCTGGGGATCGGTGTAAATATTCTGTCTCACCGTTAGCATAGGAAGGAGCTGCCATTTTTTTCTTCCTTCTATGACCACAATACTTCCGTATTTACAAATATAGGTAGCGGCCTGAGCAACTTCCTGGAAAGGTTCTTCCTCATCGGTAAAGACAAGAGTAGGATAACCAAAAGGACGGAACTTCTTTTCCAAAGCCAGCCGTCGCAAGCAGGTCAGATTCTGGAGAAGGTCTATCGATTTTTCAGATTTGACGCTAAGAATAAGGTCTTCTATGCCAATTCTTTTTATCTCTCCGGTAAGTTCAGCAATTTCCTCCAACTTTTCTGCCTCAACGCAGAGGGGACATTTATACTTCTTAGCCAGGGCAGCCATTTCTCTAAAATTCTCTTTGTTGGCAGCATAAATAAGAGGATTCTCCTGGCTACTGACTTCAAGAGCAGCCTCCATTACCTTTACCTGGGAAGTGATAAGAATAAGAGGAAAATTGGATTTATTTTCTACTTTCTCTACCAATTGGGCGTATTCTTGCGGCTGGCTAGTGGTATGTTCAACGGCTATAAGATTTATCCCTATCTCTTCTCCCACCCGCATGAATTTCAGGCTGTTGATCTCTTCTATCTCTTTATTCAGTTCTTCATCAGTTAGGCTATCCTTTAATCTGACTGCTATGCCAGCGGGGTGGTGAAATTTCTCCTGATGACGGAAGAGTACCGTTTCCTGCCCTACTTCCAGTCCGTTCCCATTTTTACCAATTTTGACCAATCTCATAGGAGGAGCTGAAGCCTCAGCCAGAACCGCCTTTGCCTCCTCGCTTACATGGGGACACTGATCGAGGGAGGCTTTCTTAGCAGCCAATTGCATAGCAAAAGCCATACAGGTGGGAAAATTACAATCACCACAATTAGTCTTGGGTAAATTCTTATAAATCGCCAAACCAGTTAAAGCCATTTTCTTCTCCTCTTAATTAGTTGCTCGTTGCTCATTTGGGGTCAGGTCTTGATTTTTGTTATCGATGAACTATACGCTATCCGCTAAACGCTATATCCTGTCTTTTAAATCACATCATTGGTTCCATAGATAAAGCTGGATGTCCTTTGGCTTGCAAAAATTTAACGAGTTCTTCTGAGGCAGTTGCATCCTCCTCAGTAGCAATCTTATCCAATAAGTCAGGCTCTCCAATTTCAGCAAGACGATTTTCTAATCTCTCCCTTATCTCCTCTTTCAACCCTTTTGGCATCCACACCAATCTCCTAATTCCTCCGTCAGCAGAAATAAATTTTTCACTGGTAATATACAACTTTCCCATCCCTATGAAGCCCGGAGTCTGGACTCCTCCCCCCACCTGCCCAGCCATAGTACTGAAAGTCATTCCTATGGGAGTCATCTCGGTAAATTCACGATTGACAATCATTATTCCATTTGTTTCGGGCAGGATAGCTGCAATACACTCAAAACATCCACAGTTTTTGATAAGCGGCCCTCCGTTAACAAAGTAAGCATGCACATCCCTAAGGGTCAAATTGTAAACATAATCGTACCTACCTTTGTTCTTGATTTCCTCTTTTTGCTGAACTTCATCTAAAAAGAAGTCATTCTTAGGAGTGCTCTCAAGATTATGCACCTGAAGAGAAAAATCTTCCTTGGGAAGAGAAATAACCCTATCGCTGACCTTGATTTCATCAGCACGGATCCATTGAATTACTTTTTCTCTCACTACACATATCTCATGATTAGGTGTGAGAATTAATCCTACCCCTGATTTTGTACGAAGTTTAATTAAACTCTCAGGAGCTGGAAATCGCTGCATAGCTACTACAGGTTCTTGCTCAGCTTTCCCCTCTTTAAGAGTTAAAGCTGAAGATTTAGTGTAATCTTCATTTCCCCGGTGATAGTTGATAAATTCATCTATTTTAATTGGCTTTCCATCGATTATGAGCTCTGTTCCTCCTACAACGCAACTCGTCATTGGGTCCTCAATCATAGAGTAGGCGTTGAATCTCTCCAGATTCCCGTGTGATTTTAACTTAAGATACTCATTCACCCCTTCCCATTGACCTTTTACTTCTTCCAGACACCTACCCTTCTTTACTGGCTCATTTGGTCCACGTGGATTTAACTCGTAAGAAGCTCTGCAATCGAGCCAGGTATAAGCGCCGCAGAGACCCAATCTCTGAGGTGTAACAATACATACATGATCCGGTGCATAACTCTGACATAAAATGCAGGAGTAAAGGGTATCTACGTCCTCATCCTTCATTCCTCCTATTCTCTCATCACGCTCATGATAGATCTTCCTTGCCTCTTCTAATGGCGCCTTCATCTTCTCTTCATCAGTAATAATCTTTACCTGCACTTTATCTACAATAGCCGAATATTCATCATGAATCTTAGCTATAAGGATCTCTCCCAGATGCTTAAGTCGAAAACCTTTATTAAATGCCTCTTTGCTAATTCTTATCCAGACAATGGCTCGTTGTCCCATATGAAAAATCCCGTTGGCACAAGAGATAAACTCATGGTTTCGGCGCTCTAAGACACTCTCAAAATCCTCCTGGAATTTCCTCCCGGCAACTTTTATGAGTATCCCCAGAGGTAGAGCCGCCCCTTGTTCAACCTGGTCAACCTCAGGTCCGACTATTTCAATTTTCCCATCTTCTACTTCCTCCATAGATTTCCCTCGCAGGAGTTCAAAAGCGACCGTCCTCTTTCCACCAAACTCTACCTGCATCTGTTCCTTTCTCACTCTTTCTCCTTCAAAACCAGCCCCGTAAGGAACAGGAATAGGAATCTCAGTAACTTTTATCTTTATATCTCTTACCTCTATGGCTCTACTTACAATCTTATCCAGAGAAATGCCCGAGACTACGTGTTCATAAGTACAAATCCCCGTGGGTAGTATCTGAGGAATATCCACATCTGAAAGAATAGGAAAGCCGAAATTAATAGCACCGGCGGCGGTAGCGTATTTTTCATCAGTGATTAATTGATCTCCGTTCACTCCAGGATCTAAACCCAAAGCCAGAACAAAAGCATGAACGCGCTCTTTATTATAAAGAAGGAGTTCTCTAGCCTTTTCAACATTTCCCGGCTTGACTCCTCCAAAGGTCATAGCTGCCCGAGCAGCAAAATTCAAAGCGTGAACAGCAGCACTGGTATCCTTGCCATAGGGAACAAGAAAGGTATCCCAATTCATCTCGATCCCTTCCTCAGCCAGTTGCTCAGCCATACTCTTACCATTAGAGCTGGAAGCCATAAAGACAAGAATACTCTTCTCCTGTAAAGCTCGTGCCAGTGCGACTGCTTCTTCATTAGTAGGCAGAGCTCCTGCACAGGCAGCAAAACCAGGCATTCTTCCGTCCACCAATTTAATTCCTTGCGTTCGCAAAATAGCATCATCAGTAAATCCTAACCAGATTCCTTTTGGTTCATCGCCAGTAAGATACTTCAAAGCTTCAATGATCTCCTGGGCAATAAGAGTAGCTATTCCGGCATCTAGAGTATTTCCCAAATAAGGTAACCAGAGTTTTTCGGTTACTAAGGGAGGCAGAAGATGTTTAGCCTCTTGTATAGCCTCTTTTACGTCTTTCAGGCTCTTAACCTCTAATCCCAAAATAGCATATATAAGGGGAAGATAATAGGCTGTATTGGGAAAAGTCACTTTCTCTTCCGGCCCTTTCTCTTCCATCAGTTTATCCAGTTTTTCCTCGGCTTCCTTTACATATTTGTGCGCTCCTCGAATAGCTGCAGAGGCAATTATTCTAGACATATTTCCTCCTCCTTAAATTTGTATATCGTATGTTGTATATAGTATATCGTGACCCCTCATTTTAGTTCTTATTGATACATCATCGGCTTTAGCTTCAAAGCCTTGCGTTTCTTGTTCATATGTTCAATCATCAAGTGAGCCGCTTTTATAGGGTCAGCCTCAAAAGCAAACTTTGCTCCCACCATCTCCTCCAGACCTCCGCATACAAGGTCAGTGACATTATTTGACCCCAGAATAGGATGGGGAGTCCCAAAGACGGTAAAGACTCCTGAGGCCACAAAATAGAAACCAATAGAAATAGCTTTTTCGCTCATCCACTCCGGAGCAGCACCGGCAACGGGCAAATCACTGATATCCTCGCCCAATCCTCCTTCATTAACCACGTTAGTTAGAGTAATCAAGATGCGGCTATTATCTACACAGGACCCAACATGCAAAATAGGAGGAATTCCTACTGCCTGGCAAATTTCTTGCAAGCCTTTACCGGCATATTCAAAAGCTGCCTCTGGCTGCAAAAGACCAGCTTCAGCATCAGCAATAGCCGAACAACCCGTTACTACCACCAGGACATCATTCTTAATCAGCTCTTTAGCCATTTCTATATGGGCATAATTGTGCCTTACGTTAGGATTATTACAACCCACTACGCCGGCTGCTCCTCTTAATCTTCCGGCGATAATGGCATCATTTAAAGGACGGTAAGTAGCCCTGTACTTTCCTCCTAAAAAATTAAATACACTCTCAGCAGTAAATCCGGCTATTAAATTCTCACTTTCTTTGGGAATAACCACCCTCTCTTTCTTTCTATTCTTATAATTTCCTATGGCTAGCCTCAGAATATCTTTGGCAATTTCATAAGCTTTCTCCTCCTTAAATTCAATATGCTCCACTCCCGGAAATTTACACTTAGGAGAAGTGGTAACGAGTTTGGTATGGAAACAATCAGCTACATTGGATAAGGCAGGCATTAAACACTGTACATCCACCATCATCAAGTCTACAGCCCCGGTGATGAGAGCCAGCTCCTGCTGAAGGAAATTACCTGCTACAGGAATACCATGACGCATCAGAATTTCATTCGAGGTACAACAGATCCCCGCAATATTGATACCTTTAGCCCCATCTTCTTTAATCAAGTTGAGAATCTCGGGATCACGACTCGCCTCAACCACTACCTCAGAAAGAGTAGGCTCATGTCCATGAACTATCACATTCACCTCATCCTCCGCTAGAACCCCTAAGTTTGCCCTACCTCGAATAGGCTCGGGTGTTTTAAAGAGAACATCGGATAGTTCAGTAGCAATCATAGAACCCCCCCAGCCATCACTCAAGGCAACTCTCAGGCCATGCAGGAGAATATTTTTATAATCATTTCCTACTCCCATATGGGTACGGTGCATCATCTCCACTATCTCTCGGTCAATACCACGCGGCATAATTCCCAGCTTTCTCCATAGTTCGACCCGCTTTTTCGGTGCTCTTAAGGCCATCCTCAGCTCCCCCTGCTGTTGACCAAACTCACCCAATATCTTCTTGGCTAACTCTTCGGCAATCTCTTCCTTCTTTCTCCCCTCTATTTTTATCTCATATTCAGCCGCCAGAGCCCTTAACTTCTCCTCATCTTTTATTTTATAGGCACCTGCTTTGCCTTGAGCTGCCAGGAGTAGAGCATGGGTAGTATCCCGCCCATGGTCAGAATGAGCAGCCGCCCCACTCACAATCATTCTAGCCAAATTTCTGGCCACAATAGTATCAGCACTTGCCCCACACACACCCCGTTCGGTCTTTTTGGTGATACGACAGGGCCCCATACTGCAGATTCTACAGCAAATGCCCTCTTTGCCGAATTTACATCCAGAACCCATTAAATCAAATCTATCCCAGACAGTCATAATCTCTTCTTCATTTGCTCTTTTTAGCATCTTCTGGGTAGCTAAATCTATCGACCTCTCACTC
>JABUBK010000210.1_pt1 | contig 13005 bp, 26 predicted proteins | sample 7332671 | NCBI WGS metagenome assembly JABUBK01 (sample SAMN07256342, study PRJNA390944) | subsurface metagenome | isolation source: Methane hydrate marine sediment | place: Pacific Ocean: Eastern North Pacific, ODP site 1244 | collected 2002
TGTCATGGGCAGCGTTTATTTTGATCTAATGGGAAAGCAAAGAAAAACATGAAATTAACTTGGCTCTCTTTTGCCGGTCGGGGAGAGTCCATGTCCTTTGATTCCCATCATTACCCCCCTTTTGCTGACAACGGCCGGCTACCTTTCAAGAAATTAATAAGTTAGCTAAGTTAGCTAAATTTCCTTGACAATATTACTCTGCTATCTCACCTTTAAGGAGATAACAATGAGAACCATTCCCGTTTTACTGCCCGATGACCTTCATAAACAATTCCGTTTAAAACTTTTTCAAGACGACAGAACAAGCAAGGAATTTTTTTTAACCGCGGTCGCGGTCTATGTTAAAGGAGATCCGGCCGGGCCAAAAAAAGAAGATGAAAAACCTCCGAATCCTGATCCTCCTATTGAGGTCCATTCCCTTGATCGTGTTATTGAACCTGAGAGTGAAGATAAAAAACCTAAGGAGAAAACTGGCCATGAAAAAAAACAAAGGACCCGAAGAAATCAGCCCGGAGGAAAAGAAAAAAATGGAGACAAAGGAACTGCCGCCGTTCCCGGAGAGAAAAAAGGGGGACAGTCCCCCGATCCAGGAGCCGGAAGAAAAAGAGGACTATGGCCCTGGAGCCGATGAAGCGCTGCCGGACGATATTGTAAATGAGATCTGCAAGGACCTTGTAAACATGGGCGGTCAAATGTGGCATATCGTGGATCCTGTCATCCCGGAATTAGAGCCAACAGAAACAAAAATGCTCTATAAGCCTCTGGCCAGAATGGCCCAAAAGTATAAAGTTGGAAAATATTTGAAAGACGAGATTTTATTTATCGGCGGAATAATTTTCGTAGTTAGTAAAAGATTAAGGATCAAAAAAAATGCTGATCACGATCGTGGGGAAAAGGGGGAAGGGAAAGACAAGCCTAGCGAAGAAACTCATCCAATCTAGGCCGTCCTCAAAAATTTTTATCTTTGATTTCATGGATGAGTATTCTAACATATCAAACAAATATATCTCAATTTACTATTATGATCCCTGGCTTTTCTGCAAAGAAGTATGGGACCAAGCCGGCCTGTATAAAAATAACCTGGTCGTTTTTGATGAGATCAACCGCTATGGCCACAACAACGAAGATATACATTGGCTCTATGATTTAGGCCGGCATAAAAACATTGACATAATAGCCGTATCGAGGCGGATCTTTTCAGATCTCCCGGTATTTGTCAGGAGCGGAACAGAAAGATATATTTTTTTTCAGATCACAGAGCCGATCGAACTCGATTACATAAAAAAACATAGCTCGGAAGAAATGGCCGAGCAAGTCCGGAATTTAGGCTTTTTAAAGTATGTTATTTTGGACCTGTAACTAACATAATTTAGCAAACTTATCTAACCTGTTTTTCCTTGACAACGTTCTCCTAAATCCAAATATTCATTATAGACGGAGGTTTTTATGGATAAATTAAATATCCAGTCAATTTTAATTAACCTGGCCATTGTCATAGCCGGGATGATGCTGGTCTACCGTATTGATGTCCTAAGAAAACTCGTAATCGGTGGGAAGTAAGGGAGGGGGAAAATGCCAAGATTACCGCATGAAACTATATTAGTTCTTTCCGCAGATCCCTTCCCTCAGGGTCAAATGAAAACATACAGAGAACAGTTCCCCATGGGGAAAGAGGGATATTATTTGTTGAGGCTGAACGTTAAAAATACCGTTGTCATCGGGACCGGGGCGGATCCCAACGCCTTGGGCGGATATCTTATGTTGAAAAACATCTCTTTCCAGACCTCAAAAATGGAGGAACCGGTAAATTGCCCGGGTATGGGCCTCTACCTTTTCAATCATATATTTAACTCGATCGAGCCGTCTTATGATCCGATATTAGCTGCCGATGGCGTCTATGAAACCATCATTGATATTCCTTTTGCCCTTCCCTTCCTGGCCAGGCAAGAAGACACGATCCTTGATACAAGCCGCTACTCTCACCTTTCTTTGCAGATCTCCCTTGGCACAGTTGCGGATCTTTTTAGGACCCCGGGAACAGCAACGAACTTAACGACTATTGACATCTCTCTCCTCCGGTCTAAAACCTGTATGGATCCGGATGGATACGGCAAGCCATATTTCCTTCCCTATATCAAACATTTGCCACCGTTCCAGGCAGCCACCAAAGGATATTGCGATATCGAAAGCTCAGAAGATCTGATCCTTTTTGGATTCTTTGCCATGGCCCATGACCTGGCCACATGGGGAACCGTAGGAACCGCTTTTACAGGAGTTCCGGCGGACGTCCTCGATGATATCACCTGGCGAAATCAAGTCATGCCTTTTGTTCAAAGGCAAAAGCTCGGATGGTTTAAAGAAGAAAGATCGCAGCTGTCAAATAACAGAGCCTTCACAGGATTATATCCGCACATTTTCACAAGAGAGGGATCTTTCAAAAATGCCTTTTATACCGGCGGACAGAGCGAGATTAAATTTGAAATCGGGTCGGTCCTCGGCGCGCCCACTACTCCACAAGTTGACCTTGTAATTTTCGGCGCGAGGACGTTGAGAGATTGAGGAAATATGCGGCGTATTTCCGAACGTTTAGGCCTTGAAAGAGAATTTGCGCGAAGAGATGACCGCTTAGATTTTGCTGCACCCAGGCCGGTCGAAATAACCGCACCTGAAGCCATTTATACCTCACCCGGAGGGGCCGTTTCCGAAGAATTTTTACCTGAAAAGCCGCAAGTCGTGCGGATTCCGAAATCTATTTTTGTGCGATATCCTCCTCTATCACCGCCGATTAAAGAGATATCTCCTCGTACCGTATTTATAGAAACTAAGGCCCAGGTATCCACTCCGGCGAGAAATTTCATAGATATATTTTTTGATTGGCTGAATAAAATTTTAAGCGGCACATAAAGGAGTTTGAAATGGGACTTTTTAGCATTATCGGCACAATCGGAAGAGGTTTATTTGGTGGATCAAAAACTACAACTAAGCCGCCGCCGCCGCCTCCTCCTCCCCCTCCTCCCCCACCGCCTAAAAGTAATTTACCTTTGATTATTGGAGGCTCAGCCCTGGCGATGATGATGATGTTTATGATAACGAAAAAGTGAGATTGTCATGCCAAAATACAGCGTAAAGGATTTTTTTGAAAACACCTGGAAAAACTTTCTCAGTCTAGCCGGCGAAGCGGCAGCTGCCAGCGCCTCTCAAATGCCAGAGGTCCAGAGAAAGATCGAAGAAGCCAAGACAGTCGAGGCTAAAAATATCCTGTTTAAATTTTTCCCGGTTATTTTTTTAGTAGTGATCGCTTTAGTGGCATCAAAATTTTTTAAATCGAAATAGAACCTTGATGACAAATGGCCTGGCTGAAAGAGTTTAAAATAAGTGATGTTTTTAAGGGAGTCTGGGAAGATGTAAAAAATATTTTGACTCCTCCAAAGTGGACAAAGGAACTTAGCGCAAAGGATTTTTTTAGCGGAATAAAAGAGGATTTTGTCAAAGGGGCCAAAACCGTTGGCGAGGGGTTAAAAGGATTGCTCAAAGGAGTAAGAGATATTCTCACTCCTACCGTAATATGGATCATAGTCATAGCGGTTATCGCTTTAATAATTTGGACAAAATTCACGAAGACGTTAAAAACATGAGAGAATTTGTTTTCCTTTTTATTCTTTCAGCCGGCCTAGTATCATTCTATCTTTTCAGAAAAAAAATATTCCCCGGGGAAAAAGGACTGACTCCGGAATTAGAAAGGCTGATGGCCGATAAAGCCGATCAATACGGCGTGGACCGGGTGCTTGTAAAAGCGATCGCAAAGGTCGAAAGTAATTTTAATCCTAGGGCCAAGAATCCGGCCGATCCTAGTTATGGCCTGATGCAAATAACCCCGATCCTTGCTCAAGATTTTAACCTGGTTAAAGATTACAGGAATCCTTCACCGGCTGAGATAGAGCGCATCTATGATTTGGATAATAACCTTTATGTGGGCTGCTCACAGCTTGCCCATTTAACCAGGATCCGGCCTTTTGATAGCGCGGTCCAGATGTATAATGTGGGCTATACCGGATACATGAACGGAGTGAGAAATTATGACTATTTAAACAAAGTGAGGTCTTACTATGAAAAATATCGTTCCGTTTGACATAAATAAATCTGCGGAAATTTTAGCCGGCACAACGGTTGAGATCTTCAATTTTCAGGTCCCGGCAAACAGCAGATTGAAGGTAACTCATTTTGCAAATACCATAAATGAATTTGACGCCTGGGGCGTGATCACCTGGATTTTTAAAAGGAATGGAGTTCCTCTAGATCCTTACAATGAAATTCAAGATCAGATTGCTTTTGGTGCGCCATTAAGGACCTTGGCCGGAGTTGATATCTCCGGAGCGGATCTTTTCTCGATCGACATAAAAAATGAATATATAGACGTTGTTAAATGTGGAATTGCTCTCAAATATGAGCTTTGGGAAAATTAAAAAATGGAGCAAGTCGGAATCCCCCTCTTTTATCTTCAAGGTATGGGGGGAGGTGCGGTCTTAAAATTCAGAGATTTATTTAATGATGGTTCTCAATTTTGGGGATGGCGAAGATATTTAGGTTTGAATTCTGGGGGTAAAAGTGGAGTCGAAGCAAATGGACGATATACCTTAGGAGTTCAATCTCCTAATAATGGACAATGGGATACCTCACAAAGTGAAGCACCTCGATTATTTGTAGGTGTATTAAATTATCCTTGTGAAATTGTAACTCGATTAGATACTTTTACCGCAAATATGGGCACTCATGCCGGCTTATTTATAGCAAAAGACCCGATTGGTTTTGGTGCGGATTTACATTTTTCGATTGTTCAAAGGAGAACGGTAACGGAAACAGGGGTTTGCGTGTGTAGAGATAATGATGTTTTATTGGCTTCAACGCTTGTTACAACCCTTCCAATGTGGTTAAGAATGCGATTAGGTTGCGGTTCATATAGAGGTCTTAATGTTTATTTTGATTATAGTTTGGATGGTTTGAATTGGACTAATTTATGGCTTGAAAATACAGGTATTACTTATTTTTCTTTGAATCCTCCGGCTGTTGGAATTTATGTTTCAAATTTTGCGGCGCATAATACCTCAGAGGGAAGTTTCGATCACTTTATAATGCGTCCCAGGTCAATAAATTAATGATTTCAAGAACGACTATCAGCTTAAAAAAATTAAGAGAAATAATGAAGCGTGATCTAACGAAAAGGAGGTCAAAATTGCCGAGAAAAAAACGGAAAAAACCACAAAGAAGATTATCAGTTAAGATCCGGGATGGAAGGAAAAAAATCCAAATAGGCGGAAAAAAATATACCCTTGTTCCGGTCCGGAAAAGAACAAAGAAACCATCAAGGCAGCGGAAAAGGATCAGAAGAAGAACCCCTCCCCGGGATTCAAAAGGTCGTTTCAGAAAAGTCAGACGTAGATGAATTATTTTCCTCCGAGCGAGTTAAAATGTAAATGCGGATGTGGTCTATACAATTTTTCTCCATTTCTTTTGAAGGTTATAAATGAAATAAGACGAAGGTTAGGACGGGCTTTGATTGCAAAGTCAGGCTGCCGTTGTATTCCTCATAATAAAGCAGAGGGAGGAGCAGAAACGTCTGACCATTTGACAGGTGAAGGTATTGACTTAAAAGCGATTCATTCTCATACAAGATTTATAATTCTTGAGGAGGCTTTTAAAGCAGAAATTCGAAGGATTGGACTCGCTAGAACATATATTCATCTAGGAATAAATATGAACAATCCTCAAGAAGTTTTTTGGATTTATTAGGAGATAGAATGGGAATTAAAATCCCCAAACTTGTAAAGGGCCTTTTTGGAGCGGCCACATCGATCATTCCATTCGGAGGCGTTGTTAAAGGCTTGCTAGGCCTGGCTGCCAAAAAAATCCCGGGCGCTGATAAAGTCTTAAACGACATTTTCGTTGAGGCCGAGGCCATGTATAGAGAACGGAAGGATATTAGAGATGCCTACCTGGCCGAGCAAAAAGAACGAAACAAGTTTATATTAGAAAGCGAGGGAAGATACGCCGATCTGAAAACAAAGGCGGAGGGAATAGTCCGGACTTTTACCAGGCCGGTTTTAACCATAGGCTGTGTTACGAATTTAATCATCATGCTTTGGAATAAAGTTGAAATTCATCCGGGCTTTATCGGGATCTGTGTTATCCTGGTAACGTCCTGGTGCGGAACCAAGGGCCTTAGAGATTGGAGGAATAGAAATTGGGAAAACAAAAAATAAAGAAAGAAAAAATAAAAAGGACTTTGAAAGAGGAGCTTGATTATCTACAAGCCAGGCAAATTGAATGTAACGTGGGTTCTCGTAATTGGGACCGTTACAGGAAGCGGATAAATATTCTTTATATCAAGCTCGGTCAAAGGGCAGAGGGAAGATGATCATAGCTTTCTGTTTTCTTAAATACCCGATCCACATAAAATGGATCCTCCGCTGCCGTTTATTAAGGATCAGCTATCTGGACCTGATTAAATTTTCAGGTCATTTTTATCAGGGAAGCTAAAACAGCCAATTCTGTATATCAAAATAAACCGATTCTCTAATTTTCGCCCATGGGATCCTTCGAAGCCCGGAATCCGCGACCAACTATAAAGGGGGCCCTTGGATCGTTCGTCTATGGGCCTCTGAGCGCTTTTTTCTCTCGAGGGGATTTGAGCTCAAATTTGCCCAGGGGGGATTTTCAAAAAAATAAACTAAAATATAAAAAAAATTCCTTCCAGGATCCGGCAGCTGCAGGACCATGGCCAGGATCCCGGGAAAAAATTAAGTTATTGAAAAGAATTAACATAAAAAAAACGATCGTCCTGATCAATAAAGTTGCCCTGGAATTGAAAAAAAATATATTTGTGCTTGACATTAAATCTTCAATCAATAAAATATGTTTGGTTGGAGGTGAACAATAAATGATAAATCCGAAAAAAAAACATAATTCTAAGATCAGAGAGGCAAGGAAGAAAAGGGGTTGGACTCAAGGCTATTTAGCTAAAATTGCAGGCGTCAGCGAGGTCTATATTAACAAATTAGAGAAAGGCGATATCCCGAATCCAGGAATCCGGAATTGTAGAGAGATCGCTTACGCCCTGGGCCTAAGATTAGAAGACATTTGAAATTAAACAATTGTATACCTAATAACCGTTATGCGACACAGTGTCCACTGTGTTGTTCACCTCTTTTAAGCTATAAAATCTCATATGGCAAAAATAAAAAGACCTAAAGGTCTGCAACATATAGGCCTTGAACGCCGGACTTTAAAGGAGGAGCCATGGCGAGGCCTGGGTGGAGCAGCTAAGATTTTTTATTGGCATTTGAAAGGCAGATACAATGGCTCAAACAATGGGGAGATCAGGCTTCCCTACGCTGCTATGAGGGGGGTCAAAGGTTGTTCTAATGATCATGCGATCTCAAGGGCGATTAAAGAATTGGAAAAAAAGAAATGGATCAAAATAGAAAAAAGAGGAGGTCTTTATCGCCATAATAATTTCTATAAACTAACGTTCAAATATGATTTTTACGCATGTGAATTATGAATGAAATCAAGCAAATGACTCAATGGTCTGACGCTGTCGAAAACGCAGTGTCAATCAGTTACCGAAGAATAGAATCAACTGTCGATTTTGCAGTGTCCACACTGTTGAAAACGCAGTGTCGGCTAAAAAACGCAAATTTGGCTTATGGGGCGACTCTGTCGAAAACGCAGTGTCGGACTCTGTCGAAAATGCAGACTATCTATATATCTACCAGAGGCTTCCGATTTTTTGGTTTAAATAGGGATGAAATAAATTTACGGCTCGATGGTTTTTAAACCGCGAGTCCGGGAGGTTAAAATGGAATTAGCGGACAAATTACTTGTAGGAGTATTGATTATATTATTTGTCCAGGTTGTTTTACTAAGCATGATCGGAAACGTCCTTGATAAAATTCACTATGTTTTAAAAGAGATCATGCACAAATTAGGATCTAAAAATGAGTGAAAGAGAATTTTCAGGCAAAATTTTGGATACAGTTTGGAAGCTAGAAAAAATAGCTATTGATTTCCACAGCAAGAGAATTCTTAGAAAGCAATTCATAAGCGAATTTTCTGATGTTGCCTTAGAATTAACTCTTAATTTAATACAATTACATCAGCTAAAAACAGAAAAAGAGGGGTGAGATAGCAGGGTCAGATAACTAATATTATGTCAACTATTTTCTCGGGGAGAGTGATGAAATACTACATAAAGTGGTCTTTGAGCTGCAGCAACCACAACATATGGTATAGGCAAGGTGAGATTTTATCTCATCGTTTTTAAATAAAAAGGAGGGCCAAGGAGGTAAAAATGGAGAAACTAAACAAAAAAAGCATAACTCAGGATGATGCCTTCCGCTTGATAGAACAAAAGTTAAATGACGAATATGCAGATGTTATTTCCTCTAATTCAGGCAAAGTAAAGGTCGTTAATTTCAGCCTATGCTTTGCTATCCAGGAAGGCTCTGTCATGGGCAGCGTTTATTTTGATCTAATGGGAAAGCAAAGAAAAACATGAAATTAACTTGGCTCTCTTTTGCCGGTCGGGGAGAGTCCATGTCTTTTGATTCCCATCATTACCCCCCTTTTGCTGACAACGGCCGGCTACTTTTTAAGAGATTAATAAGTTAGCTAAGTTAGCTAAATTTCCTTGACAATCTTACTCTGCTATAAAAGTCTGAAAGGAGATAACAATGAGAACCATCCCTGTTTTACTGCCCGATGACCTTCACAAGCAATTCCGTTTAAAACTTTTTCAAGACGACAGAACAAGCAAAGAATTTTTTTTAACTGCGGTCCGGGTCTATGTTGAAGGAGATCCGGCCGGGCCGAAAAAAGAAGATGAGGAACCTAAGAATCCTGATCCTCCTATTAAGGTCCATAACATTACTGATGTTATTGAACCTGAGGCTGAAGATAAAAAACCTAAGGAGAAAACTGGCCATGAAAAAAAACAAAAGACCCGAAGAAATCAGCCTGGAGGAAAAGGCAAAAATGGAGGGGAAGAAACTCCCGGAGTATCCGGAGAGAAAAAAGGGGGACAGTCCCCCGATCCAGGACCAAGAAGAAAAAGAGGACTATTCCCCTGGACCCGATGAAGCGCTGCCGGATGAATATGTGCTTGAGATCTGCAAAGAGGTTGCAGAAATGGCCGGTCAAATTTGGCATGGCCTAGATCCTTCGGTCCCGGAATTAGAACCATTTGAAACAAAAATCATCTATAAGCCTATGGCGAGGTTGGCCCGAAAGTATCGAGCAGGGAAATATTTGAAAGATGAGATCCTCCTTATTGGTGGGATAATTTTTATAGTTAGTAAACGGTTAAGGATCAAAAAAAATGCTGATCACGATAGTGGGAAAAAGGGGGAAGGGAAAGACCAGCCTGGCAAAGAAGATCATCCGATCTAAATCATCATCAAAAATTTTCATCTTTGATTTTATGGGCGAGTATTCTGACTTATCTAACGAATATCTCTCAATTTACTATTTTGACCCCTGGCGTTTCTGTAAAGAAGTATGGGACCAGGCCGGCCTGTATAAAAATAACCTGGTTGTTTTTGACGAAATCAATCGCTATGGCCACAACAATGAAGACATACATTGGCTCTACGATCTAGGCCGGCATAAAAACATCGACATAATAGCGGTATCAAGACGCATTTTTTCAGATCTCCCTGTCTTTGTTAGGACCGGGACAGAAAGATATATTTTTTTTCAGATCACAGAACCGATCGAACTCGATTACATAAAAAAACACAGCTCGGAAGAAATGGCCGAGCGGGTCCGGAATTTGGGATTTTTAGAGTATGTTATTTTGGACTTGTAACTAAGATAATTTAGCAAAGTTATCTAATCCGTTTTTCCTTGACAAAGATTCCAAAAATTCAAATATTCATTGTGCATGATGCTTTTTATTAAGTATGGAGGTTTTTATGGATAAATTAAATATCCAGTCTATTTTAATTAACGCATTGATTGTCATGGCCGTGATGATGCTGGTGTTTAGAGTTGACTTCCTGACAAAACTCATCACCGGTGGAAAGTAAGGGAGGAAAAAATGCCTGGTAGATTACCATCTGAAACTATAAATATTCTTTCGGCGGATCCCTTCCCTCAAGGTCAAATGAAAAAATACAGGGAACAATTCCCCGTCGGGAAAGGAGGAGGAGGAGAGGGATTTTATCTTCTGAGGCTGGCCTTTCACCATACCGTTGTCATCGGGACAGGAGCGGACCCTAGGGCTAAAGGCGGATATCATATTTTAAAAAACATCTCTTTCCGGACCTCAAAAATGGAAGAACCGATAAATTGCCCGGGTATGGGCCTTTATCTTTTCAATCATATATTTAACTCCATCGAGCCATTTTATGACCCCATATTGGCCGCCGATGGGGTTTATGATTGCATCCTTGATCTTCCTTTTGCTCTGCCTTTCATGGGGAGGCAAGAAGACACGATTATAGATACGAGCCGTTATTCTCATCTTGAGTTACAGATTGTCCTGGGCGGAGTGGCGGACCTTTTCGGGACCCCCGGAACCGCAACTAATGTAACAACTATTGACATATCTCTCCTTCGATCAAAAACGTGTGCTGCCCCAGACGGAAAAGGAAAGCCTTATTTTCTCCCCTATATCAAACACATGCCACCGTTCCAGGCACTCACTAAGGGATATTGTGACATAGAAAGCTCAGAAGATCTTATCCTTTTTGGATTTTTTGCCATGGCGCATGACCTGGCCACATGGGGAACCGTGGGGACCGCTTTTACCGGAGAGCCGGCGGACGTCCTCGATGATATAACCTGGCGAAATCAAGTCATGCCTTTTGTTCAAAGGCAAAAGCTCGGTTGGTTTAAAGAAGAAAGGGCGCAGCTCGCAAACAATCGGACATTTACAGGATTATACCCGCATGTTTTCACAAGAGAGGGATCTTTCCTAAATGCCTTTTATACCGGTGGACAGAGTGAGATAAAATTTGAAATCGGGTCCGTTCTCGGCACACCTACAACGCCACAAGTTGACCTTGTAATTTTCGGTGCGAGGACCTTGAGGCCTTGATAAAAGATGCGGCGTATTCCCGGACGTTTTGACGTTGAAAGAGAATTTTCACGAAAAGATAGACTAGTAGATTTTCCTATCCCGCCACCTCCTCCTGCTGCTGCACCTGGTGCCATTTATACCTCACCCGGGCCGATCCTAGGCCCTAAAGTTGTTTTGCCAAAGCCGCCGCCCGAATTGCGTCGTATGATTGGATGGCGCCCCACTCTTCCTGAATATGCTATTACCCCAAAGCCTATTGGAAGAGCATATCCTCTCACAGGTTTAGAAGTTAAGGGTCCAACTCTCCCTCCAGTAAAGAATTTTCTGGACAGATTTTTTGATTGGCTGAATAAAATTTTAAGCTAAAAATAAAGGAGTTTAAAATGGGATTTCCATTTAATATTATAGGTACGGTCGGGAAAGCTATATTTGGCGGAGGAAAAACTAAAACTGCGCCACCGCCTCCTCCCCCTCCCCCTCCCCCGCCACCGGCACCGGCTGCAAGTAATTTACCTTTGATTATCGGAGGGGCTGCCGTCTTTATGATAATGATGGTTATGATGATGAGGAAGTGAGGTTATCATGCCGAATCCATCTTTCAGCGTAAAGGATTTTTTTGGAAGCACATGGAAAAATTTTCTCGAAATAGTCACTGAATCGGCAGCGGCGAGCGCTTCTCAAATGCCGGCCGTCAAGGAAAAGATCGAAGAAGCCAAGACAGTCGAGGCCAAAAATATCCTGTTCAAATTTTTTCCGATTGCGGTGATCTCGTTGGTTATTTTCCTGGCCATAAAATCTTTTAAGTAGGACCCGGGGAATAAATGGGATGGCTGAAAGAGTTTAAAATAAGTGATGTTTTTAGCGGAGTCTGGGAAGATGTAAAGAATATTTTGACTCCTCCAAAGTGGACAAAGGAACTTAGCGCAAAGGATTTTTTTAGCGGAGTAAAAGAAGATCTTGTCAAAGGGACCAAATCTGTCGGCGAGGGGTTAAAAGGCTTGCTCAAGGGAGTAAGAGATACACTCACTCCTACCGTAATATGGATCATAGTTATAGCAGTTATCGCTTTAATAATTTGGACTAAATTTACGAAGACATTAAAAACATGAGAGAATTAATTTTCATTTTTATTTTTTTAGCCGGTCTATCATTCTATTTTTTCAGGAAAAAAATAATCCCCGTAGCAAAAGGATTGACTCCGGAATTAGAAAGGCTGATGGCCTCGAAAGCCGATCAATACGGCGTGGACCGGGCGCTTGTAAAAGCGATCGCAAAGGTTGAGAGTAATTTTAATCCGAGGGCTAAGAATCCGGCCGATCCTAGTTATGGCCTGATGCAAATAACCCCGATGCTTGCTCAAGATTATAACCTGGTTAAAGACTACAGGTATCCTTCATCGTTTGAGATAGAGCGCCTCTATGATCTGGATAATAACCTTTATGTGGGCTGCTCACAGCTTGCCCATTTAACCAGGATCCGACCTTTTGATAGCGCGGTCCAGATGTATAATGTGGGCCAGACCGGATACATGAACGGAGTCAGAAATTATGACTATTTAAACAAAGTGAGGCCTTACTATGCAAAATATCGTTCCGTTTGACATGAATAAATCTGCGGAAATTTTAGCCGGCACAACGGTTGAGATCTTCCGTTTGCAAGTCCCGGCAAACAGCAAATTGTATGTTACGCATTTTGCAAATACCATAAATGAATTTGATGCCTGGGGTGTGATCACCTGGATTTTTAAAAGGAATGGATGTCCTATCGATCCCTACAATGAAATTCAAGATCAGATTGCTTTCGGTGCGCCATTAAGGACCTTGGCCGGAGTGGAGATCTCCGGAGCGGATCTTTTCTCGATCGACATAAAAAATGAATATATAGACGTTGTTAAATGTGGAATTGCTCTCAAATATGAGCTTTGGGAA
>JABUBK010000211.1_pt1 | contig 12995 bp, 17 predicted proteins | sample 7332671 | NCBI WGS metagenome assembly JABUBK01 (sample SAMN07256342, study PRJNA390944) | subsurface metagenome | isolation source: Methane hydrate marine sediment | place: Pacific Ocean: Eastern North Pacific, ODP site 1244 | collected 2002
TTTCATTGTGGTAAATGATTATTGCACTTATTACAGAGGTTGCCTCCAATGAGGTTTTAACATTCCCGGTAAACATTGCCCCCCCCATTGATGTTGCAGATTGATCCCGAAAATAAAAATCCTCCAATACAAGCATTACAACCATTGTATCTTTAGAGTATTCGGTATATTTTGCAGAAAAATAGCCGTTCCAAATTTTCTTAAAAGCGGTTTCAATAGGGTATTTTAACCAATCATTATTGGGTGTTTCATTCCCGTTCTTGGAAATCGCCGTATATTTCAAAAACCCATCAGGAATATTAGATGAAATTGTAGTATTAGCGTTTATGTTCTTGTTTTCGGCAAGTAACATCGTTTGATCGCTTAAATTAGTCTGCATTGGAATTGTTACGGTACATGAAATAGCAATGCAACACACGCAAAGCATGACAATTAAATTTTTCATAATGATATTTTTTGAAGGTTTAGTTAACTAAAGTTATCAGGATATATCATAAATCCCAAATATTGAAAAGCGCGTGTTTGTTGTCCCGCTTGAATTTTCGCCCGCGCAATGAGGCATTTTAAAGCGTTTTAAGCAATTGACCCTTTTTTCGGGCGGGTATGTATGATTAAAGTAAGATCGTTGAAATTTATCCCGGTTCTGACGGTCATTTTTGGAAATTTCGTTAAACCTCAACCCCCTCAACCGGGATCAGATATAAAAGGGGGCGCGCCGCAATCGGGGGGTTTATTATTTGGTGCTTTCTTTTTCCGCTTTCCGGTTTCGGTCTGTTTTAAATTTTTTCCCGTTTTCCTTTTCTCATCGCTTTCCGTTTTCGGTTTTCGGTGTTGTTTTTCCTTTAAATTTTTTTTTGCTTTTCAGGTTTTCAACATATTAACAACGCCTTGCATAAACATATTAAGACTTATTGATGTATAAACTTACTTTGATATAAAGAAGCATAAACTTATCCGAAACGAGGCGCAAAAGGACTGTAAGGGGTTTCAGGGGTTTTGCCGGGACAAATTGGGTGCGAGAATTAAAAAAACGGGGACAAATTGGGTGCGAGAATTAAAAAAACGGGGACAAATTGGGTGCGGGCGTTTATTATTATTGTTTGATTTGTTAATTAAATTTTGGTGCGGTTGTTTCAGTAATTGGGTCAAATGATTTATGTTTGTCCCATGAAAGAAAAAGCAACAATCCAACAGGCAAGCAAAAAGACCGCCCCGAACAAAAATAATATTTCGCCTTTGCCAACAAAAGAAATAATACAAACTTATAGATTAACATTAGCCCGGGGAAAGTTTACGGTACATGAGCGGCGCATCTATTATAAAATTCTTGAGGCGGTGCAATCCATGTATTTAGGTCAAAAACTTAAAGGGACATTAAAAATAAAATCAGACCTTTTCAATGATCAAGTTATTGCTTTTAATGTAAATGAGATTTTACTGCCGGGTGAAAATCAGCATCATTCAAGGATAAAAGAAGCCCTTACTTCATTATTAAAAAAATATATCACCTATGAGGATGAAACCCAATGGTTAGGGATTAATTTATTACAATGGGCGAGATATAACAAAGGCGGGGAAATTGAAATTGTACTTACAAAAATGTTTCGTGAGGCTTTAGTAAAGTTTACCGGCGGTTATCGTAAATTTTATGTTCATGTTGCAATGAAGCTTACAAGCCCGTACCCTATGAGATTTTATGAGTTATTTTCTAATCAAGCGGGGGTTATGGAATACAAAATTTCGGACTTGAAAAAAATGTTCGGACTTGAAAAAAAATATTCAGACCCAAAAGATTTTATTAGGCGGGTTGTTAAGTATTCAAAAGAGCAATTAGATGAACACGCAATTTATTCCTTTGATTATAAAGCCTTGCCCCCAAGAGGAACGAAAAAAAGCATAAGGTTTTACCCCTATGTTGTAAAGGAAAACATTTACAAACTTCAAGACGAAATGGAATTATTAGATTCCGCGCTTTCGCCCTTAACCTTAAAAACCTTGACCAAAATTGAATTTACAACGGCTGAGATTACAAAGAATATTCTGCTTTTTATTAATGCTGAATTTCATTTATCTGATGTTGTTGCTCATATTGTTACAATACATGACCGGGGCGAGGCAAAGCAAATTAAAAACAAAAAGGGTTACATTATTAACGGTCTTAAAAAGGAATTACAAAAAACAGGGATTGAACGGTTTAAAGATTTGCATGATTTTAAGCCAACAGGCGCGACAAATTGAATACGGTTATTATCCCGGCTTACAGGCGATTACGTTAAAACGGGGACAAATTGGGTGCGGGTTATTACCGGGATCAGAGCCGACCCCATCCAACAAGCGCGACAAATTGAATACGGTTATTATCCCGGCTTACAGGCGATTACGTTAAAACGGGGACAAATTGGGTGTGAGATTTTACCGGGTAAATGATCGGGGTTAAAGGCATAAACGGAAGTTTGCAGAAGTAAAAAACCGGCACATTAACAAACACACAATTGTTAGGATTCAATGATATTTATGAAGTTTTATAACTTAGATAAAGTTTATACCATGCCCTAAATGTTAGTTACCACAAATAAGGAATTATTATGAATACTATCTTTTGTTATTTTTTATGTTCAAGTTCAAATACACTGAACAACATTTGGCTTACAATAGCTGTTGGCATTGCATGTTCCTTTTTTGCAGTATTATTTTACAACCTCTTTCAAGGTTATGGTATTTACCTAAAGATGAAAAAAATAAATGGGACCTATTTGGAATATGATGAAAATGGAAAGCAACAACCAGATAGCGAATGTACCGCTGAATTAAAATTTAAACTAAAAAAGATTTTATTAGGATCGGGACCCCATTTACAAATAAATCAAATCATTGAAAAAAGATTATGGGAAAGCATATTGCCTTTATCTGTATCTAATCCTTTGATTGCTGTAGGGACATACAGTTATACTAAAGAACGAACTTGGGGGATACAAAATATTGTTATAAACCTAAAAAAGGAAATTATATTTGTGAAATCAATAGACTGTATCAAAAAAGAAAAAGATAAGAACCCTGCTGAATATTGGCTAAAGAAAAAATCTTAGAATACTATTCATATTTGTAAAATTCTTGTAAGTACATCGTGAGATTGCAGAAGTAAAAACAATCTGCCGGATTCCTGCGGGTTATAAGGGTCAATGACCGGCGGCGATATTCTGAGCCAACCTCAACGCCTCAACATTAAACGCTAAAGGATAAAACCGGGTATTTAATCTTAACCTCGGTTTTGTCCCAAAATTCAAGATGAAAATTCATGTAAAAGCTTTCGGGGTCATGACCGTCTATAAGCTTGTATTCGCTTTCATTTATCCGGTGCGCAATAAAAACCATATCAAACGAAAATGAATCATCTGAATCAACCATGATAAGAAAACAACCGGTTTTTTTTTTGAAAGTAAGCAAGTCGTTTCGGTTTTGTTCAACAAATTGGCTTATCACACCAATTGCCATTTTGTTATAATCCCACCGGTTTTTTTTCATGATCCCGGCTTATCGGTTAAGATAACAGTAAAGCAAAAAACCCTATACAACACGAAATTATTAAAAGGATGCCAAAAAAGACAACCCACCCTTTTATTGATTGGGTGTTATCTCTTATTTGCATTAATAATTGTACCTCAAAAGTTTGTTGATTTTGTTGATTTTCCATGATTTTCACTAATTAGGTTTAGAAATAAAGCATTGTTAATAACTGCTTTTTTAACTGTCGTTGTTTCAGCGTCTTAGCTTGGTTTTCCATTTAATCAAGCCTGACCGGGTTTAATGATTCCTTTGATAGCAAAAGTCTGTAAGATATTCCGGTTTGTTTTTACTTCTGCAATCCATTATTTATGGCAGTAAAATTATTTTGCCCGGGTTTGGGGGTATACCTCAACTTTACCATGCTTTTTTTCAAAAGCCTTGATTTTGTCGGTTAAAACCTCATCGAAAAAGTCGGTTATTTTCTTATTCTCAAGGGCTGAAATGATACGGATTTTATCAAGCATGGATTTTCTTAATACAATGGTTTTGCGTGTAAAGCCGTCGCGTATGCCATACTCCATTGAATTTTTATTTTCATTCTTGGCTTTTGCTTTTTTGGTTGCGGGCTTGTTGTTGCTTTTGGCGGGCTTGCTTACCTCATCCGAAATAAGGCTACTTAAATGACCGGATACTTTGCTTTTTTGATTCATGGCTTTTTATTTAAATGGTTCTTTTTATAATTTCTTTTGTCAGGCTTTTGAAATCTTGAGCGGCATTAGACCGGATACCCGGCTTATAATGGAATATATCAGTTTGCGCCGCGGCTGATTGATCTAAAACCGTATTAGTCCGTATTTTGGTTTTAAATAGTTTGTCCTTAAAGTTGGCTTGTAAAGCCTCGTAAACCCCCCTATCAATTAGCTTTCTTTCATCGTACTGATTAAGGAAAACGCCCGATATTTCGCGCTCAATGTCATTTATTAAGTTATTGAGAATTGCAAAACCTTTTAAACTGAATGTACCGGTTGAAACAGGTGTAATGATATATTGCGCGGCTATAAGCGCATTAATTGTGAGTACCCCCAAACTTGGCGAACAATCTATAATGATATAATCATAATCATTACGGAATTTTTCTAAAACCTTGGTTAATTTTTGCTCGCGCCTTATTACCGGCATTAATAGCATATCGGCGGTTAAAAGTTCAAGGTCAGCCGGTATAAGGTCTAACCGGTTGTAAATTTGCACCGGCTTTACGTCCTCATCATGAATAAGGGCATGAAATATAGTTTTATCTTGATTTTCCAACCCGAAACCAATTGTAAGATTGTGTTGCGGGTCAAGGTCTACAATTAAGGTACGGCGTTTAAAAACCGATGCCAACGCGCTTGAAATTGAAATTGTGCTTGTTGTTTTTCCCGTCCCGCCTTTTAAGTTACTTATTGCAATGATTTTACCTTTCGAGGGGGTTTTATCCATATTGATTAATATTAGTAATGTTATTAAAGTATTTTCAAGGCTTGCGAAATCCCGCCGCTGATATTTTCAACCATGCCCGCCGGTAATCGGTTTAATGCCCCTTTACGCCGCGTTTTAGCGTCAACGTAAAGCCCGATTAGTTCAACCGGCGTTAATTCCTTTAATGTGTCCTTTACCCGTTCCAATTCATTGACCTGATCGTATAAAACCATGTATTAAAATAATGTATCAATTAATTCCTCTGCCGGGTTGTTATCAATCCGGTTTTCCTCATCAATAGATTTTAAATATATCTGAGTTGTTTTAGGGTCTGAGTGTCTTAAAACCCTCTGAGCGGCGAAAAGATCACCCCCCGCCCTGAGTATTGAAACCGCGCAAGTATGCCGCAATGAATGAGCGGAAAAGCCGTTTATAAAGCCGCAAGCGGTTAGCCCTCGTTTTGCTATTTCGCTAATTGAACGGGGTGTTAACCTTTGACCGCTTGAATTATTATTAGACCGGCTTAAAAACATCGGTTCTTTTGGGCTGAGTTTACCCCGGGTTTTCAAATACGCCTTTAATGGATCATGCGCGGATTTTGTCAGTACAACATAATTATCAAAGTCGTCGCGTCCCTTGCCATGAATCATAAGCACAAATTTTCCGCGCTTAACTTGTATTGATTCAATATTTAAGCGGCTCGCCTCAATAGTCCTCAACCCGGCGCGAACCAACAAATTAACAATTGCAAAATCTCGCGGGTCGTTATATTGGGATAAAAATTCTTTTACCATTTCGGGCGTAAGACTTTCTTTTGTAAAAGTGTCTTTTCGTTTGGGGCTTTTGATACCCCGGGCAACATTTGGGTAAATTTTGCGGTTTTCGGTATATTCAAAAAAGCACCTTACAACGGTAATGTAAGTATTTACAGTATTTACCGCCTTACCTTTTGAAAGTAAATCCTCGCGGTATCTGATAACATCCTTTCCGGTTATTGTGTTTAGATCAATGGCGGCAAGATGCACCCAAATAAAAAAGGCTTTTATAGCCCGGGCATATGTTTTGCGGGAATTTGGGCGTACATCTTGGCTTAAAATGAAATCTTTTACAACATCCTCAACGGATATACGATTAAGCGCCGGTTTAATTTCATCCTCAACCGGCTTAACGGTCAAGACCGGATATAATGTATTTGGCTGATCCTTTAATAAATTGGTATTTCTCATCTATAATATTTTAATAGCCCAAAGGTATGAATAATATTATTAAGTTTAATAATCTTATGAACATGACTAAGTAAGCAATTGAATGAGCGCTTTTTTACTTCTGCAATCCGATCTTTTTGCGTGTAAGCCGCTTTTATGATTTATCTTGAATTAATGCCGCGTTTACCGCTTTTTGGTCTAATTCCATCCAAGCGCCGGTTGCCGCGTCTACAATTACCGGAATAAGCCCGCCAAGTACATCTAAAACAATCCAACCCGCACCAACTTTAGAATTAATCGTTTTAACTATTGGCTTATACCCCTCTTTTCTAAATTCAATTATGTAGGTATCATTTTTATTAAGGTTTAGATTTACGGGGGTATTACCCATAAATAAACCATTTACATAAATTACCGCATTTGGCGGGGTGCTTGATACCGGGATCGTTGCTATTTGTGTGCTGAATAACGCCGCGCAACTATTCAAAGCAATTGCGACAATTGCCAAAATTGAGAATACTGTTAATTTCCGTTTCATGATTTCACCCGGTTTAATTGTCAGGATCAACCCAAACGCCAAAAATTAAAGTGCCGTAAATAGTCAGGGCGGCAATACTGCAAGCAATTGCATGAATCGCAAACGCTTTAATATCGGGGTGATTTGTCCAAGCAATAATTATCATTTTAATAAGATCAAAAAGGGCGTACCCGGTTAACATAACCGCGCCGACAATTTTAACCGGAAAAATAAATTGAATACCCGCGCCAACGTATAAGGCGATTATCTGAGCAAATCCGATGATCATACCGCCAAACCAAAGCGCGCAAAATATAAGCCAACCCGCACCCATTGACGCGGTATAACTAAAAAGCCACACAAAAAATAAACGCAATAACATTTGAGCAATGGTTATTGCAATACCCAAGGCAATAAAGCGCCATGTATAACTGAAAATTGATTTTACTGTTTTCATAATTTTAATCGTTTATAATTTCGTTTCAAATAAATCTGATATTTCAGCCTCACCGCTTTCATAAGTTACGCCGGTATGAGTATCAATTACATCGCCATTTCTGAGGGTTTCATAACGCCCCGCATTTGACCAATTGTAAAGGACATACCCCAACCAACCGATAAATAAAATAAGCGCTATTCTGAGCGCATTGTTTAACTTGTTTTTCATAATGCTAATCGTTGAATTGTACATGAATACCCAATATTTGCAAACCCCAAGTAATTACGCCCGCGCTTGTATGCCTATAAGTATGGTGTTTTATATCCCAATCAAGCCCCGGGGTATCAATATCAGATACCCGCCTTTGGTCTGAATAAATTGTTTTATTCCATGGTTGGCGGTCAACCCAAAGAAATAGTTTAAAGGCGGGGTTGTATTTGCCCGTTTTTCTAAAAGTACGTTTGAATCGAATCATAATTTTAATCGTTTATTAATGTTCATTTGCCCCTATTGATGCGACTTTATAAAATTGGTTGCTTGTATTAGTAATATTAACAAGCATTTAACAAGCCGTTTTTACTTCTGCAATCTCACATTTGTGCGGGTAAGCCGCCTTAACCGGTCTTGACCGTTTACACGGCTGTTAAATAATACCGGGCTTTGCATCGTTTTTTTTAAGAGCGCGCAATATTAATCATATTATTAATATTAACAAATGATTTTTATAATCTTTTGGCGGTTAGAATTTCGGAATAACCTCAACGGGAATATGGTATTTTGCGCGGGCGAGATTCAAAGCGGGCGGGGGGCTTATGTTTGGGAATGTTGACCAATAAAAAAACCCCCAAATACATGAGGGTCTTTTAAACCGCGACTTTTTAAAAAGGGTTAATTTAAAATGTCGTTTGCAATATTACGCCCTTATTCGGAAAGTTCAATATTTACTAAACTGTTTTTTGCCTTGATCAATTCTTTTGCCAAATCACCCGCCCGCGCTTTATCAATGTTCTGAATAAGAAAAAGAACCGGTAAAACTTGCCCCCGGTAAGTTGTGCAAATTTCAGCCGTAAAGCGGGGGTAAATGGTATGTTCTATAATTGCCCGCCCTTTATCATCCCGGTAAAACTTATAATTCATTTTTTGTAACTAATCAGTCCCGTTTCTAAAAATCGAAATCTGAGGTTGCTTATTAACTGATTATGAACAAAAATATGATAAAGGAGACAGTGTTTACGCTGCAAATCACAAAAAGTGAGTTTTTATTAACGGTTGTTCATATTTGAATCATAATAAACCTGGAAAATGTTTGGGAAATAGAATGTTAGGGATGAATTTTGACAAAAATCTTTTTTGTCAAAATCACCCACATACGAAGAATTATTAAATGTTGTAAGCAAACTGCTACAACTTGAAAAGAAATTTGAACAACTTGAACAGAAGAGCAAATTGCTTGAGAGGAAAAGCAAACTGCTTGAGAGGAATGCTGAACAGTTTAAAAAGAACGCTGAGCTTTGGAAAAGGAAAGCCGACCTATTTGAAGAGAAAGCCAATTTGCTACAACGAGAAAATGACATTTTGAAAGAAAAGCTGGCCAAATACGAAAACCCGAAGAATAGCAATAACAGTTCTGTACCTCCATCCAAGGATGAGAACCGTCCCTTCAAAAGTAAGAGTCTCAGAAAAAAGACAGGGCGCAAACCTGGTGGCCAAAAAGGCCATGAAGGAACGACCCTGGAGATGGTATCCGATCCTAATGAAATCATAGATCATGCACCGGAATATTGCAAATGTTGCGGGAAAGACCTTACAGATACACCCGGTGAATTTGTTGGAAGGAAGCAGGTTGTCGATCTTCCGCCTATTGAGCCGATTGTAACTGAACACAGGGTTTATAAGAAAGAGTGCGATTGCGGACATGTTACTATGTCTTCTTTTCCCGGCGATCTGAAAGCCCCGGTAAGTTATGGGCCCATGATAGAGAGTCTGACAGGATACTTTCATTCTCGTCAGTACATACCGTTTTTAAGGATGCAGGAATTATTCCGTGATATATTTTCCGTACCTATCAGTGAAGGTGGTATCCATTGTTTACTTAATCGCCTTTCAAGAAAAGCGCTTCCCCATTACCACAGAATCAGAGATATGATTAAAGATAGTTCGGTGGTAGGTACAGATGAAACCGGGGGCAGGCTTAATGGTAAAAAGATCTGGGTATGGACCTGGCAGAATGAGCGTTTGACCTGGCTGCGGGGCACAGATAACCGGGGGTACAGAACGATTGAAGAGAACTTTCCGGAAGGATTTAAGAAAGCTGTATTTGTACATGATTGCTGGAAGAGTCATTTTCAACCAGATGTTCAGACACATCAGCTTTGCACATCTCATCTGCTCAGGGAACTGAACTATTTTAAAGAAAGGTACAACAACCATCGATGGCCTGTCAGGTTTAGCAAACTCATCCTTGATGGTATCAAACTGAAGGAAAAACTAGCCCCTGGAGATTATTATCAGCCGATAAAAGAAAGAACGAAATTGGAAAACAGGCTGGAGAAACTACTTGCATACGAGATAGATGAAAAACTCAAGGAACTTGTTTCTTTCCGAAAAAGAATGCTCAAATACAAAGACTACATCCTTTATTTTTTGCACCATCCAAAAGTCCCACCGGATAATAATGGCAGCGAACGGGCGATACGGAATGTGAAAGTGAAGCAGAAAATCTCAGGACAGTTCAAATCATGGAGAGGAGTAGAAAACTTCATGGTCCTTAGAAGTATTACCGATACCACCTTGAAAAACGATCAGAATGTTTTGAGGGCTTTGAATCTTATCGCTAAATTGAACCCCACTGATTAGTTACCATTTTTTAAATGTGCTTTAGCGCGGGTTTTTGCATCCTCAAGGTCATGACCGGTGCAAGGTTCTAAAGCGGTAACGAATAAAAAAACCGGTTTCCCGGTTCTGTCAATTTCATAAGATGCACGAAAGCGCGGAAATTTATCATTTTCAATAACCTTTAAGCCCCTATAATTGACTGATTTTCTGAACATGGCTATATTTCGCCGGTCTGTTTTAGGGCTTTAATATCATTGTAAATTGTGCGCTCAGTTAAAAAAAGACTTTCGGCGATAATTGCAACGGTACGGGGTACACTTTTTTGCCGGTTGACATAACAACGCCTGACATAATCCCGGCGTTTCCTTATTTGTTTGGGGTTCTTATTCATCCTTTGAATTTTCAATTTTGAAACCCCCCGGCAATCACGAAACCGGGGGGCAATCAATCTAAATTAGCATGGAAAGACTAACTAAGAAGCATGATATACTTACTAAGAAATAACATTTGATCCCTCATAAGTGTATAATTTCAACTGATCAAAAACGAGTTCAATAAATTCGCGATCAGTCCAAAACTTATCAGATATATTAAGGGTTTTAATGACCGCTTTCAAAAAGTTTAAGCTTAATTCATGATCCATATTATAACTGCCAACCCAAAACCGGGGTAATTCATCAGCCTCTAAATATGTTTCATCTATTTCAGCCAATTCCAAGGGCGGGTTATAATTCAGAAAATGTACATTAAAAGACCCCTCTTTTAACAACATTGCAAAATCCGTCGGGATTCCCATATTTGAATATTCAGCCTCAGCCCCGTTGCTTGCTAATTCAGCCTCTAATAAGAAATTTACAACATGGTTTGCAACCTCTAATTTATCACCCTCACCAAATCCCGGTGTGCCGGTTTTGTTATTCCAATTAAACGATTGGGTTACAATCTCGCCAAACTTCAATAACTGATTATTTTGTCTAAGGGTTTTTTTTGTTGATAAGGAAAGCTTTGCGCGCTTATCTGTTACAAAGTTCAATTCTTGATTTGTGTAATTCATTGCACTAAATTTTTGTTATAATGTATTGATATTCAAAATTCAATTACCGTTTCGCCAATAACAAATACTTGCTTGCGCTCTGTTATTTCCTGTTTTACCTCTAATGTATCACCGTACCCCCGATCTTTTCCCAATGTGCTGAGAATATACCGCACCGCTTTCCAATCGCCCCGGCTTAATGCCTCAAAAAGCTTATCTTCTGCAAGGTCTTTTTTGGTTTCCCGGTGGGAAAATCGTTCTTCATTTACAATTTTTTTCAGTTTCGGGTTTCGGCTTATCCTTTTTTCAAGTCCAACCCGGGTAATATTTAAACTTTCTGCCGCCTTTGATACATTCCCCTTTTCTGATCTTATCGCCTTAACTACGTTTTTCAAAGGAATTGCCACAATAAAAAAAAGTTAAAAACTGTATACATTGTATACCGAGTAAACATTAAAGTTTTAAAAAGTCCCGGGGAAAGCGCGACCCGACCCCGGAACTTATAACGATAATCCAAAATTCAAAACCGCGCCAAGCGTTATAAATAAATAATTATCCTTGTAAAAATACTGCAATAATAACCCAAAGTCAAGTAAATGCTTTATTTTCAACGCTTTACAATTGACGTAGTTTCAGCGGTCAACCTTTGGAACTTATAATAATTGAGGTAATTAGGCTATTGATTTATTTATTTTTATTTCGGTTGGTTTTACCGGCAAAACGAGCCAACAAACGCGGGCAATAAAAGATAATTAGATGCTTTTCTATTATTGAAATATGAGCCAACCTCAACGCCTCAACCGATGCCGAAACATAGAAATAAGATGCAATAAGGCGGTAAGTTGAACCGGTTTAAAGGCATAAACAACGGATTGCAGAAGTAAAAAACCTCATTCAATTATGATTAATATGATTAAGGTTATTAAGGTATAACCGGCGGCAACCTCATCCAATAAAAAACCGGAGGCGGTCAAACCCCCGGGAAAACACTATGTTTTTTTAAAATCCCCGGGAAAGGATTTAATACAAAAATATGCAATTGCCTTGACTATGTAAAGCCGGGTTAAGGTCAAGACCGGCGGCGAAATTATGAGCCAACCTCAACGCCTCAACAAATTCGGGCGTTTATTTCTCTTTGTCGGTTATAAGAACTGAATTAACAAAATTTTCAAATTGGACAATGCCCTTATTTAAACAGGCATCTATTAAATCTGATTTTTGTTGAGTGGGGTTGGTTTGGCTTGAGGTGTAATAAGTATTGCCCGCTTTCATTTGCTGAAACTCGTTATAATCTGAGGTTGATACTTCAACTTTCTTATGATAGGTTTCATTGTGGTAAATGATTATTGCACTTATTACAGAGGTTGCCTCCAATGAGGTTTTAACATTCCCGGTAAACATTGCCCCCCCCATTGATGTTGCAGATTGATCCCGAAAATAAAAATCCTCCAATACAAGCATTACAACCATTGTATCTTTAGAGTATTCGGTATATTTTGCAGAAAAATAGCCGTTCCAAATTTTCTTAAAAGCGGTTTCAATAGGGTATTTTAACCAATCATTATTGGGTGTTTCATTCCCGTTCTTGGAAATCGCCGTATATTTCAAAAACCCATCAGGAATATTAGATGAAATTGTAGTATTAGCGTTTATGTTCTTGTTTTCGGCAAGTAACATCGTTTGATCGCTTAAATTAGTCTGCATTGGAATTGTTACGGTACATGAAATAGCAATGCAACACACGCAAAGCATGACAATTAAATTTTTCATAATGATATTTTTTGAAGGTTTAGTTAACTAAAGTTATCAGGATATATCATAAATCCCAAATATTGAAAAGCGCGTGTTTGTTGTCCCGCTTGAATTTTCGCCCGCGCAATGAGGCATTTTAAAGCGTTTTAAGCAATTGACCCTTTTTTCGGGCGGGTATGTATGATTAAAGTAAGATCGTTGAAATTTATCCCGGTTCTGACGGTCATTTTTGGAAATTTCGTTAAACCTCAA
>JABUBK010000212.1_pt1 | contig 12980 bp, 10 predicted proteins | sample 7332671 | NCBI WGS metagenome assembly JABUBK01 (sample SAMN07256342, study PRJNA390944) | subsurface metagenome | isolation source: Methane hydrate marine sediment | place: Pacific Ocean: Eastern North Pacific, ODP site 1244 | collected 2002
ATTAAATTAGGATTTAATATACACAAGGTTTATCTGGGTAGACTGGATGAAAGCTATGAGGAAGAATTACCCTATAATGATGGAGTTGAAATAGCGATTAAACCAAAAGAAATAAAGACTATTATTTTAGAAGTATTATAAATTAAGTATAAATAGGTGGAATATTGGTTATGACTCTTACATGAAGTCTCCGAGAGAAAATAAACACCTAAATGGCGCAACTAAAGAGAGCTCCAAATAAAAGAAGATATAAAAAAATCACCCGATTTCGTCATAAAAAAATCAAAGGAGGATGCTTCGACTAATAATTGCTGTTCTTAAGAAAAGTTATATTGACAAACTTAGTTACAAAATAAAAAAGAGCAAGCTATAAAGAAAACCATCTTTTGCAGCTTACCCTTTTTTATTTTGTATTTTTATTTCTACTCAATTCTTCCCAACTCTACCTACATTCCGGAGAGTTCTTTCTGTACTTCCGCAAAACGCAGGGAATAGTATTCCCGATTCTGCTGATTCATAGTGGTAATAGTATTATGTATCTCTTTGGTATTTTCCAGGACCTGCCGACGGGGCAATTCCTAATCTTTAGGAAAACCCTTTCAGAATTTACTAAAAGAAATATTTCCTGATTACATAAGAAGAATCTTTCAGGTAAAAGGACAGAGTAAGCAAGTAATATTATTATTTTCTTACTCTGTCCTTTATTATTTGCATAAAAATATTTAGGAATATAAGAGAATTTTTATTGGCACTTAGATAATTCAAATTAAATAATATTTCTATCAAAGATATTGAGAGTTAAATATATTGTCAATAATAAAGACCCCAAAGGAATAAGTGCAGTTTTAAATTTTAAATAGTACATTTTAACTTTTGGCTAACATTCAATAAAAATAAAATAAAAATATGCTTGACATTTTTCTACTTTAAGTATAAAATAAACACAATACAATCAATAATAATCAAAAAAATGTTATTTTGGAAAGCATATGAACAAAAATAAACGTTTCACGAAAATATTAGATATTCTGAAAACCGAGGGGAATGCCTCAACGAAATTTTTTATCAGGTGTTTTGCAGGTATCCGAAGCTACTATAAGGAGGGATCTTACAGAACTTGCTGGGAGTGATCATTTCCCCATAAAGAGAGTTCACGGAGGAGGAATTTACTCCTTAGAAAAATTAGGCTTAGAGCCAATGTTTAATATAAAACTTTCTCGATTAGTGGAGGAGAAGAAAAAAATAGCAAAATTAGCTGCTAGCTTAGTGGAGGACGGAGATACAGTAATTCTTGATTCAGGAACTACTGCTTATTACCTTGCTAGTGAACTGGTAAAAAAGAAAGGTTTAAAAATTATTACTACGGATATAAAAATTGCTGAAAAACTTGGCAGATATCCTACTGTTCAGACCATCATTATAGGAGGAGAAGCAAGATCTGGATATTTCAGCATTGGAGGAGAAATAGCCATTAGATATCTTAGTGAATTTAGAGCAGATAAAGGTTTTCTAGCTGCTGATGGATGGGATCTAAATGGTGTTTATAATTCCTCTATGTTTGAAGTTGGAATAAAGAGATCGATAATTAAAAGCTCTAAAAAAATTTATTTAATAGCAGATTATACTAAATATGGGAAAGTAGCCTTAATTAAGGTAGCTGATATAGAAAAATTTGAGACAATTATTGTAGATGAGCCTTTACCTGAAGACATATTGAAAAGTTTGGAAGAGAAAAAAATAAAAATAATTTTTTAGAAAGAAGAGGGGTTTTATGGATATTAAAAGTAATTTTGGTAAGAAAAAAATAATTATTGGGATGGCTCATTTCACACCATTACCAGGGTTTCCTCTCTATGAAGACGATAGAGGGATAGACTACATTATAAGAAGAATAAGAGACGACGTAAAAAATCTCCAGGATGGTGGAGTAGATTATATCATGTTTTGTAATGAAAACGACAGACCTTATAGACTGAAGGCAGATTATACTAGCGTGGCAGTTATGGGGAGGACTATTGGAGAAATCAGCAGGGAGATTAAAGTACCGTTTGGAGTAGATATTCTTTGGGATCCAATAGCTGCTATATCTGTAGCAAAAGCAACGGGAGCTTCTTTTATTAGAGAAATTATTACGGGAGCATATGTCTCTGATATGGGGTTATGGAATACTAATGTAGGAGAATTATACAGATATAGAAAACTAATTGATGCCGATAATATAGATATTTTTTTTAATATATCAGCGGAATTTGCTTACAATCTTGATAGAAGACCTTTAGAGGAGATAGCGAAAAGTGTGGTATTTTCTTCATTGGCTGATGTAATACTCGTTTCTGGTCCAAAAACAGGGATTTCTCCTTCTTTAGAAATGATAAGAAAAGTAAAAGAAGGGGTTAAAGATGTTCCTGTTTTTGTTAATACAGGTTTGAATACAGAGAATGTAAAGGAATTATTAAAGATAGCAGATGGCGCTATTGTAGGGAGTAGTTTGAAAAAGGAGGGAGTTACTTGGAACCCTGTAGACAAAGAAAGAGTTAAGAAATTAATGAAAGTTGTTAGTGAAATAAAATGAAAGATCTGGTTTTAGGCATAGATATTCTTGTAAACAATGCAGGAGTTTCTACTATAAATTAGTTCTGGAAATTAACGGAAAAAGAGTGGGATTTCAATATGAATATAAATGTAAAAGGTGTTTGGCTGATAACGAAATATATTGTACCTCATAATATGATAGATAGAAAGAAGAAAAGGGAAGATTATAAGCCTTGCATCTATGGCTGTAAAAATTGGAGCGCCTCTTTTAGTTCATTATTCTGCTTCTAAGTTTGCTGTAGTAGGATTTACTTAATCTATTGCCAAAGAATTGGCTCCTTATGGAATTAATGTAAATACCGTATGCCCAATGAGCAAGAATATTACTAAAAAAGCAGAAGGAGAAAGTAATTTATGTCTTATAGTATTTTTGAAACTATGATTACCATTGGTTTTCGTTCTGGAGATATTATTAGGGAATATTTTGAAAATCATAATTATTCCATATCTCAAAAAACTAGTTCTTTTGACCTGGTAACTACTGCAGATAAAGAATCACAAAAGGTTATTATTGCTACTCTTTCTTCTTGTTACCCAGAAATAGCCATTGTAGGGGAAGAGGGGGCAAAGATTGAAAAACATGCAAAAGTTTTTTATGTAGATCCCTTGGATGGAACTTTAAATTTTGTCCATAAAATTCCATTTTTCGCTGTTTCTATAGGTTACTGGGAAGATGGAGAAGCTTCAATGGGAGTAGTGTTTGATCCCATAAGAAGAAACTTGTTTTATGCAAAAAAAGGAGAAGGAGCTTTTTTAAATGGGAAAAGAATAAAAGTTTCTTCCCCTAAATCTTTGAGTAATGCTTTGTTGGTCACAGGTTGGCCTTATAATAAAGATAAACACCGTAAGTCTGTGGAGGATGTAAAATCTGTTTTAAATTTTACTGAGGCTCGAGTATTAGGAAGTGCAGCCCTGGAATTGTGCTATATCGCGACAGGTATCTTAGATGGATATTGGGAATATTCCCTATCTCCATGGGATCTTGCAGCAGGAGTTTTAATTGCAAAAGAAGCTGGGGCTATAATATCGACTCCTTCTGGGGAGGAATTTGATCTATTTAAAGGAGACATATTGGCTATTGCTCCCAATCTATATCAAGAATTTATAGAATTAATAAAGAAAGGATAATTCTCAAATTGATTGAAAGAATTTTTTATTATAGAGAATTGATTACCATTGATATTTAATATAAGGAAATAGTGAAATGCATCACTAGGATTAATCAGAGGCAGAAAGGAGGTTCAAGATAATTTAAATTTGGCCTACGATCCTGTGAGGATAGAGAAAATAAAAGAGGAGATTCTGGCATGCAAATCTGTAACCACATCCTGAGGCCAGGACAAGTAATTTATTAAAAAAAAGGAGATTTTTATCATGATCAATAAAAAGTTTCTTCTAAAAATTAGTATGATTCTTTTGTTATTTCTCTTGATTGGTTTTTGTGCTGATGCTGCTGGTAATAATAAAATTGTAATTGGTGTGCAGAATGAACCGGGCACTCTTGATCCACATCGGTTAGATTCAAGGATGGCAAGGAAAGTTATGAATTTTATTTTTGATCAGTTAATCTGGATACATCCTGAAACAAATGAATTCATACCGGGACTGGCTGAATCTTGGGAAGTTTCTGAGGATGGTTTAGTTATTACTTTTCACCTGCGGGAAGGAGTTAAGTTTCATGATGGGAGTCCTCTGACCGCTGAAGACTTCAAATATACCTACGAAAGGGCATTGGATCCAGCTACTAAAGCAGGATTCATCTTTAACGATATTGGGCCACTGGAGAAAGTAGAAGTGGTTGATGAGCTTACATTCAAGCTTATTTATCGGGAACCCTTTGCAACCTTGCTTTACAATGCGGCTATTCTGGATTTTACTCCTATTAATAGAAATAGTGTTGAGGCTCAGGGTGAGGAATTTGGCACTAATCCAGTGGGTGCCGGGACCGGTCCGTACAAGTTTAAGAGTTGGGAACCCGGGCAATCGATAACCGTTGTCAGAAATGAAGACTATAACTGGGGGCCGGAATTCTATGAAAATCAGGGACCTCCACATATTGAAGAGATAGAATTTCGGATGATACCTGAACTTGAAGTACAAACAATGGCTTTACTGGCGGAAGAAATTGATTCAGCTGACTTTTTACCTTCCAAAGATGTAGCAGAATTAGAGGCTCATCCGAATATTGTTCTATACGAACAACACCTTCCAGGTATGGGTTTATATGCAGCCTTTAATGTTTCAAAGCCTCCTTTTAATGACCCTATGGTCAGAAAGGCCGCAAGTCATGCTGTGGACAAGCAAGCCATAATAAAAGTTGTCAAGATAGGTCAAGCCACAGTGGGCCATGGGCCGTTTCCTTTCTTCTGGTTTGGATTCAATAAAAAGATTGAAGATTATTATGGGTATGATCCCGAACTAACAAAGAAAATGCTTGATGAGGCAGGTTGGAAGGTTGGCCCAGATGGTATACGTCAAAAAGATGGTGTTAGGTTGGCAGGAGATTTTATGGTCCGCCATAGGGATGATTACATTAATTCCGCACAGATGATTCAGGAAATGTTCAAAAAAGTTGGTATAGGTCTTGAAATTCAGATATTAGAATGGGGTGCATTGATGGAGGCAATATGGGGCGGAAAACATCACTTTACCATGATGGGGCACGGCGGTTCTTGCCCTGAAAGTGTAATATACAGCCACTTCCACAGCGATAATCTCACAAGCTGGAATCTGGCTAAGATATCGGATGAGAACCTGGATGAGTTGATCGAAAAAACAAGGGTGACTATGGATATAGAGAAGAGAAGAGAAATGTTAGAAGAGTTCCAGGAAATTGTTATGATTGAAAAGGCCCTATGGATTCCAATTTATAATGACATAGAGTATGACCCCGTAAATACTAGAATTCAGGGTACGAAGTTCCATCCGTTCATGTGGATACTTCCTAATGATGCACGGATAGTAGAATAAAGCAAGAAATATTTAGCTTGAATTTGAATATTACCAGGTTTAGGTTTTAGAATGACTGTAATATTAGCGGCGCGCAGGGCAGTTGGGAAAAATATTATATTAACTCCCTATTTCCCTGCGCCTTATAGCCTTATAAGGACATTTCAAGGGAACTCTTTAATCAAGGGTTTTTTAAAGTTGTATATAAACTGTTCATAAATATAACATACTTTAAATTTAAAGGGAGGAGTTTAATATTACAACATATATCATAAGGCGTATTCTTTTAGCAATTGTAGTTATTTTTGGAGTAACATTGCTGATATTCCTATTAGTACATTTAATACCCGGAGATCCTGCAGCTCAAATGCTGGGACACATGGCAACAACTGAAAGCGTTGCCAGGTTAAGGGAAAGTATGGGCCTTAATGACCCCTTGCCAACCCAGTATATTAGATTTATTAAGAAAGCTTTGGTTGGGGATATGGGCAGGTCCTTCAGATCCAACCGGACTGTTGTATATGAAATATCTAAAAGGTTATGGCCAACTGTACAGCTTGCTATCACAGGTGTTGGAATAGCTTTTATACTTGGAATTACTGCAGGAATTATTGCAGCAGCAAAAAAAGATACATGGATAGATTCCCTTGTTATGATCTTTGCCATGTTTGGGATATCGATGCCTAACTTTGTTTTAGGTATGTTTATACTTCTTCTTTTTTCAATCCGGCTGGGGTGGTTGCCTGTAATGGGCTATGGTACCCTAAGGCACCTTATTGGTCCTGCAGTAAGCTTAGGATTATTGTATTCTGCAATAATGGCCAGACTGGTTAGGTCCTCAATGATTGAGGTTCTGGGAATGGATTATATCCGCACGGCCAGAGCCAAGGGGGTGCCGAACAGGGTGGTTTTCTATAAACATGCCCTGAAGAATAGTTTGATTCCAGTTATCACTGTTGCGGGTATGTATTTAGGAGTGCTTTTGGGGGGAACCGTTGTGATAGAATCGCTTTTTTCCTGGCCAGGTATTGGAAGACTGGCAATTGAGGCGATATATGCCAGAGATTATCCGCTGGTACAGGGGATAGTTCTTCTTGTTGCAACAGCCTTTGTGTTTATTAATTTAATTGTTGATCTCAGCTATGGTTTATTGGATCCAAGGATTAGATATGAATGATTATCTCCATAAATATAATTGAGAATAGGAGCTTAAAGTTTGTGGATAAAAGGCACTGGAACAAATTTAAAAAGAGAAAAATTAATTTTGTAGCTCTAGCTATTATTGTTTTACTAGCAATAATAGCAATATTTGCACCCAATTTTTCTCCTTATGAACCACTGGCACAGGATTACGAAAACATATTATTACCTCCCTCTCGCTCCCATATTTTTGGTACTGATAACCTGGGTAGAGATATCTTCAGTAGAGTCATCTATGGCAGTAGAATTACGGTGCAGATAGGGTTATTTGCTTCGATCTTAGCAAGCTCTTTAGGACTAATACAGGGCCTTATTGCTGGTTATTTTGGAGGAATTCTTGATACCCTTATAATGAGATTTACCGACATTCTCTTATCAATTCCGACTATTCTACTGGCCATTGCGATAATTGCAATTCTCGGCCCTTCAGTTAACACTCTTATATTTGCCATAGCCATAGCTTCTATGTCGCAGTTTACCAGGGTTGTGAGGGGAACGGTGCTTTACGTTAAGGAATATACTTTCGTTTTAGCCAGTAGGGCTATAGGACAGGGGGATTTAAATATTTTATTTAAACATATACTTCCCAATATATTGGGACCCGTAATAGTATTAGCTACAATTAGGGTTGCGGGGGCTATTCTTGTTGGTGCTGCACTTAGTTTTATTGGTCTGGGAGCTCAGCCACCGACTCCAGAATGGGGAGCATTGTTGAATGAGGCAAGAATATATTTAAGGACAGCCTGGTGGTTTACATTATTCCCGGGAATGACATTAGCTGTTACTATATTATCAATTAATATCCTTGGTGATTCTTTAAGGGACATTTTTGATCCCAAGACCTATTATAGTTAAAATTTTGTTGACGATGAGACGATTTTAGCCAGTAAGGTAATTGACAATAGGCGGGTACTCAATTTTAATTGAACTCGCCCGACGCAACGCCTGGAAAATATTGATATCTGTAAATAGCCTGAATGGAAACACTAAATAATATTTTAAGATTTTTCCATTTGGAACAGGTTTTGTAATAGTGCGTTTTGAAGGTTTAATACCGGATAAAGGTTTGTTTGTAAACTTTTTTGACAGTAAAATTGTTACTGGCTCCAAAAAAGGCAGGAGACTCAGTTAAAGCTTCTTATCACTTGCATGCTGCGTTTAATGTCTATATACTAGACACCGCAGGATGTAATAAGGTATGTCCACATCCTAAGGCTAAGACAAGTTATAAAAGGCAGGTGAAATTTATGGCAAGAGAGAAATTAATTGAATTAAAGAATTTAAGGACATACTTCTATTCCGATGAGGGCACTTCGAAGGCGGTTGATGGAGTAGACTTTGATATATATTGCGGTGAAACACTAGGGGTTGTCGGCGAATCAGGTTGTGGCAAGAGTGTTACTGCTCTGTCGATTATGCGTTTAATACCCGAACCACCCGGCAAAATTATCGATGGAGAGATATTTTTTAAGGGCAAGAATCTGCTGGATTATAGTCGGAGAGAGATGGATAATATTAGAGGAAATGATATCTCTATGATCTTTCAGGAGCCAATGACATCCCTTAATCCTGTCCTTACCGTCGGTGATCAGATCTCCGAGGCTATTTTGTTCCATAAGGATGTTAACAAAAAGGAAGCCAAAGAGCAGTCGATTGATATGCTGAAGAAGGTAGGAATACCGATGCCCGAGCAGAGATTTAGGGAATACCCCCACCAGTTAAGTGGTGGAATGAGGCAGAGGGTGATGATTGCTATAGCCCTATCCTGTGATCCCAAGCTTTTGATTGCTGATGAACCAACAACAGCTCTTGATGTAACCATTCAGGCTCAGATTCTGGATTTGATAAATACCCTGAAGAACCAGTTTGATATGTCGGTTATGATGATAACCCATAATCTGGGAGTAGTAGCCGAAGTCGCAGACCGGGTAGCTGTTATATATGCCGGTAAGGTAGTAGAATACACCGACGCAAAGAACTTGTTTGGGGATCCTCAACACCCCTACACGTGGGGCTTAATGAATTCCCTCCCCCGGATGGATAAGGATGTAGAGAGGCTAGAGATGATTCCCGGGATAGTACCCAGTCCTTTGGAGTTTCCCGAGGGATGCAAATTCAACCCCAGATGTCCTTTAGCTGATAAAAAGTGTATTGCTGAAGATCCTGATATCGAAGAGGTTAAAGCAGGGCATAAGGTTAGATGCTGGCACTATAAACAACTTAAACAACTTAAACAAAAATTGGAAGATGTATAGATATATAACTGGAGGGGAGAAGTTTGGCAGTTGAGGAGAAGATATTATTGGAAGTAAAGAATCTTAAAAAATATTTTCCGGTTAAGGCCGGGGTTTTCCGTAAGACAGTCGGTTATCTTAAGGCTGTTGATGATATCAGTTTTTATATCAAGGAAAAAGAGACTTTGGGCCTGGTGGGAGAGTCAGGCTGTGGCAAGTCAACAACTGGGTTAACTATCCTCAGGTTAGAAGAACCGACAGCAGGTGAGGTCAGATTTGCAGGAAAGAATGTCTTAAGCTTAAACAAGAAGGAGCTCAAGAAGATACGCAGGGATATGCAGATTATCTTTCAGGATCCCTATTCTTCCTTGAATCCTCGAATGATGGTAGCTGATATAGTAGGTGAACCCCTGTATGTTCATAAACTGGTTAAAAATAAAAAGGGAAGAAATGAGAAGGTCAGAGAACTGTTAGAGAGTGTTGGCCTGACTGCCGAGCAGATGAAACGTTATCCACATGAATTCAGCGGTGGTCAGCGACAAAGAATAGGGATAGCCAGGGCTCTAGCGGTAAATCCCAAGTTAATTATTGCCGATGAACCCGTATCGGCCCTTGATGTATCGATCCAGGCTCAGGTAATTAATATTTTGCAGGATTTGCAGAGGGATCTAGGTTTAACATACCTCTTTATTGCTCATGACTTAAGTGTAGTTAAGCATATCAGTGACCGGGTGGCGGTAATGTATCTTGGCAGGATAGTGGAGATAGCCAACAAGAAGGCTCTTTTTAGTAATCCTCTTCATTTCTATACCCAGTCATTAATGTCTGCAATTCCTGTTCCAAATCCGATTTATAAAAAGAAAAGGATTATTCTGAAAGGGGATGTTCCCAGTTCGGTTAATCTACCAGCAGGCTGCCGTTTCCATCCACGCTGCCCCAAGGCAATGGATATTTGCAGGGAGAAAGAGCCTGTATTTAAGGATTGCGATAGTTACGGGCATTATGTAGCCTGTCACTTGGTGTGAAAATAGGATTTTTGTATATCTTAACATGTACTTTTCAAACAATATTATGATTTCTTATGTTCTATGGCCTATAAAATAAACTGTATAAATTAAATTTATAGTTGGTAAATTAATAATAAAAGTAGTAAATGGGGGAACCAGAAACTGCAACACTTCTATCGCTCTTTAGACCTATTATCTGAAAGTAAAGAAATATTTGAAGAAGAGATATTCTACAAAAAAAGTAACCTTTTCAATATGCAGGTAATGGCTGCTACTGCCAACCCCATAGCAGACTTTCACTGCCAAGCTATTATTCATGCCAGGCGCACTGGATACCCATTTCCAAATGATATATATCTAGGCTTTTCCTATCGAACCAAATACTTCATTTCTCTTAGCAACTACTTTCTTCACTCCTGCTTTAATGGCAGTGATGAAATTTACAACCATTTTATATTCCCCGGTATTTACTAATTCTTTAATGTTAGCAATTGCCTGTAGGCTCATTTCAGTAAAAACATTGATCTTGCAAATTCCTTCTTTTATAACCAATCTTAAATCATCATCAGAAATTCCAGATCCTCCATGAAGTACCAGAGGAACTTTGCTAGCTTCATTTAATTGAATCAGCCTTTCATGATCAATCTTTGGGACTTTATTATACACGCCATGGGCGTTACCAATAGACACCGCTAAGGCATCTACTCCGGTTTCTACTACAAATTTTTTGACTTCTTCGGGATCAGTCTTATAAGAATCATCATCAGTAGTACATAATTTGCTTGCCGTTCCTGCATGACCCAGTTCTCCTTCTACCGAGATCCCTAAATGTTTACAAGCTCCAACTACTTTTTTAGTAATCATAATATTCTGTTCTAATGGATATTTAGAAGCATCAATCATGATTGAAGAAAATCCATTACGAAGAGCAGTTATACAATACTCATAAGATTGTCCATGATCTAAGAGTAGAGCAATAGGAACTGATGATTCTGCAGCCATTTTTTTGCAAACCATGCTTATAATTTCATTGTTAAAAAATTTCTTAAACCCTTCCGCAATCATTAAAATTGTGGGAGATTTTTGTTTCTCAGCTATTTCTATCACAGCTTCGATGCTTCCGATATCAAAAATATCATAAGATCCAACAGCATAATGTTCTTTCCTTGCTTTTTGCAACATTTCTTTCATACTAACTAATGCCATAATTCTTATCCTCCCTTTATCATTTTATTTTTTATCAAAGAAACTATTTATATTTTTAATTATTGATATTAATTTATTTTTTAATAATTTGACTAAAACTGATATCCTGGACCATGAAGTTGAATTAATCCTTCGGGTTTATATTCTTAACAGATCCTTTTAGCTTAAATAACATCTTTCCGTAAAAAAATAATTCTTATATCAGGACACTATCAAGCAATATAAATATTTTAATACCTAATACTCAACCTTTTAATTCTAGAATATCTGAATAAATATTATTACTAATTTTTTCGCTCTCCCTGGTTTATTGTATTTTATGGTTAGATAATTAAATTAATTAACTATCTTAGAAATACTCAAGTTTATTAATTAAGAACCTTCTCCCTCTTTTTACCTCTTAAATTTAATAAGACATCCAGTGTATTTTCAAATGTTATAGACATCTCTACATAATTTTAATTTATTATGAAAAATATCCTAGTAGTCTGTTTTCTTATAAAACTATAGAAGTTCTATAAGTATCAGGTGTTGTTGCTTTTTCAAAAGCTCTTTGTATCTCTTTAAGTGGATATTTTTCTTCAATTAAAGGAGTTGCATCAATTTTGTTTTCAGATAGTAAATCTGTTGCTTTCTGGTAATCAGCACTACTACAGCCACAAGTACCTATAATTTCGAGCAATTTATAATGAACAGTATTTGGATCTAAATTCCATTTGGGAGCTGGGTAACCACTTGCGAAAATGAGTAATTTACAGCCTAGTGATGCTATTTCTAGAGCTTGATTATAAGCCTGGGTAACTCCAACAGCTATTATTATGACATCAAGTCCTCTCCAATTTGTATATTCTTTTATTTTTTCAGCGTAATTATCTTTGGTGATATTAATAAGTTTATTAAATCCCATTTCTTTTACGGTTTTTAATTTTTTAGTTGATATCTCAGATATGATAACATCAGCACCATAATATCTTGCTGCTAGTGAATTCAAAACACCCATGGTGCCAGCACCAATTACTAAAACCTTTTGTTCATGTTCTATCCTGACTTTTTGTAAACCACTTACTACGGTTGCTAAAGGTTCGGAAAATCCCGCATTTTCAAAGGGTAAATCTTTACTAACCTTAAAAATATGTTTGGATTTAAAAACCTGATATTCTCCACACCCATATAATCCATAGTAACCATATTTATCTTTCCTCCAGCCTAGATAATTTTTGCAATACTTAGAATTTTTACCTTGTCTGCAATTCCAACATTCTAAACATGGTTGATAAATATTTGCTACAACGTGATCTCCTACTTTAAGATTCTCAACTTCATTTCCTAATTTGACGATTACACCAGAGCTTTCATGGCCAAAGGCTGTGGGCACTGGTTGGTGAGGTCTAAGACCTGCCCATTGTTGATAATCGCTAGTACAAAGATTGCAAGCTTTATTTTTTATGAGAACTTCATGTTCTTTTATTGAAAATACTTCATGTTCGCGTACTTCTGCTTTCCTTTCAGAAACAATGACTCCAAACTTCATTTTTTCCATTATTTCTTACCTTTCCAAGGTATACTAAATTCATCAGAGAACATTACAGTATCAACACCACCATTTTGTAGTTCTATCAAATCCTTACGAGCTCATTCAATTATTTTTTTATCCATTCTTTCTTGTCAAATAAAGGTTCACCTGATGCGCGCTTAAGTGACACATAGCCATGATAGATTTCTGCAGCTAAATATTTCTTCTATCCATAGCTACTCATTTTGATCATCTCTTTTTATTGTTTAAATTTAAATA
>JABUBK010000213.1_pt1 | contig 12965 bp, 24 predicted proteins | sample 7332671 | NCBI WGS metagenome assembly JABUBK01 (sample SAMN07256342, study PRJNA390944) | subsurface metagenome | isolation source: Methane hydrate marine sediment | place: Pacific Ocean: Eastern North Pacific, ODP site 1244 | collected 2002
CTATTCCTCCTCGGGTAATCCATGGTTTTTGTATCTTTATTACTTTTCCCCCGATTGAGATAATTCCTTTATCCAATTCTCTTGAGATGCCCCCAACAACAAACCTCTCTGAAACTTGTGCAGATGGAGGATAAAAAGTAAGCTTTCCTTTTCCAGCCATTGTCATAAATTCAATCTGCTTCGAAACTTTACCGACAGATATTGAAGGTTGAAATCCTCCTGTTCCAATTCCAAATCCTTTACCTAATCCTTTAATTTTTGTACCAACACCATAGAGAACTTCTCTGCCAGTCATAAATTCATAAGTTTTAGCATAAACTTCTCCTCGTCCAATTATTGCATACCGTCCTTTAGGAAGTTGTTTTGATATTACTTGCGAACTTTTGATTATTTTTGTTCCGCCAATTTGATATTTTGCCCCATAAGTTTCTTTGATTATTCCACCCTTTAATGTTTCTCTAATTCCAAGTTTAAGTTGAGGTTTTGCAGCAATGGATCCCCTAATCTCTTCCATTGTTATACTTCTCTGTAAAGCTCCCATTGTAGCACCCATACCGAACACTCCTGCACCCATCATCACAACCCCAAGAGCTTTTTTTGGAATTGTTGGTGCTTCAATAGTTTGCTTCATACCTCTCCCATAAATATATCCTGAAACAACTGCTGCTCCTGCTGGAGTTACAGAAGCTCCAATCAATGCACCTGTTTCAACGACCACAGGCACACCTCTTGAAATTCTTACACCTGTCCTTTCATATAATTCTGAAGATGGTCCATACCCCTTCATTTCTGCATATTCAAATTTGGTTCCCTTGAATAAGTCAGATTCTGAAGGAGATATAATTGTCCCAAATTGTGGCTCTCCAGCAACAGTAATTTTTTCTTCACCTTTTAATTTTCCAGTATGTTTATATGGATCAAAAATATATCTGATTCCTTTAGAAACATCAAATTCAGTTATAAGTCCCGTCGCTGACATTTGAAAGCCAGTCGGGATTCTTCTTGCAGACCACTTAATTGCTTCTCGTCCTGTTAATTTCATTGGCATTGATGGACCCCCATAAGCAGAAATTATAGAAGGTGGTGGAGCTGTTACTTCCTCTTTTCTTGGAGCATAGAATTCACTGAAAGGAGATATAATTGTCCCTTTGATTGTTGCTTCTCCTTTCCTCCGTCGTATTCCTTCTTTATATTCAGCTAATCTTAATTCACGGATACTTTTCCATCCGCCAAGAAATTTCTGTTTTTCTAATTTTGTAAATGGTTCTCCTCTTCTTTTTTCTGCTTCCTTTAATTGTTTTTGTCTTAGAAGGATAAGAGCATCTCCAACAATTTGATCAGGAACTCCTGTCCCTAAACTTTCTATTAAAGCTTCTTGTTCTTTCAAAGCCAGTGCTTCTTCAACTGATGTTGTTGGTCCTGTGGTTGTTGTCGTCGGAGTTGTTCCTCCACCACCACCCCCAAACCAACTGGGACCGGGATCACTTGCTTCTTCCATTCCTCCTTCAATGCCCCCCCCAACACCACCAACAATTTCTGGGGCGCTATAGACAGGCATACCAACTTCCATAGGAGGAGACTCTTGAACTGGAGAGCCAAACTTTTTTTTAAGCCATCCTCCTACTGTCATTCATTTCACCTATTTTTTTATTTTTGATTAAGATTAGATTTCCACCAGTTCCAATTATAATAAATATAAAGACCATTCCAAAAGCCCCAAAATTATTTCCGACGGAAAATTGATATAAAATAGATGTATAATAAAATCCTCCAAATATAAAATTATCAGGATCGTCTAATCCAGCTTTATTTTCAACAGGAATTGGAAAAACTTTGAGAAAGAAGAATGATAAAAATATCCCAATCAAAATAATGTTCAGAATTCTCCATTTATTTTTCATGCTGTCCTAACAAAAATAATATTTATAAAGGTTTAGAAACAATTTGAAACTATGGATTCTATAAAGAATAGAGAAAAAGGTGATATAAAATGCCAGAAAATTTTATAACAAAAAAAGAAAAGATAACATTCAGAGAAATAATTTTGCAACATTTAAAAGATATTTTAAAAATTTCACAAAGTGAATTTAGTAAGGGGGGCTATACTCTTGTTAAACGGGATGGAACTACTGAGTATATCCCTGATGCAAGAGAATGTTATATTCAATCTATAGAAAACTTTTCTTATGTCTTAATCCCTTTTTTTGATAAAAAAATACAAGAAAAGTATAATAAATTAATAAAAGACCTTCAGATGGGTGGCTTTGAATTATCAGAAAAATATGGTGAAGAATTTTGGGAAAAATATGAAGTTGTTAATAAAAAATTGAAAATATCGGGTAAGGAATTTGGTGAGGCAATAGATATGTTTTGTTTAACAAAGAAATTAAGGAAAGCAAAAGAACTTTTTATGGAATTAAATCTCTTATTAAAAAGATTAGATTATCTTAAAGGATTAATATATGGAGAGGGAGCTGCTGAGGGAGATGAAATAAAAGATATAGACCAAGAATGAAAAATATAATTAAATATAAAGAAGGGGAAAAAAGCTGGATTCTTTGGATTAAAAAAAGAATTAAAAATAATTTAAATTTTTTGGCTATTGCTGAAGGTCCAACTGGTATTGGAAAAAGTTGGGCATTGCTTTCAATCGCAAATGAAATCGACAATGGATTTGAACCGAGGCAGGTTGCATTTAGTTTCAGAGCAATTATGAACATCTTAAATTCAGATTGGTTTATGGATAAAGAATGGAAGATAATTATTTTTGATGAAGCTCAAACAGAAATTTCAAATAGAAGTTGGCAAAGTTTATCAAACAAATTGATGAATTATTTATTAAGCACTTTCAGACACAGAAATGTTATTTTATTATTTACTTCACCCTATGCAGATTTTTTAGATAGTCAAACCATGAAATTAATACATTGTAAATTTGAGGTTAGATCGCATTCTCAAAAAACAAATAAAACTCTTATCCGCCCGAAGTTACTACAATACAATTCAAAATTAAGAAAATTTTATGAGCATTCCTTATATGTTATAAGAGATAGAAAATACAATAAATTAGTTAAGTGGTTTGTTGATAAACCCCCAAAACAATTAATCAAACAATATGAAAAAGATAAAGTTGTTTTTACAGACAAATTAAATAAAAACATTCTGGAGGAATTAGATAATTTAGAAAAAAAAGAAAATCATTCAATAAAAAAAGGAGAACTTAATCCAGATAGTATGCAACCAGATATATGGGCTATTGCTCAAGAAGGATATACAAAACAAAGAGAGATAGCTGATAAATTAGGGAAGAGAAAAGGAAAAAAAGTGAGTTTGGGTCAGATGAATGAAAATGTAACAAGTATGCGCAAGAAAGGTTGGGATATTCGCCAGTTTAAAAAAAGATGAAGAAAAATATAAAAAAATTCTAAGGATTCACCCGGATTCAGAATGAAAGGCCCAAACAGAGGTGTTTAATTTAAGTTGGTCTGCGGAGATGATTGATTTCTTTGTCTGATTCTATTGTAATTTATTAAGAGATTTTTATTTTTTTTATTTAAAGAATTAATTAATAGAGAAAGATCCAGACAATAAAGAGCTAAAGATGCGACCTACAAACATCAATCTTATCATGACTCTATGGGTTAAAAAAAGTTCAAAACAAAAATTAAAATTTGCTTTGTCTTAATTATTTTACTTTTGTATTGGAATTCTTTGTAGTTGTGCTGATGTTGTTCTCAGCGATTTAATTGTCTGGATTGTTATTTTTATTATTGCTCTGTTTCTTATGGAACTTTTTCTTTGAGAGTTATTCGGTGAGGGAGATAACTCATTTATTCCTTAGGCTTGATTTCCTCTGCACTTAGTGTAGCCTTTGTGAATGATTGCAATTAAAAAATTTCCATTAATTATCTTGAAGAGATCTTCAAGATAATTTTGGAAACGTTTTCTTTCACAATAAATTAAGTTTTTGTTTGACATTTTTAAAGTTTTTTTTTATTTAAAATGTTATGTAATTTTCCTCCATATCTCTTTTATATCTCTCAATACCAAAATCATCCTCGTTTGTGAAATTTATGGGGTACAATTCAATGGGACATTCCAAACCTATGCGTGATCGGTCCTTCTTTGCTTTAATTACATAAAAACCATCCTTTAATGAGTAGTGATCCAGAAAATCGAAATCTTTCATATCAAGCATACAGAGAATTTTCTTAAGATTCATTAAGAAGTAAATCTCATCTATTTTAATAAACTGACCTCTTGATACAGAATACATCAGGCGTCCATTAGAGCCACATACACGGCATTTAATCTTTTTTTCGATGGTTTCTATAACAGGGGTTAAAAAGTACCTTTTTTTATTTGCATGAGAATAAAGCCCATATATCCTGATAGTTCGTGTAAATTTTGGAGGGATGTGCTGGATGCACCTTTTGTAAAAATTCTCCCAAGATAAATCAAAACTTTCATATCTTTCATTTGTTGTATTCCATCTTCTCAATGTGATGGATGATGTAGTTGATTTTTCTATATGCTTAGACCTAAATAAAAGTTTTCGGACATAGCCAAACAAATTTTTAGAGATTTGTTTTGGATATAATTTTCCTTCAAAATGAATTGGATTGCCTTCTCTTGACATGATTTTCACCTTAAAATTTTTTGAAAGATTTTTCAAATAGATTTTTTTTATTTCATCATAATCAATATAAGAAGTATTTACTGTTTGATATATTGCCTGATGGTTTGGGAAGATTCGTTTATTTGTTTCCTTATTAAAGTTGGTGAATTTTGAAGATTTCCTTAATCCCCTTGTTGAGATTAAAACATTCAAGTGAAAAAACCAAGATAGATCATAAGTACTTTCAGTATGAGGATACATGATAAAACCAACTTCCAAACCTTTGTTTGAAAAATACTCTTTGACTGTTTCCCCAACAGATTTATAGATAAGATCGGTGGCAAGATGAAATTTGATTGCTTGTTTTTTATTTCTTTTCAAGATATAAGAAGTCCAACCTTGACAGAGATCCTGAATTTCCGGAGGCAAAGTAAAAACACTAAATCGGTGAGGGATATCCCAGATGTAAGTTAGAAGTTTTTCTTTTAATCTGGCTGCAAGTTTTGTTCTGCATCTATCACAGAAAAAAGAAGTGCATGGAATCCTATGATAAATATTATTTCCACACCATTCACATACATAAAAATTAAAGTTCTGATGAGCCTGACAGGAGATAAGATTTTCAAATGTCCTTTTTACATGAATTTGACAATCATCCCCATATATTTCATGAAGTTTAAGCATAAGCTCAGGAATATATTTCGTGCCGAGTTTTTGATGTACTAAAAATTGTTCAAATGTTTTTTGAGGAGAATTAGAATTTCCTGAAGAAAAATTTAAAATTTTTGGTTCAGCTGTTGCCATCACCATCACCTCTATTTAATTGATAAAAAATACAAGAAAAACTAAGATTAACGACTATACAAAAGTTTATTAAGGATAAATGATTAGTTTTCATGTCACTTCTCCTTGGGAGAAATCCCAAGGTTTTTTTAAATCTATCGTTTTCATTTTTTTAGATATTTATTTTGTCAAAACATTCCAGACAATTTTAATTAAAGCATATATTAAGATTAAGATAACTCCATTTAAAATATTTTTTGTCAGCCACGATAAAATTATAGCGAGGACTAAAATAATAACAAAGCTCACAGCAAATCTTAATCCCATTATTCTTTTTTCTTCTTTTGATTTCTAAAGATAAAACTCAATATTTCAGCTTCACTTTCTTTTTCTACCTGCATCCAGACTTGCTCTGCTTCTTTTTCAGAAGCTTTTTTACAAACTTCAAATCCAATTTGCTGATACACTGGCCTGATATCTCCTTCTTCAAATTTTTTTCCTGTCATTATAATTTTTCTCCCTTGTTTTAATTTCTTTATATTAATTATATTAAATATATAACCTACATAAATATATCATTTTGATTAGAAAATGTTTTCTTTATAAGATTAAATGTATTTCCATATTTTGCATATCCAAGCCACCCATTTATTCTTGATTCAAACTGTTCTTCGCTTATCTCTTTATTATTGTAAAGAAAAACATTCTTCTCCAATCTCTTCACAAAAAATTTTATATTTCTTTTTCTCAATAATCTATAGTGATAAAAAATTCTGTAGCCCAAGAAAGTTATTCCATTTCTTAGAGCATAGATTTCTGTTTTTTCTGTATGCAATTTAATTTTTAAACAAGGAAGAAAATTATTAATATGCCTAAGAAAATATCTCAGTCTTTTTTTGTTCTTATGCAGCATCACAAAATCATCTACATACCGAATATAATATTTTACTTTTAGAATGTGTTTAACATAATAATCTAATTCATTAAGATAAACATTAGCAAAAAATTGAGAAGTGTAGTTTCCTAAGGGCATCCCTATTCCTTTAGAACTTTCAAAATTTCCTAATACTATTTCAATTAAATTTATTAAATTTCTATCATCTATTTTTTTCTTTAGTATGCTAATTAAAACTTTATGATTAACAGAATTAAAATAATGTCTGAAATCTGCTTTTAGAACATATCCCTGTATCGAATTATTATTAAAACTATTTTTAATCAGTCTTCCATTTGAAGATACTTTTTTTATAAAAGATTCAAAGCGATTAATTGCATTATGGGTCCCTTTATTTTTTCTACTTGCAAAAGAATCATAAATAAATATTTTTTCATAAATTGGATTCAGAATGTTTATTATTGCATGATGAATTATTCTATCTCTGAAAACTGAAGCATGAATTGTTCTTGTTTTAGGATCTCTTATTATAAATTTCTTTAGGGGATAAGGAGAATAATTTTTGTTCATTAAATCATTCTGCAAACATTTTAAGTTTTTTTGCAATCCTGATTCAAAATTTATAACATAATCTTTTTTTGATTTGCCCTTCCTTGCTTTTTTAAATGCTGAAATTAAATTATCAAAACTGCAAACCTTTTGATATAGATTTTTGTAAGTTTTCATTTTAAAAATAAAAAATAAACCAATAGGCTATTTCGAGCGTTGAGTTAGAGTTATCAGAATTCCTGTTACAATTCAGATTAGCATAATCAGAATTCATGTTGAACCTCGCAACTTGTAGCAAATTTCATTAAGTTTCACTATAATTTTAACTTTCACTCATTGATTACCCAAGCCAAATCATTGTTACTAATTATCATCATTGTATTTTATGGCCCTAAGCACTATGAATCTGCGTGTAGCCCATTGGTTGTTTAACTTTTATGTCCCAAATTGGGAAAGATATAACCTTTGGGATTATGAAATTATTTTTTTGACTTCTTCTTAATTTTTCGCATGAAACGAACCCCGAGCGACGAGAAAGAGTAATCAGAATACCAGTAACAATCCAGATAAGCAAAACCAGAACCCATGACGAACCTCGCAACATAGCCGTTCTTTCTGCTCAAATCAAAAGGTTGCTGAATAAAAAAGTCATCCTTAGTTGAACTTCCATCCATTTTCAACTGCTTTGCATACTTTGAATTAGCCAACAAGATACATTGCTCTGCTGTCAATAAATCTTTTTCTCTATCAGATAATTTCAATTTATCCCAAGATTTGTTTTTATCATGAACTTCAATCTCTACAGAAATTTTTAGTTCAGGAATATCTAACCATCCTTTAGAATCTTCCTTGACAAATCTTTCTCCATCTATCTCAATAATGTTTTCTGTTATTTTTTTTGTTTTCATTTTAACTTTTTTATCAAAAATACCCCGAGCGTCGAGTAAGAGTAACCAGAATACCTGTACCAACCCAGATTAGCAAAATCAGAATTCATGCTGAACCACGCAACATAGCCGTTCGCCTTGCTGACTTCATCCGGATTAGGAACAAAAGCCCAAGTATCTTTTAGAAATTTATATTTCTTCCAATTTGATTTGAACCCTTCATTTCTTAATTCTTGAAGCAACTTATAGTCTGCTATTTCAATTTCATCAACTTCCTTAAGAATCTCTGGATAAGTTTTTCCTGTGAATTGTAATTTGGTTGCTATCTTGATTCTCCTTTCAGGAATTTCAAGCCAAATGTCTTTTTCATTTTCTTCTCTAAGTTTTGCTTTCAATTCTTTAAGTTCTTTCTCTTTTTTTTCTATCTGCTTTTGTAATTTAATCTTCATTCTTTTGACCTCCCTTATAACTATATTTAATATTATTTTTCATTTTTTTATTGAAGAGGCGGGACTTTCACCCGCCCACAAAGGAGGCTCAGATGCTCCAAAGAGCAAAGAGCCTACAATCTTCCAACGAGGAGAAGATTGATTATGATTTATTTTTATTTAATACAATAGTAAAATATAACACAAATTAAAGTGATTATATCTCCACATATAACGATAGATATTGCATTTTCACATATCCAATTTCTAATTTTCATTCTTAATAATTTGTCCGTCTGTTCCATTTCCATAACATCTCCTCGAGCATACATCCCCGCATTTTTCACAGCGAAGATGATAAACTGTTTCAGGACTTTTTTGTTTGATAAAGTTTGTGTGGGTCCTCTCTATTGTTTTCATGATCTTCCATTTATGTTGGCATGTTGTTTCATTCATTTGAATTTTTCTCAATTAAAATAAAAATTCCAATAGCTATAAATAATCCGGCAAACCAACCTTCAATATCTGCAATTAAAAGTCCCATTCCAGTTAAACCAACTCCTAAACAAAAACATCCAAACATTTCTATATTTTCTTTTTTCATTTTTCAAGCACCCATTCTAAAGTTTTAATATAATCAATCAAGTGTCTATTTTTCCAATAATCAAATTTACGAGTGATCTTTGCTTTAAGTTCCTCATATTCAATTAATTTAGATTTTATCTCTTTCTCCTTTTTCATTTTTTATAAGTTAATTTCAAGGGCATCCCACAAAATCTACATTTATGAATTTTGTTTCTTTTCTTCTTAGTTAAAGTAAATCTGCATTCAGGAGTTCCTTTATTTACACAAAAAGGACATTCCCATCTATCTTTTAAATTACAAGTTCCACCTAATCCAATATATTTTGCATTTCTCATCTTCTATTCATAAGTCTTTTCCTGACCTGATAAATTTAATTCAAAGTGATCTCCAATTTGTCTGCAAGAACAATCAACAATTAATCCCTTTTCTTCTCGAGCATATTTCTCTGCCCATGCCATGGGATTATTAACACATTGTCCTCCTTGGCTTTTTATAAAATAAATTTCAGCATATAAAAAACCAATAGCTGCAATCAAAAGAATAATTACAATTATATTTGTTATAAACAATACTCCTCGTGGAATTTTATTTAAGTTTATCATTCTGCAAAACTCTCCAAGAATTTAATATCTTCAAGGGTTTGCTGATCATACTCATTTTGATCTTGAGATAATTCAAGGGCTGTTGGAAATGGTGGCGAATTAAAATTATCAGTTTCCTTTATTCGATTAGATTTTTTTATTTCCATTTTTATCCCCCAAGTCTATCCAATCTTGACTTCCATCATAAATTATCTTATTCCATATCCCTACCTTTCTCACTTCACTTGTAGATTGCATCCACCAAGAAAAACTCTTCTCACTGTCTAATTTCACAAATTCTTGCCCATCAAAATAAATACTTACATTTTCTCCTGAAACTACCCAATTATGCCAACCGAGTTCTTTTAAAGCATATTCTTGATAACAAGGTTCTTTTAAAGCATATTCTTGATAACAATAATCTAATGAATCAAGGGCTTGATTAATAGTATTAATTTCAACCTTATAAACAAAAATTGCACCTAAAAATAATCCTACTAAAATCCCAAATAATAAAGTTAGCCTAATGTTCCATTTATATTGTTTCATGGTTATTTTTTTCAATTCCATTTTATCGTTGGCACTACTTTTTCAAGTTGTGCTTAGTCCCTCCAATATTTCTTTGATTTCTTTATCTGTTAATTCCCTTTCCCAATGAGAACATACTGTTTCATTATAATAATAGAAACTTGCTTTTACATTGGTTAAATCCCTTCCACATACTTTACATTTATTTTCTTTTTTCATTTTTTAATTTAATTAATTCTTTATGTCTTTTAGACCTTTTATGTTTTTCAAGATTGGCTTCAACATGTTTTTTTGTTGTACCTTTCACAAGCATCCCGCATTCACAAATTATTTTTTCTGTCATTTTCCCATACACTTCTTAAATTCTTCTTTTGTAAATTTATATATTTTATCATATGAGATTTCTCTTTCATCTTCAACACAATAAAATACTTTATTTCCTATATCCCATATGTGATCTCCATAAAACAAGCCCTTTTCCTCACAATAATTTTCTGCGATTTCTCTTAAACAATCATTATTCTCAATTCGAATCAGGTTCATAGATAGGAAAATAGTAAGTATAACCGCCAATATAAATATAGAAATAAGCATCCATCCAAAAGAATTAATTCGTGCTTTTTTATTCATCTTCTGCACCTCTCAATTTCTTCATCAAGGAAATTATAATATTCAACACCATAACTTCTTAGATCAATTTTACATCCAAATCTACCAAAAAAAACTCCGTCAAATGTTCCTCCTTTTTCTTGGCAAACTTCTCTTGCAATTTCTTTAAAACATTCTGAACATCTGTATGTAACCTCAAAAAAAATAAGGCATGAAATAAGAAATAATGATATAGAAAAAACAATAATAAAAGTTTTAGCAATATAATCCATTTTCTATTTTGTAATTTCAAAGCTTGTTTGTTCTCCATTTTTATCAGTAAAAGTTATTACTGCCAAAACAATCTCAGGATCATCTAAATATCTTCCTGCTAAAGTTTCTAAAGAACCAAGAGAATACAAACAATTTGAACACACATAATCTTTAGCCCAAGAACATCCACCTACACAAGCTTTTTCATCTGTGCATCCACAATATTTACATTTCATTTTAATTAAAAAAGAAAGGGCAGAAACCTGCCCTCTTAAAAGAATTTATTTTTGCAAGGTCAATATATCGCCTCGCGAACAACCTTTGTATAAAGTGTTTTATTTTCATAATAGGACATAGGCAAAGGGCTTTATAAACATTTCTATATCCGGAATATAATTTATTTTTGATAAAAAAGAAAAAGGTTTCCCCGGACCCCTTCCAAAAAGAAGCTTACACTTACATAAGAATTGCTTCACACTACATAAGGGTATTACACACATGGAATCACATAAAATTTCTTACATAAATTCACATTAAATCCACATAGAAGTCATTACATAAATCCACATTAGATTCACATAGAAGTTCTTACATATATTCCACATACATTCTATGGCTATGGAAGGATTTGAACTTATGGGAAGTTCTATGGGAAATAAAGGTTAAAAATTATGGTCCTTGCATCTCCCGGAGATCTAACCGGGCCACTTTTTCTTATTGAGGAGAAAAAATCAGGTTTTTAGATCTAAACACCTTTTCCACAAGAAATTAAGGTTAAGGAAATTAAAGAAAAAAAGAAAAAAAGAAAAAAAAATTGTCAGTTTAAACTCTTCCTCCACCAGTACCGCCAAAGCTTCTCATCAGAACTCCCAGCACTATTGCAGCAGCAACTACTAACAAGATCACACCTATCCAAGGAATGAAATCAACGAAATCTCCAGCAATGTCCTTTGTTGCCTCACAAGGTACTCCACCATGCAAGTAAGTATAACTTGCACTAACATTCCCATAAACAGTGGATGTGGCGTTTGTTAAAACACCTGCATCAGTAAGGGTATAATTTGCTGAAGGGATAACTGTCCCATCTGAATGATTCCAAATTCCAGTTATAACTGGTGTATTGAACTCACATTCAGTTGCTTTTGTTAAAGTATATCCTGTTGCATTGAGGTAAATATCTGTTTCATTAGTCACACTTCCAGATTGTGTTGCCATTATTTCTCCAAAAGTACCGAGAACAAGCAATACAATAGCAAGAAGGATTCCAACCAAAGCAATGGTAAGAACAACAGGGTAAATATCACCGATACCTAAGCCTTTTTTATTCTTTGGCACTAAGGATTTTATTGAGTTAAAATATTTTTCCATCTTCTAAAAAAAATGGAAAATTAAACTCTTCCTCCACCAGTACCGCCAAAGCTTCTCATCAGAACTCCCAGCACTATTGCAGCAGCAACTACTAACAAGATCACACCTATCCAAGGAATGAAATCAACGAAATCATCACTGATAGCCTCTGTAGCATTTTGTTCAGCAGAATCATTAGTCATTTGATCCCCAAACTCAGCAAGAACAAACAACACAATAGCAAGAAGGATTCCAACCAAAGCAATGGTAAGAACAACAGGGTAAATATCACCGATACCTAAACCTTTTTTGTTCTTGGGAACCAATTTTAATGGTTTAATTCTTTGAAAATATCTATTTTCCATATCTTCACCTCCCTTAAATTGCAAGTTTTTTTATATTTAAGGTCCTCAACTTGCTTTGGGTTTTAATATAATTCTTAGTAAAAAAAATTATTTATAAAAGTGTGTAACAAAATAAACAGATTGAAACAGTTATTTTCCAAACAATTTATGATCAATAACTGCCTTAGCTATTGATTCACAGACTTCTTTATCTTCAGGTTTAAATCCATGTTTATTAATAAATTGATCTTTAATCTTTTTCATTAAACCAGCGAATAATCCTTCTGTAAGAACCCTAACTTGATATGTTTTTTGATGACCCATTTTTAATTTTGACTGTTATCTATATGAAGCCAGACAACTGAAACAGCAACGAGGATTATACACAAATACATCCAAGCATTTGAGATAAATCCAAGGACCCTCATCATTATACTTAGGATCATGCAGAGGAAAGAAGCACCTGCAAAGGCTTTTGAATTTGAATAATTCTTTAGAGATATAAATATAATTATAAAAATTGCAAATAAAATCATAAGGAAAAACCAGCCCCCGCTGC
>JABUBK010000214.1_pt1 | contig 12935 bp, 9 predicted proteins | sample 7332671 | NCBI WGS metagenome assembly JABUBK01 (sample SAMN07256342, study PRJNA390944) | subsurface metagenome | isolation source: Methane hydrate marine sediment | place: Pacific Ocean: Eastern North Pacific, ODP site 1244 | collected 2002
TCTTGAGCGCCAGGAAGTTTGATGGTTTTAATGAAAGACTGTATACAGAGACGAATGGAGAGCAAATTAGAAAGGCATTAGAGGGTAAAAAAAATGCCAAAATTTCAATTAGAATGCCTAGATAATTTCATTGGACAGGAACATATCAAGAAAGTCTTGAGATTAGAGATAGCCGCGTGTAAAAAGATAGGGGAGCGTTTCCCCCATACATTATTAATAGGAAAAGCAGGTTGCGGCAAAAGTTCAATAGCAAGAGTCTTAGCAAAAGAGCTAGGCTATAATGTTACCTTCACCCAGGGGAATAGACTTAAGACCCCCCGGAATTTAATAGAACACATAGTAAAACTAAGAGAAGATGAGGAATATCTCTTTCACATTATTTTTGTTGATGAGATCCACGAGATGAGCAAAAGAAATCAGGAGAACCTATATAGCCTAATGGAAGAGGAAGAAATAGATGTTAGAAATATTAAAGGGGTCTATGCCTACAGTGAAGAAACATACGAGGAATCGGATATTATGGATACGCCTGATATTGTGATTGTAGGAGCTACTACGATAGAAGGGATGCTAGAGCCACCAATGAGAAGTAGATTTAAACTGCAGTTTTATCTTCGATGGTACACTGATGAAGAGATAGAAAAGATCCTCCGGGGCGGGGGAAGAAAACTAGCTAAAAGAATTACCGATACTGTCATTAAAGATATTGCTAGAAAAGCTAGGGGTGTTCCCCGAATTGCTTTGGGATACCTAGAGAGACTAGAAAGAGCAGCCTTTGCCAAAGATATGAATATTACTAAAGGATTAGCAGGAGAAGTCTGGGATTTATTAGGAGTGGATAGAAACGGTTTGAGAAGACAGGATTTTGAAGTGTTAAGAAAGTTAGCTGAGAAAGATAGGCCAATGGGTATAAAGCTTCTATCGGCTGAAACAGAATTATCAGAAAGAACTCTAGTGGATGTAATAGAGCCACAGTTGAAAAGACTAAAGTTAATGGAGCAAAGAACTAATGGAAGGATAGTAACTGATTTAGGCAAAGAGTATCTCCTCAAAGGTAAGAAGAGGAAGGTGGAATGAAAAAGGAGCCCAATTTTAAAGTTTTACTAGTAATGATGATATGGATGTTCATAGCCTATTTGTTTCCATTCCCATTGAATCTAATAATAGGGTTTATTGGACTGGTAGTGATTGTGATTTTGGTTGGTTTAGCAGAGTATTTTGCTGAAAAGGAAGAGGCACAATCTATTGAGGCCACCGAGGGGGAAGAGTTGCCTCCAATTTCTGAGCCAAAGAAGAAACCTAAGTCTACTCGCCTTGAAAAGCATAGACCAAGAGTAAAGGTGGAACTTGAAGATGATAAGAACAATGAATGGAGGCCTTGAGACTAAACTTCCCCAAGAGTATAAGGGTGCAGTGTTCTGACTTGAAAGATGTCAAAACTCACTATCTAAAAAAACAGTATTGGACAAGACCAGCAGGTATTTGCGCCCCGAAGAGACTTTGATGATCTCACTAGATTTTTCACAGTTTTTTGACCCAAACTTAAAAAACAGGTGAGCTGAAATGCTCTCCAGTTGTGGAATCCCACAAAGACAAAAAGCGCCAAAATACTTTAATCTTTGATAATCAATGCCTTTCTAGTTCAGTATTTGGGAGACCCTAGATGAGTGTTTTGACATATAATATGTATTATATGCCTGAACACCGATGAAGGAAAACAAGATCGGTACTAGCTATTTTTCAAGAGTTTTTCCAGCCTAAAATACAATCGGTGAGGTGATTTTAAAAATGAAGAGAAAAAGAACCAAGGGTGTCCACATAAGAAGAAGACTTCCTACAGTCTTAACCAGGGATGAAATAAAAAGATTCAAAGAACAACCAAAACTTGAGGAAAAATATTATAAGGAAGAACTCAAGAGAAAAACAAGGGAAGGCAGTAGATGGCTCAAGAGAACGAAGAACAAAATCTTTAATGCCCAAAGAAATAACGCTATCCTGAAGCTCTTTTATTCATCGGGAATAAGACTTTCAGAACTGGTCAATTTGGACCTGGAGGATATTGAGCTGAAAGAGGGTCAAATTAAGGTCCTGGGCAAAGGTCGCAAGGAGTCTTACTGCCCCATGACTGATGAGGCCATCCAGGCTCTGAGGGGTTATCTGAATGCGAGAAAGGCAAAGAGAAACGTTAAAGGTAATGCCCTATTTATCAGCAGAACTGGCGAGAGAACAAAAAAAAGAGATATTCAAAGGATGGTTCCCTATTATGCTAAGAAGGCAGAAATAACCAAGAGAATCAGTCCCCATTCGCTCAGACACACAATTGCCACACATCTCTTAGATAGAGGGATGAATCTTAGGTATGTTCAGAGCTTCCTAAGACATGCCGATATTTCTTCCACCCAAATCTATACTCATGTTTCTACAAGAAGACTTCGGGAAGAGCTGGCTTATAGACATCCGGATAATTTTTAGGCTGGAATTGGTGGAGAGAGGAATAGTTATTTTATGAGGAGAGAGGACGGGGGAGACTCCCACTCTCCAAGAATGAGGCTATTTCAGCAATTATTTCAATTGATACTCCGATTGTTTACCAGTTAGTCTTCGGTCTAAAAAATGAGTGGCCCAAGAATATGGAAATAATAAGGAAAAAGATAACATAGATTTCCAGAGGTTCAGAGCCAAAGAATATGTGCACGCAACCAGAAATTTCGTGGAGAGTGGACAAGCCAATATTTGAGGGAATCCGGAAAGTTATACAAGGGCTTGTGAGAGAGAGTACACCTGTGGGCACAGTTGCTGGATCTGCCGTTGCCACATAGCCATTGTAGGTGAGCATCGTCTCCTTGCTCTTCGTAGCTTTTGGCGAGAAAGAAGAGCTTACTTCCCTGATTAGGCATTTTTCTGTTGCGACTGGGGTTCCTACAGTATCCGTCGAGAATGGATGATCTTCCCCTTCAATCCAACCTAGAAATGCCCTCCTTGAAGTATCTTAAATTACCGATTTCTTGACTGTATGTTAACCATGGTCTCCTCCCTAGTTCTTCTGGGCGGCCAATGATTAACCGGCTTCCCAGTTTGCCCAACAGACTTATCTCTCCCTCCAGGGTACCCGCACATTTCTACGAACCTTCCTTAGCACTTACTTCCTGTCCATGAGAAGAGATTTTGATTGGAAGAACAATTATTTCGCGCATAGAACAAAGGATTATTATATAATATAGGTGGTCAAAGTAAAAAAACTGCATTAATTAGAAAGGAGGAACTCAATGAGCAAAGAAGCGGATTTCGAAGTCTTTACCCCAAGGAGGGTGTTCACAGGCAGGCCGAGAGTAGCCATCCTCCCGACAGGGGCCTTCTGGGTGAATCCTGCGGGGGCGAAGAGCTTTTTTAAAGGGTATAAGAGGACATTCTTGTTATTCGACAGGAAGGCTCGGGCAATAGGCTTCAGACCAAGCAACGAAGAAAAAGGTACTTATGCTCTGACTAGGATAAGGGGAGTAAACTACGTGACTATTGCCGGAGCAGCGTTTCTTAAGTACTACGGGGTTGCTTATGGGCAACGAATGAGATATGAGATCTCTTGGGACAGAAACGTAAAGCTAGCCATGATAGACTTGAATCACCCATTATAGAAGGACAGTGGGGAGGATGAGCTCCCCGCTGGGACAATAACCTTCTGGGGCTGTGACGAACGAGATTGCCGCTGCACCGAGAGAGGGCGAGACCTCTCCCTTGTGCCCCTTTTTGGCTATCATGCGTTTTCTGCGCCATTCTATTATTAACATCGAATTCAGGCGTGTCAAGAGCACCTAAGAAGGTTAGAAGGAGGAATCGAGCAAGATGCAAAAGACGATAAAAAGGCCTGATAGGCTTAATCTCCGGAGCATAACTAGAATGAATGTCGATTTGAATTTGAAGGAAAAAATAAGGTTATCTAATCCAATCAAAGACGTGGTTTAAGAAGTAATTCTTCTGAAAGGAAACCTAGGCAGGTGTCCGAGACACGACGATGAGCACCCTTTTTTTTCTGTTAACGGAAAGAAAGGGATATGTCGATGCTGGGCTGGATGTACTACTAACCTACCTTTCAGCAATCGCGATGGTAACCTAGACGTTTTTGGCTTTATCCAGTGGATGTTTATATGAAAATATCGTTATTTCAGAATAAAGCCTTTGGAAAGAACTACAAAGCAAAATATTGAGAAGATAAGAAGGAGTATAAGGTGACCATAGAAGAGAAAAAGCAAGTTAAAGAATTTTTTCAAGCTCTTTTTGAAGGCATGGAAGGATATATCGAAATACGCCCCATTGACTGCAAAAAAAACCCGGTAAAACAGTATTTTTATTCAATTACAGACATAAACTGTTTAATCGCAGACCTTGCCAGTGATGGCCTGTCATATTTTAAGGATACCAATGTTTACTTCGGTGTGTGCCCCAGAAGAGAACGGAAAGGGAAAGAAGAAAATGTTGGACAGCTAAACTCATTGTGGATTGATCTTGACTGTAAAACTATGAAAGAAAAATTGAAGGCGCTGAAGAAATTAGAACACTTTGAGTTTCCCCCATCAATCATCGTAAGCTCCGGCAACGGACTTCATTGTTACTGGCTATTGAGCAAGCCATATCCAATCAGAACGAATAAAGAGAAGCTGAACGCCAAAGGCTATGTGAAGGGACTGACTTTGGCCTTGCATGGAGACAGCACGTTTGATTTATCTAGGGTACTCCGAGTACCTGGGACTAAGAACTTGAAAAATCCAGATAATCCTCTCCCGGTGGAAATCCTTGAGTTTAATACTTCCAGACGTTATGAGTTGAGCAAGTTTGAACAATACAAAGTGGATGTAGAAGAAGTGAGGGGTGAAATTGAGGTAATCCCCGATAAGATCCCGGATGGATTTTGGAGAGCCTTAGAAGAAAAGGAGAAACTCAGAGCTACCTGGGAAGGAAAAAGGCCAGACTTGAAGGATCAGAGCAGAAGTGCGTATGATATCTCTCTGGCAGACCTTTCAGCATCGTATGGCTTTAGTAAGGATCAAATTGCGGCTATTCTGACGGCTGCCCCCTACAATGAGAAAAAAAGACTCACAAGGAAGTACTTGTCACATACTATTGCCAAAGCAATGCGAAAAAAGGACAGAAAGGTGGCAGTCGGAAAAGAGAGCAAACCCACTATTCCAAAGCAACCACCCAACTTAGAAAAGATGCTTCATACTTCCACCAAAAAGCCGAAACTGGAGGACGATGGAAGTGTCGAGCCTCATGCGCTGGAGGAGCTGCTAGGAAAGTATTGGGAAACAACTGAGCAAAGAGATGAACTTGCGTTAGGTATAGCAGCGTATCTGTGCAAACTGGACTGGCCCTGGGCTATGGTCAGAAGCCTTCTTAGGGCCGTAGGGAAAACCGCCAAAAATGAAGAGATGGATGAGCGCCTGAGGGTATTAAAGACTGCTTATAGAAAATGGCAGACTGGGGAGCCGATAGCTGGTTCGGAGAAGCTTAGAGATATTCTAACAGCAAGTGACCTGGAGAAACTAGAGCAGTTGGCAAAAGAGCGCAGGATTCCCGCAGAAGTACGGATGATCGATAAGATCAGATGCCAGCCAAGAAGCGGGCAAAATGGAAAACGACCTTTCATTGTTGACAGGGAAGTCTGTGAAGCCGTAGTAAGAGACCTCAAAGAAAAGGGACGGTTTTTGCAGGTTGAGGGTGGTCCATGCTACTGGTTCAACGACGCAGAGAGAAAAGTCATGGCCATAGACTCCCCGATGATGGAAACAGTATTAGATGTCAGATACGGAATCAATCCTGCAGACAGACTCATAAGGAACGTGATAGCTTCCCTGCGAACTGAAACTCTAACCCACGGTGAAGATGCAAGAGTATATAGACTCGCTCACTACGATGTAAAGAATAACATTCTATATGTCTATGCTGGGGGAGGATTGGTGTATAAACTGAACGGTCAAAAGATAGAAACTCAGAACAACGGAAACGAGGGAGTTTTCTTCCAGGATATAGAAAAGGAAGCATGCTGGAAAGCCGATTTTAACAATCCCAGAGATCCTTTCGAGACCCTGATAAAGGGTCTATCCTTCGCCTCAGGCGAGGGTGTTGTTCTCTCGCCCCACTACCAGAGATCTGTCCTTTGGCTTTGGCTAAGGTCCCTCTTCTTTGAGGAGATCCAACCCACCAAACCTATACTGGTTCTAACCGGAGATCATGGAAGCGGAAAAACAACTGCATTAAGACGCATCCTCTATCTCTTATCCGGGCCCAGAGGAGAAGTCTCCAGCGTCAAAGATGAGCAGGCCTGGACCCCTGCCATCACAAGCAACTATTTGGTGGTTCTAGACAACGTGGATAAGAAGCTCAAGTGGCTTCCTGACAAACTCGATCTGGCAGCTACCGGGCAAACAATCTACATCCGGGTACTCTATGAAACGAACCGAGAATACAAAGTAACCCCCCGTTGTTTCCTGGCCCTCACCACTGTGCATCCACCTTTTGAAGAATCGACCGTAGTAGACCGGTTTATTCTTTTAAGGATGCAACCGCTAGATGAGTACATGTCGGAAAAAAACATAAGACGTGATGTGCTGAGTCAGCGAAATCGGCTGTGGGCAGGGCTCCTCAATCAGCTCAACTCGGACATAAACTACCTGCAGGGAAAAGATATCGACGTTGCTTTCAGGATGGCAGATTGGGCAGAGCTTTGTAGTAAACTCCTAAGGCAAGAGAAAAACGGTAGCGAAATCTTCAGTACTATCATCGAAGGACTAAAAAAGGAGCAGTCAGCTCAAGTTTTGGACTATTCCATAGTTCCCCAGATTCTGAATAAGTGGGAAGGTGACGGTAGTGGATGGTACAGCACTGCCGAACTATACGAAATATGGAAGGCAACTACCGATAAGGAAAACCTAACTTTCTTCAAAAGTGCCAGGGGTCTAGGAATGCATTTGAGCAACATTCGAAGAGCCCTTCGTGCAGTGTACGGAGTGAATTACCGAAGCAACAAGCGGATTTGGGAATACCAGTTTCCCGGAACCTGGGACAAAGAGGAATGATACCACAGGAGGGTGGACCACATGACAGTGATGTACTTGATAGTACGTGAGTTGCTCTAATGAAGAACTGGACTCAAAGATGCATACTACGCAGACTAATTCCGGGATTTGGGAAAAACTTTTCATAACAAACAGCTAATGATATATAAAAGTTTTAGAGAATTGGGGTTTTAGTCTGCACAGTACAACTTTTCTGCCTCAGTTGTGGATTTGAGGGGTTGGGGGATAAATGAGATACATAGGGCGGGGCAAACACGTAGCTCATGCCACTTTAGTTGGAAGAAGTAAATAAAATTTGTGGGGAGATGACTGGTTCAGTGGACCGAAGATTACTAAATGTTAAGGAACTTTCAGAATTAACAGGCTTAAGTGAAAATACCATTTACTGTTGGGTAAGCCAGAGAAGGATACCTTTTGTTAAGCTGGGCCGTCTCACCAGATTTGATCTTCAAAAAATTGAAGAATGGATTGAGGAAAATAGTGTTGAGGAGAAGAAATTTGACCATATCAGGGATAGGAGGTCGTATTGACTTCCCAAAATTATCCGATAGTATTTAGCTAGGAGGACCTGTATGGGAATTTTTAAGAAGGGAAATAACTGGTACATTGACTATTACGTTCAGGGAAGAAGGAAGCGGGAGAAAATAGGACCCAATAAAGCTCAGGCTCGGATAATTCTCCAGAAAAGGAAAGTTCAGATTGCCGAAAATAAGTTTTTGGACGTAAGGAAAGATGAGAAAGTCTTGTTTAGAAATATGGCCAAGATTTATTTGGAAGCTTACTCCAGGCCGAACAAGAGATCCGCTAGAAGAGATGAAACTTCCATTAGAAACCTTAATTCGGTTCTCGGTGGAAGGTACTTGCATGAGATCACTCCTTTGGATATAGAGAAGTATAAGTTGAAGAGGAAGGAAAAAGTCAGCAATGCTACAGTGAATAGAGAGTTACAGTGTCTGAAGCATATCTTTAAGAAAGCAATAGAGTGGGGGAAGACTAGCAGTAGTCCTGCTGCAAAGGTAAGGCTGTTGAGAGAAAGAAATACGAGGACGAGATACCTAGAAGAGGAAGAAATAAAGGCATTGCTTGAGGCATGTCCCAGTCATCTTAAACCTATCATAGTTACTGCTCTTAATACAGGCATGAGAAAGGGCGAGATTCTAAATTTGAAATGGAAGGATATTGATTTTAGGCAAAGAATCATCTGTCTTTTGGACACTAAGAACAACGAGAGAAGAGAAATACCGGTAAACGATATTTTGTTCAAAACCCTGTTTGGTGTGAGGAAGAACTCTACTAGTCCCTACGTTTTCTGTAAGAAGGATGGGACTCCTTACAGCAATGTAAGAAGCTCATTTGAAACGGCTAAAAAGATGGCAGGCATAGGAGATTTTCGCTTTCACGACCTGAGGCACACCTTTGCCTCTCATCTGGTGATGGCTGGGGTGGGCCTAAGGACTGTTCAAGTATTGTTGGGACATAAAACTATCGATATGACCGTGAGGTATACTCACCTTTCCCCTGACCACAAAAAATTAGCTTTAGATATTTTATGCAAAAGAATGGACACCTATATGGACACCAGCCACCGAGGCAAAGAGAGACCACAAAAGTTCACCCTCCCTGATGCAGAAACCACAAGTGTTTCTAGAAACGCGCCTGTAGCTCAGGAGGATAGAGCAGCGGTTTCCTAAACCGCGGGTCGCGGGTTCAAGTCCTGCCAGGCGCGCCAGCAATCTCTTTATGGTAAAGGGTTTCGGCATCTGCCTCTTCGGTCACTTTTTAAGTTTTCCCCTTTTGTGACCAATTTGTGACCACCTGCCAGTAGGTACTAAGATGTTCCATGATTTTTTATATCATAAATTTTCACTGAGGTCTATATTTTGTCTTGCACATTCAAAATTCTCTAAAGGTGCAATTATTTTAATTTTTCTATCTTTCAAAGTTATCATCTAGTATGATCTTCACTATAGTTAAGGATGTATTTATTTGATTTTCTATAGTCTCAAATTAAAGTTTAATTAGTTCTTTTAAAAACACTTTTGGAAAAAGAGGAAGAGGGCTTGTTTTTGCCTTATGGCCTGTTCTCCATAAATGGCGTATAACTTGTCATTGGGCAAACCCCGAGCTCTGTTAAGCAAAATAAAGCGAAGCGACATTTTGCGTAGCTCGGTACATACAAGCCTACTACTTATTCGAAAATTCTCTAATAACATCCCCTAGGAACCAAAAACATTTGAGTGATCGAAGTAAAACGCGAACACCTTGTCGTAGTTATGCACTAGTTTTCTTTTCCAGCTTACTCCCCAACTAACACAAAACCACCCCAGTAATAGGGAAGCTTATATTCGTCTTTCATATATTCTACAGCTTTTTTAAATGCTATTCTTTTATCATTACCATCCAGCCATGATTGATAAAATTTATCCATAAAATCACGAGTTTCATTATCCGGTATCTCCCATAAACTCATTAAAATAGCTTTAGCTCCTGCTGTTAAAAAGGCTCTTTGTAAGCCATACACTCCTTCACCATTTTTAATACTTCCCAATCCTGTTACACATGCCTGTAATATTACAAGCTCAGTATTATCTAAATCCAGGTTCATTACCTCATATGCTGTTAGAATCCCGTCATCCAATCCTTTGTAATAAGGTTCATGTTGTATGCTGTTATTTGCTCCAGCAAGGTATAATCCGCAAAGATGTAAAGGATTTTTTAAAAATCTCTTTTCTCCAATACCTACTACACCAATATCTTTTTTGATCTCTTTTTCTCCATAAAAGAATCCATGTGTACCAATATGTAAAAAAATTGGGCTCTTTATTTCTTTTATTATCTCTTCTAATGCTTCATTACCCCTATATTCTTTAAAGTTCATGCTTTTTTTATTTAATAATAATATTAACTGATCAATGGTAAATAATACACCAGATGGGAATTCATCTATATCTATCTGTTTGTGTTTATCTGTATAAAGGAAAGGCTTATATTCCATTTCTTTATCAATTTTTTTATCTAATAGTTTTTTTACCATTTCTGTTTGTTCTTCTCTATCTAGATTATAGCTGGGGTAACTAATAATTAAAGAAGGATTCATATTTTCCTCTTTTATTTCTTTTTCAATAATATCCCTTGTTGAGGTTACACGAACAATATCTTTGTTATAATAATTACCATTTTTGCCTTTAAGAGTATTGATATTGATGAGATTATATACACCATCTGGACTAAGATATAGACAATCTATTCTGGTTAATTTTTCTTCTATCTTTTCCCAGTATTTCTGGTAAAGTTCATATTCATCTGTTTTTTTTGACATTCCTTTTGTCGTTTTTTGTTTCATTGTTTTATTATATTGAACTAATAATTCATTTTCCATTTCATTACCATTATTAAGAAAAACAACCTCCGGAGTTTTACTAGATTTTTTAAGAATAAATGCAGCATAATGTATTGTATTGGTCCACTTTTTATCATATACATTATATCTGACTATTTCAATAGCAGCTTCTTTATCTTTTAGTTTGCTCTGTACATTTTCCCAGTTATATCCCAGTCTTTCCTTTTCTTTTGCAAAATCTTCTGATTCTTTTCTAAGTATTTTCTCTAATTCATTAGCCTTTTGTGCTGCTTCTTCTTTATAATCTTTTGATAATTGATCTCGAAGGGTAAGCCATGTATTAAGGGTTTCTATCAATTCAGTATCTTTGCTCCTGCGAATACCTGCTATCATCTTCTTTGTAGAAGTAAAAAGCATTGCCTTACTGAATAATTGTATGTCATAAGCTGTTATAACCAGTTTTTCAGAATTAGGCGTTGTACTTTTTTCTACAAAAGAATAGAATAGTTCAAAGCTATATTCTAGTGTGTTATAAAACTGTTCTTTCTCTGTTTCACTTAAAGTATAAAGATTATTCTGGATAAACTCTTTACGAATATCAAGTGAATGAATAAACAATGGCTCTGCCTCTTTATATCTTTCCATTGAATCATACAAGAAAGCCAGGTTATTCAAACTCATTGCATAATCAGGATGTTTTTCTTCAGGAGAAAGGGTTTTTCTTATCTCAATAGCTTGTTTATACAATGGCTCTGCCTCTTCATATCTTCCCATTGAATAATACAATCCAGCCAGGTTATTCAGACTCCCTGCATAATCAGGATGTTTTTCTTCAGGAGCAAGGGTTTTCAATATCTCCATAGCTTGTTTATACAATGGCTCTGCCTCTTCATATCTTCCCATTGATCTATACAATGCAGCCAGGTTATTCAGACTCGTTGCATAAGAAGGATGTCTGCCTATAGGAGCAAGGGTTTTATATATCTCCATAGCCTGCTTTATTAATGGCTCTGCCTCTTCATATCTTCCCATTGAATAATACAATTCAGCCAGGTTATTCAGACTCGTTGCATAAGAAGGATGTCTGCCTATAGGAGCAAGGGTTTTTCTTATCTCCATAGCTTGTTTATACAATGGCTCTGCCTCTTCATATCTTCCCATTGAATAATACAATGCAGCCAGGTTATTCAGGCTCCCTGCATAATCAGGATGTTTTTCTTCAGGAGGAAGGGTTTTTCTTATCTCCATAGCTTGTTTATACAATGGCTCTGCCTCTTCATATCTTCCCATTGATTCATACAATGCAGCCAGGTTATTCAGGCTCGTTGCATAATCAGGATGTTTTTCTTCAGGAGGAAGGGTTTTATATATCTCCATAGCCTGTTTATACAATGGCTCTGCCTCTTCATATCTTCCCATTGATCTATACAATTCAGCCAGGTTATTCAGGCTCGTTGCATAAGAAGGATGTCTGTCCATAGGAGCAAGGGTTTTATATATCTCAATAGCTTGTTTATACAATGGCTCTGCCTCTTCATATCTTCCCATTGATCTATACAATTCAGCCAGGTTATTCAGGCTCGTTGCATAAGAAGGATGTTTTTCTTCAGGAGGAAGGGTTTTTTTTATCTCAATAGCCTCTTTATACAATGGCTCTGCCTCTTCATATCTTCCCATTGAATAATACAATAAAGCCAGGTTATTCAGGCTCGTTGCATATTCTTTTGTATTTTTACCAAATTCTTTTTCTGCCTGAACCAACGCTTTTTGTGCATAGTTTAGTGCTTCAATATAATTACCCAAATTATAATATTCTATTACTTTTTGATTTATTATTTCCCAGCTTTCTTCACTCTCTTGGGAGAATAAAGCTGATGTGAATACATTACAACAAAACAAAATTAAACAACAAAACAAAATTAATCTTTTACTCAATGTCTTCATACCATATTTCTCCTAATAAGCCTTTTATAATCAAGCCGTATTCTTTTCTTATTTTTATTGCAGGTAGCATAAGATCGTAGTCCTCATAGTTTTTAATGATTTCAACCTGCTTTTTAAATTGAGTGGAATCGCTTGGTAAATTACTTAAAGCTTCTTTTTCTATTTCTTTCATCTTTTTTTCTCCATAAACTTGATAATGAAATTTTTTTGTTTCTTCCCGGCCATTATTCAACATAAAAGTAGTTTCTAAAACATATATTTTTTCATCTTCCATGGGAAGATTTTTAAAATCTAATATCCAATCGTTATTTTCATGAATCCATTTTACTTTTGATATTGAATTATTGGATTTATCTAATTCATAGACATTGCAGTTTATTTCTTTAATAGAAATTCCTTGTTTTAATTTAAATATCAATGGGTTGATTGAATCTTCTGAAATAGAACTTTTATTCTCACTTATTATCATCTTAAAATCTTTAGCAAAGTTATAATCAAGTCTTTTTATATTACAGTACCATTCAAACATTCTATCTTCTTCTTTTGTTGAAAGGATAATATACCCCCCAATAAAATTTAGT
>JABUBK010000215.1_pt1 | contig 12887 bp, 9 predicted proteins | sample 7332671 | NCBI WGS metagenome assembly JABUBK01 (sample SAMN07256342, study PRJNA390944) | subsurface metagenome | isolation source: Methane hydrate marine sediment | place: Pacific Ocean: Eastern North Pacific, ODP site 1244 | collected 2002
AAGGATAAAGATCGCATTGTCCTCTGGGGGACGGGCAAGGCTACCAGGGAATTTCTCTATGTTGAAGATGCTGCAAGAGGAGTAGTGTTAGCAGCCGAGAGGTATAACCAAAGCGATCCGGTGAATTTAGGAGCAGGATTTGAAATTTCCATTAGAGAATTGGCCGAGTTGATTGCCGAGTTATGTGGATTTGGCGGAAAAATAGTATGGGATACCAGCAAACCAGATGGTCAGCCCCGGAGATGTCTGGATACCGGCAAAGCCAGGAATGAGTTTGGGTTTGAAGCAAAAACTGATCTTAGGAAAGGTCTTCGAAGGACGATCGAATGGTACCGGAAAAAGAATAGCCTCTGAAAAGGCTATGAGTGCATTAAACCCCAGAGAGGACTATTCCCCAACCAGGATTGAGTTTAAAAATGAATGAATATTACGAGATTCAGTCTCGCTACCGGGTGCTGTTGAAGCTATTCTTGTTAGTCATAGGATTGGGAGCCGTTCTTTTAACAAGGTCTATTTTGTCCTGGAGCCAGATTCCCAACCTCACTCTGGGTTTGATGATTATCACCTTAGTACTGGGGACCATCAAACTGGAGTATGCTCTGGTGTGGTTTGTGTTTTTGATGCCACTATTAGCTTCTCTGCCTTTAATGTTAGAAATTCCCAACTTTTATCTCATCGAGGTGGTTTTTCTGGCAGTCATCGTGGTCTGGTTGGTCAGATTGATCTTGAGCAAGGACATTAAATTGGTTAGGACCTCTCTGGATATTCCTCTAGGTATTTTTCTTCTCCTGGTCTTAATTTCTTGCGGAGTTACTCTTATTAGAATTAACCAATTATTCTCAAGTTTTCTTACTGGTAATCTAGGAGCAGCCTTGCAAAAAATCTTCCTTCTTGATAAAACCACCAACCTTCCTAACTTCTATACTTTCCGTTATGCTTTGACCATTTTCGAGGGTATTCTGGTCTACTTCTTTCTCGTCAACACTATCAGGTCTAAAGATTTTCTCCGAAAGGTGATAACTGTCATGATTGTGAGTAGCACGGTGGTAGCGAGCTATGGAATCTTTCAGTATCTTACCAAATTTCATTTGCTGGAGTACTGGGTTATGCAAGACCCTAATCTAACCCGTATTAATGCTACTTTCCAGGATCCCAATTCTTTAGGTTCTTACCTGGTTCTGGCCATTTTTCTTACGGGCAGCTTATTCTTGGTGGAGGGAAGATGGAAGAAGCTCTTTTTGGGATGTTTGACTGTTGGTCTAGGGCTGTGCTTGATTTTCACTGCCTCCCGAGCAGTCTGGGCAAGTTTGGTTCTGGTTTTGGTGGTAATGATAATAATTCTTTCCCGGAAAAAAATGGGTATTTTCTTTAAAACAGGGTTTAAGCGAAGACATGGTAAAAAGATAATAGTTGCTGCCCTCATTCTTTTATTAGTTTTTATCATTGCTCTCATTCACCTCGCCTCAAAAGCTGAGCTAGAGGTGGGAAGGCGGGGTTCCTACTATAACGTGTTGCTTTCTATGTTCAAATTTTCCAATTTCGTGGATAAGGAAATTGATAGCAGAATGTTTCACTTCTGGAGACCTGGGTGGCAGATGGTGAGAGATCATCCAGTTTTTGGAGTCGGGATAGGTTCTTTTTATTGGTTGCTCCGGATTTATTTGAATTTTCCTCCTGAAAGTCCCATATATGATAATGCCCATAATTATTTCTTGCAGATTTGGGCAGAGTTGGGGACGGTAGGCCTGGTATCCTTTCTATTGATTTTAGTTATTATCTTAGGACGGGGGATACAATTACTCATGAGAGTGAAGGATAGGTATTGGAGATTCGTAACCTTAGGGTTGGTGAGTGGCATTGTTGGATTCCTGCTAAGTCATTTGACCAGCCATGCACTGGTTTTACTGGAGATGCAATTTATCTTCTGGTCGTATGTGGCTATTATTTTTGTCATTGCAAATTTAACTAAGGAACCGCTGATCAAAAAATTCTGAAGTTTGACACAGCTTTGACGCTTGCTATGATGTTCAACTTCTGAACATACTATTAGTTGCCTGGAGCATAGGATGGCTATGAGCGCTAAGCCAAAAAATCATTCTCCTGAAGTTTCAGTGATCATGCCTTGCTTGAATGAAGAAGAGACGGTAGGTAAATGCATCAAAAAGACTTTCGGTTCCTTTAAACGCCTCAATATTGATGGTGAGGTAATAGTCTGTGACAATGGCTCCACGGATAAGTCTGTCCAAATTGCTAAATCTCTAGGGGCAAGGGTCGTGTACGAGGCAAAAAAGGGTTATGGTAGTGCTTATATGAAAGGATTTGAAGAAGCAAGGGGTAAGTATGTTATCATGGGTGATTCTGATGACAGCTATGACTTTTCGGATATTGAAAGGTTCATCACTCCTTTGAGAGAAGGTAAGGATATGGTAATGGGCAGCCGGTTTAGAGGTAAGATTATACCCGGAGCTATGCCCTGGCATCATCGATATATTGGAAATCCGCTTCTGTCTTGGTTTTTGAATAGACTTTTCAAAACCGGCATTTCCGATGCTCACTGCGGCATGAGATCATTCACCAGGGAAGCTTACCGAAAGATGCGTCTATGTACCACGGGCATGGAGTTTGCCTCCGAGATGGTAATAAATGCGGCCAAGGCTGGACTGGATATGGTAGAAATCCCCATTACCTTCTATCCCGATGGTCGATCGGGAAAGCCCCACATAAGGTCATTCCGGGACGGATGGAGACATTTAAGGTTTATGTTAATGTACAGTCCCACCCATCTTTTTCTCATTCCTGGAGCTGGTTTGATGCTGATAGGATTAGTTCTTTCTATCGTCTTACTGAGAGGACCCATATTTATTGGAGGCCGGGGTTATAGCTTTCACTTTTCCATATTGGGAAGCTTATTGACTCTCCTGGGTTTTCAAATTATTAATCTGGGACTATATGCTAAGGCCTATTCTTTCATGCAATATTTCGAAAGAAGCGATAAATTCATCGAGAAATTTTATAGGTACTTCAAATTAGAATGGGGATTAGCCCTGGGTTTTTCTTTATTCATGGTCGGATTTCTAATGGATTTTTTCGTTTTGTATAGTTGGATCAAGGGGGGTTTTGCGGCCCTCCTGGAAGTCAGTAAGGCCTCTTTTGCCACCACTTTAATGGTGATGGGGGTTCAAACAATATTTTCCTCCTTCTTTTTAAGCATGCTGGACATAAAGAAAAAGTCGTCCTGAGGGATGAATTTGAAGAGCTAAGAAAATGAAAGTCTTAATGCTAAATCCTCCTTTTCTGCCTAGATTTTCCCGCTCGCAGAGGAGTCCTGCTGTAACCAAAGGAGGTACTCTCTACTATCCATTCTGGCTGGCCTACGCCACTGGGGTGCTGGAGGAGAAGGGTCATGAGGTAAGATTGGTGGATGCACCAGCAGAAGGGAGGGACCTGCAAGGTACTCTTGAATACGCCCGAGATTTTAAACCGAATTTGGTAGTTTTAGATACCAGTACCCCCAGCATCTATAACGATGTAAAGGTAGGTGGGCTAATAAAAGAGACTCTTTCAGAAAGTTTTATGGTTCTGGTGGGAACTCATCCCTCGGCACTGCCTGAAGAGACTTTAAAGTTAAGCAGTAAAATTGACGCTGTTGCCAGGGGAGAGTACGATTATACCATACTGGAACTGGCGGAATCACTAGAAGATAATTCCAATCTAGATTCTGTGGATGGCTTATCTTTTCGCAGCGGAGAGGATATTACCCATAACCAGGAGAGAAAACTTATAGCGGATCTCGACAAGTTGCCTTTCCTTAGCAGGGTTTACCAACGGCATCTTGACGTTAAGAATTACTATTTTGCTGCGGCCGATTATCCGGTGATTCAGATCATGACCGCTCGAGGTTGTCCTCATAGGTGCTTTTTTTGCGTTTATCCCCAGATTTTTCATGGTAGAAAATTTAGGCCCCGCACTGCCGGGAACGTGGTAGAGGAGTTTCTTTATATAAGAGGTAATTTCCCCGAGATAAAAGAAATTGGCTTTGAGGATGATACCTTTACCGTCAGTAGGAAAAGAACCAGAGAAATTTGCCGACTATTAATTGGAAATAAGAATAATCTGAAATGGTACGCCAATGTCCGCTCCGATCTGGACTTTGAAACTATGTCTTTAATGAAAGAGGCAAGATGCAGATTGCTGGTAGTTGGATTTGAAAGTGCATCTCAAAAGGTGCTTGACGGAATGCACAAGGGTCTAAAATTAGAGCAATCAATAGAATTTATGAAATATGCTAAGAAACTGAGGATTTTAGTTCACGGCTGTATTATGGTTGGTAATCCCGGTGAGACCAGAGAGACCATGGAGGAAAGCTTCAGTTTTGCCAGGAAGGTGGGCTGTGACAGCATGCAGTTCTATCCGTTAATCGTTTATCCGGGTACGGAGGCTTATGAGTGGGCCAAGGTTCATGGATACCTGCTAACAGAAGATTTTAGTCAATGGCTCACTCCCACCTTTGCTCATAACTGCGTTATTAGTTTTCCTCATCTAACCAGGGAAGAAATGGTGGATTTTTGTGAACAGGCATACAAAAGATACCATTTCAACTTTAGATATTTAGCTGGTAAGCTCCTTCAGACGCTGGTCTCTCCCGGTGAAGGTAGAAGAACCATAAGATCAGCTCTTAAGTATCTTGCCTATCTACGAAGGTGACTGTTAAGAACTCTAAGATTTGCCCAGGGAATAAAGCCATCAAATTATCCTTAAGTTACTTTCGACTTTCAGGTGTCTCTTCCAAAATAAGGGGATTATTCGGGGACCCTCGAGCTCAAAAAATATTGTTTTGGTCAATTCTTGCTCTGGCTGTCTTTATCCGAGTCTATGCTTTGGATAGCAGATCCCTGTGGGTTGATGAGCTATCGGTCGCTCACACAGTTAGCAGAGGAAGCCTGAAAGAGGTAATGAATTTACTGGGAGCTAATCCAGTATTATTTGCCCTGGTTCTCCACTATATTGGCAATCTCCTGGGAGAAAGTGAGTTCACTTTCAGGCTCCTACCTAGCTTTTTTGGGGTTGGTTCGGTCTTGTTAATCTATGTTGTTGCCCGAAGATTTATCAGTGAAAAGGCAGCCTGGTTAACCTTTATTTTATTTTCTTTTTCTCCCCGGCTCGTTTATTATGCCAAGGAGTTGAAACACTATTCCGGCGAGGTCTTTTTTGCTCTCCTGTTGGTGCTGCTCACAGAAAGAATTATCCATAGGGACAGCTGGAGAAATTGGGTTTTGTTCGCAGTCCTTGCCTCTTTAAGCGCAGGCTTTTCTCATGCTACTTTTTTTATTATCCCCGGATTGAGTTTGGTTCTATTATATTATGTTGCCTTTGTTAGAAAAGGAAAAGGTTGGTTACCATGGCTGGTGAGTAACGCTATAATAGGATCGATATTCTTCCTGTTGCTTTCCTTTACAATAGCAGGTGAGATTCCGGATAAATGGGGGTGGGTGGGGTTTCTTCCCGATATCACTAGTCTCACCAATTTTTTACTTTGGCTGGCAAAATCTCATGTGGAAATTTTAGGCTATATTTTTGACCTGGAAATCTTGGGTACGGTTCGATGGCCTAACAGTTGGCTGGCGTTGGTCCTAATTGCCATAGGTTTGAGCGATCTGGTGAAGAAGAATTATAAGAGGTTTCTCATCTATCTTCTAGCTCCTTTTCCCTTGGTGTTCATTGCTTCGTGGCTGCATAGGTATCCTTATGGGGGTAGTAGAATTATATTGTTTACCAGCCCCATGCTCTTTATCGCTTTTGGTCAGGGCTTGTTCAGAAGTATGGGAGTGCTCTATGAGAAGAGATATTTCCTGGCAGTTCTGGTGGTGGTGATATTGGTTTCTTTGCCTCCTGTATGTGCTATCCATCGTGGTTTAATGCCTCTTAGGCCTGGAGCAGAAATAGTTGTCCGCCATCTCGAAGAGAATCTGAAGCCTGGGGACAGGATTTACGTATATTATAGGGGCATACCCGTTTTTAGGCGTTATTATCAGGGAAGTTATGAGAACGTAGTCTTGGGCAAAATGCATCACCATGATCTTGATAGGTACATTGATGAAATTGATGAAATCACACAAGATAATCCTCGCCTGTGGTTATTTTTTTCTCGTCAGTGGTGGGGAACAGATGAAAGGGCGCTTATCTGGCACCACTTAGGGAAAAAGGGGACGGTCCTGAAATTGGAAGACCGGCCAGGAACGTCCCTTTTACTGTTTGAGATGAATCCTCTTTCCCATCCTGAGCCAAAGGTTTAAAAATGCTTAACGTTTCCGTAATCGTAGTCTGTTATAATGAGGAAAAAAATATAGCTGAGTGTCTGGAATCACTGGTAGGTCAAAACTATCCCCAGGGCTCCTATGAAGTCATTGTGGTGGATGGTAACTCTGAGGACTCAACCAGAGAGATCGTCTCTACCTATGCAAAAAGATACCCGTTTATTAGATTGGTTATTGAACCGAGAAGATACTATGCCATGACTAGAAATAAGGGGATACTCAATTCTAAGTATGATTATATTGCTTACACCGATGCTGATTGCCTGGTCCCCAAAAACTGGCTGAAAGTGATGGCAGAAGGTTTGTTAAAGAATAAGAAAATCAATCCCAGTATCGTTGCCGTAGGGGGATCAAATTTTGCTCCGAAAGACGCTAGTGTTTTCACTCAGGCGGTTCACATCACTCTAAATACCTTTATTGGGAGCTTCGGTTCCGTTACTGGCAAAGCCTACCCAGAATCTAGATACGTTACTGATTTGCCTACTTTAAATGCATTGTATGAAAAAAAAGTTCTGGAGAAAATGGGACTATTTGACGAGTCTTTGAAACAAGAGGGTGAAGATGCGGACTTAAATTTTAGATTAAGAAAAGCAGGTTTCAAACTTCGGTATATTCCGGAGTCATATGTCATCCATAAGTATGAACCAACCCCTAAAAAATGGGCCATGAAAATGTATAAATATGGAAGAGCAAGGGCCATATTGATGGTAAGAGACCCCTCCATGGTCAAGATTTTATATCTGGCCCCGATATTATTTGTTTTGATAATGATTACTACTTGTCTTTCAATTTTTAACCCCTTTTTTCTTATTCCCCTGGCTTATTTTCCCGTCATATTCATAATGAGTTTAATAGAATGTTTTAGGAAAAACCGAATTGGATTAACCTTTCAGGTCATGCTGGCCTACCTACTGACTCATTTTGGGTACGGATTAGGCGAGATTAATGTTCTACTAAGAAATTTGGCCATTAGGAAAAAGCCGAAATTCCTGGGGGATTCTCGTTGAATATCCTGTGTTGGTGCAAAGATGGTTGACTACGATGCTCTAGCCAGGGAGAACAAGTACCGGCCCGGTCACCCTGCCCGACATTCCAGTAGTGAGATCTTTGAGTTTTTTCAGCCGCGAGGCCGCCTGCTAGATCTCGGCCTGGGGTCAGGGGATCATTCGGCCTATTTTCTTGCCCGAGGATTGGACGTTGTCGCCGTAGATATTTCTGCAGTTCAACTAAGAAAATCGGACTTCATCAAAGTGGTTCTTGGCGATGTTCAGTATCTGCCTTTTAAAGGAGGCAGCTTTGATAGCGTCCTTTGCTCGGAGATATTGGAGCACCTTCCACATCCCGGGCGCTGTGTTCAGGAGATACATCGGATATTACGAGAAGACGGTACTGCGGTTTTTACCACACCTTGTCTGAACATCCCTCTGAAAGGTCTCATTCCTCTTTATAGAAAGCTGGCAAAGGTTGACTTAAGGAAAGATGAACACCTTGGGGTATACAGCGCTGAGGAGCTGATGGCCGAATTGAGGGAGTTGTTTAAAATTGTGGACGTTATGTACAAGGATTTCACCGTTATCCTCAAACGTCGGTGGAGTACTGGCTATCGTATTGATTCTCTTCTATCAAACATAGCTAGAAAGATCCCGCTATTTAAGTATTTTGCTGCATCAGTATTTTTAAAGGTAGTGAAATGATGGGTGGCGGAGAGACAACAAAGGTGGGGCCGAAATGAGCCGCCAAACGGGAGCCCCAATTTCCTCGGCTGCAAAAATTACCTTTCTTTTTCTGGCGCTCTGGTTTAGCTGCTATATACTCTATCCTGCTTGGATGCTTCCTCTTTCCACGAGAGGAAGGTTTTTAGTCTATCTGGGTCTTCTTCTCTATTTTTCTTTTAATGCCTGGCTCCTCTTTCATTGGATGAAGGCAAAAGTTAAATGGACCCCGAGCCTGCCCACCTGGGGTTTAGTTGTTAGAAAAATCAAGGAAAATTCGGTTTTATCTTTAACCATTTTACTCTGTGCTGGTCTGCATATTTATTCCATGATGCTCCCCCTAACTACCGGAGGTGATGAGGACGTTCATTCTACTGCCGGTCTGATGATTCTAAAAAATCTAGGAATTTACTCGGAGAGATTTCTTCATCTTTCCCCCCATGCTCTTATCCGTCTGGTAACTCTTTTGGCCATAATTGTAGCGCTCATTCTTATCTTCCTGGGAAAGAGAATTGAGCGAAAGATAGCCTCTCATCCAAAAAAACTATTAATTTTGGGATTTTTTCTCATTTTCGTTCTCCTGGGGATTTATTTCTATCTACTTCGAAATCACCCCTTTGACCAAGCTCTCTTTAAATTCCCTCCCTTAGAAAGAATCGCCCTCATTCTTCCCTATTCATTCTTCGGTGTCCATGAGTACGTGACCAGGCTCCCTTCGCTAATTTTTTCTTTGTTGACAGCCGTATTTATGTTCAAACTGGTTAGTCTTTACCGGGATAGGTGGACCGCTACCCTGGCAGGAGTGCTTTTTATCTTTATCCCTGTCTATTTTTATCTGGGCAGCCTGAGTTACCCGGAGGCGGGGGGAATGCTCTTTATTCTCCTGGCCAGTTTTTACTTTCTTAGGCACGCTAGGACCCTCAGTTATGATGACCTCCTGTTTTCTGTATTCTTCCTCAGTCTGGGAGTCCTCTACAAGCGAGTGGTGCTAGTAATGTGGGCTATATTCGGAATTCATTGGTTGGTGAGCAAGATGCGAGGGGAGAGACGGCTTAGCTGGTCAACCTATCTAAAATTTGTATGGATCGGACTGGTGCCCATAATTCCTCAGTGGATAATGGTAAGATTATTTTCTAATGTCGATTACTCTTTTGATCTCTCCAACTGGACTATTCTGAAGACGGCTACTCAAAATCTGACCATTATGCCAGGTCAGACCACCCTGCCTCTTTTTTTTCTTTTCGCTGGCGGCCTCATCTGGGCCTTGCTCAAGAGACGGGATAACTTAACTCTCTATGCCCTAATTTTGTTTGCTATTTATTATATATTCTGGACTTCTTATTTTTGCGTGGGTGATCCCCGCTACATGATGAGTGTCTTTCCCGCGGTAGTCATTCTAGCTGCCTCATTCTTAGGGGAATTGAGGAAGAATGCGAAAGCGAAAAGGGTAGTTTCCATTCTGGCCATTTTCCTGGTTGGATTTTTAATCTATAAGATTCCGGTTAATCCTGTAGGTAAATCTTTCAAATACGGAAGCGTATTTTACTTTTCCTACGGTGAGGTTTATAGCTATCTCAGAGATAATTTGAGATCAAAGGAGAAATTAGGCTTTATTTCTCCTATCACGACAGCAGTGGGATTTTATAGATATAAATTTGGATTGGAGCATAAACTAGACTTTGTTTTTCTATCAGAAGATGTTCTGTCAGATTCTGAAGCAACTCGCCAATATTTTAAAAAAGAAAATATAAGGTACCTTTTGGTTTTCTATCCCAAAAATTATCCTTTCTTCTCCCTTGACGTTTATGAACGAATAGAGAAATTTGTGGATTCATCAGAGAACATATTCATTGAGGTAAGAAAATCGGTCCAGAAGCACGGAGTTTTATGGCTTGGGGAGCTAAAACAATGAAGATAAAAAAAGAACACCAGGTCTTAGCTGCAATTATTCTGATAATTGTCTTGGTGGGTTTTAGTTACGCTTTTCTGGTTTCGGGAAGGCAACTTTGGCCTGATGAGCGTGATTTCGACACCATTGCTAAAAATGTCGTTCAAGGTAATGGATTTTCCAGGGTTCCTAACTCCTCAGTCCCTATGATTAGACGGGTACCACTGTACCCACTTTTTCTTGCTGGTATTTATGGAGTATTTGGGCACGGTTTCGCTGCAGTGAGAGTACTCCAGATCTTCCTGGTTGCGTTAACTGCCTTCATTGGCTATCTTGTGGCACGTATGATCTTTAAGGGAAAATTGGCTTTCCTATCTCTCTTCTTAATCGGACTTTGGCCACCCTTAATTGTCTTCAGCACCCGAATTATGTCGGAGGTTCTGAATACCTTTCTCTTATCTTTAAGCATCTTTTGTTTGGTAATGCTGGTCCATAGGCGGATCATTATACTAGCCTTTGTCTCTGGTCTTCTCATAGGAATAACTACTCTCTGTAAGGCTACTACTGTTTTATTTCCCATTTTTGTGTTTCTCTTTTTGATTCTGGTGTACCGCTCCAAAAAACAAGCTCTGTGCCATGGCCTAATCGTCATTTTGGCAACAGCTATAGCCATTTCTCCTTGGACGATCAGAAACTACCTCCATTTTAAGAGGTTTATTCCTGTTCAGTTGGGGGTCTCTCCGGCCTTATGGGTAGGGACTGATATCTCCAAGGGGGGTAGATGGCAGGGCGAAAGCAAAATGCCCCATCACCAGTTTAGCAAAGGACTAAGGGGAGATCACCTCTACGCCGAGAAATTTTATTTCAATGAATCAATAAGAAACATCAAGGAAAATCCGGCTGGGTACCTAATTCTGTTGGTCAAAAAAGCAGGTGAGTTTTGGAGAAGACCAAGCGTGGGGGGAGTAGAGAGGTTTGGCCTGAAGAAAATTCTCCTCCGGGGATCGAACTATCTACTCCATTATCTTGCTATAGTCTTTGGCATCATAGGCTCAATCCTGGTGTTAAAAAGAAAGATACTTCTGGCATATCCTTTGATCCTCATCGTTTTCTACTATACTCTTATGTATGCTCTTTTGTTTGCAGAACCTCGCTATTATATTCCGGTCTTACCGGGGCTTCTTATCTTGGCAACCTATGGTTTCTCCAGAACTTTAGCTAAACTTGGGCCAAAGTACCGGAGGTTTCTCAAATATTTTAGCAGCCAATAGTTTAAAAGAGAATCAGCGAATTAAAGCCTATGTAAGATCTCAATAGGAACAGGGTTCCGGAGGTTTTTGCTGGTGGAAAGCTGTTTAGTTCAGGGGGGATGTTTACCATGGCGAAAGTGAAGAAGAGCAGGGAAAAGGTTATCATTATGGGGGCAGGTCCGGCTGGGCTTGGTGCAGCCTTCCAGTTGTCTAAAAACGGGATTGAAGCAATGGTGGTGGAAAAAGATGATGTGGTTGGAGGTATTAGTAGAACCTTAAAGTACAAAGGATATTATTTTGATGAAGGTGGACATGCATTTTTCTCCAAGAGCGATGAAGTCAATAAGATTTGGCATGCCTTGCTGGGACCTAGTCTAGTCAAAGTTGAACGGCTTTCCAGAATATACTACCAGGGCAAGTTTTTTGATTTTCCCTTAAAGCCAGGAAATGCTCTCTTCGGTATGGGTTTTATGGGTTCAATGGTAATACTGGGAAGCTATGTAAAATCGAGGATCTTTCCCTATAAGAAAGAGAAAACTTTTGAGCAGTGGGTCTCTAATAGATTTGGAAAAAAGTTGTACCAGGTCTTTTTTAAGACCTACACGGAAAAGGTCTGGGGAATTCCCTGCTCGCAAATTGGGGCAGAGTGGGCAAGACAAAGGATAGGAGGAGTATCTCTCTTTTCAGCAATTAGGCATGCATTTCTGGGACGAACCAAAAGTCGTACGGACATCTTGACTGGCGAGCTTCGTTATCCACCGCTAGGGCCGGGAATGATGTACGAGGCCATGAAAACCAAAATACAGGGAATGGGCGGTTCGGTAGTTCTAGACAGCGAGGTAATCAGCATAAATCATAATCAAAGTGAGGTTCTAAGTATTGCCGTGGCGAATAAGGCTGGAAGGGAGAAGAACTTCGGGGGCACGAAATTCATCTCAACCATTCCGATTTCTCTCTTAGTTCAAAGAATGACCCCGAAACCACCACCAGATGTTCTGGAGGCCTCTAGAAAGCTAAGGTATCGGGGACTATTGGTGGTCCATTTGATAATCGACAGGCAGGATCTATTTCCTGATAATTGGCTCTTTATCCATTCGCCCGAAGTGAAAGTCGCCCGAATCCAAAACTACAAGAATTGGAGTCCTCGAATGGTTCCCGACCCGACAAAAACCTCTTTAGGACTGGAATATTTTTGCAACGAAAACGACGATTTCTGGAATCAACCTGAAGAAAGACTCATTGCCATAGCTATAGAAGAGTTGAAAAAACTAAGTATTGTAGACGAGCATGCCATTCTAGATGCTTTGGTTTTTAAAATTCCCCACGCCTATCCTGTTTATTATAGGGGGTACCGTGAGCCTCTAGAGACCGTAAAACGTTATCTAGCTACCTTCGGTAACCTGCAAACTGTGGGTCGGGGTGGAATGTACCAGTACAGCCACATGTATCATTCTATCCTTACCGGCCTTATGGCCGCAAGAAACATACTAGGGTCAAACTTTAATATCTGGCAACTCAATGTCAATGAGGACTATCATGACGTAAAATCGGAATAAGCTGAAGGACGGGACTGCTTCTAAAATAGATTTGTAAGAATCCAAGTTTTCAGGAAAGGAATGTCGGCAAAAAAGGTCTTGTTTTTAGATACAGAATATAAGCGATTTTCCTCAATCTTTTTTGATGAGCTTTCATCAAGGTTGGGTAGAATGGATATCATTAAGAT
>JABUBK010000216.1_pt1 | contig 12887 bp, 26 predicted proteins | sample 7332671 | NCBI WGS metagenome assembly JABUBK01 (sample SAMN07256342, study PRJNA390944) | subsurface metagenome | isolation source: Methane hydrate marine sediment | place: Pacific Ocean: Eastern North Pacific, ODP site 1244 | collected 2002
ACAGGTGATCTCGGCTTCAGGTTCATCAGGGGATTCCTCTTCAGTTTCCTCTTTTTCTATGACTGTGGATTCTACGTCTTTTATGTCGTCTGGGACTCCTTTATTCCTTAGTCTATAGTCTCTGTATCCCTTGCCTTTGGCTCCAATGAGCATGATTCCTGTGTAGCAAAACATGAATTCTAGGAAATATTCGTCTAGGATGTCGGGCATGTATTTTTCCATCATGCGGTGGGTTAGTCCTGCAAAACGTTTTTCGCTTGGATCTGTTAGTCGTCCTGTGCTATCTGTGCTGAATCTCCATCCATCATAGCCTGTCCAATCTCCTATTTTGTCAAAAGTGAAACATAGTAGAAATTCGGTGTCGTCTAGGGTGAATCCGTCTGTGATTTCAGGGGGTGTGAGTGGTTCATCTATGTCGTCAGGTATTTCAAAGTCATCAGGGAATGGGATCTCAGGTTCTACAGGGGCTTCAGGTTCATCGTCTTCAATAATATATTCCTCTGGTTCCTCTGGGACTTCTACAATGAATTCAGGTGGTTTTCCTAGGATCGCCTGTCTTTTACGCATTTTTCCTACGTATGTGTGCGAGGGGTCTTTTCCTTCGTATTCGTCATCGGGGTATCGTTTGTTGAAAACCATGAGGGCTATTTCTTTGTCGTCTAGGGCTGGATGTGTTTCTATGGTTTCTTTTATGACTGCTTGAAGGGGTGTTAATCCATGTTCATCTTTACTCATAGACCTCTCACTCTCCATATTGTTTTTCTGGGGATCACAATGTAGTATCGGAATTTATCTTTAAAATCGTCAAAATATTCTAGCTCAAAAGTGGCGTTTTTGAAGCTGGCTAGGGTTACTAACTCTTTGTTTTCATAGATCAGCCAGCCTACGGATTCGATTTCAGCTAGTTCTCTGAGATAATCTATGTCTATTATATTGTGTGATCCGTGTGCATCTCCCCATGTGATCTTAACGATTTTACCTAGGAATTCGTCTATTCGTCTATCTATCACTTTGACGGTTTGTCGTTTAGACATAATTACGTTCACACTTCCCTAGGCAATGTTTATGTAAAATTGGTTGAGAAATTGGGATTAGTCTACCTCCGCAATATGGGCATCTACCTTTTTTCCACCTGTCGCCTGTGATTTTTATTGAATAAAGTAGGGGTAGGTCTTTGATCTCAAGATATTGGAATTCTTCACTCACTTTTACCTATCTCCCTTATGTCTAGCTCTTTCTGAGTGAATCTTCTCTCAACCTTTTTCCATCCTTTTTTCGTCATGGGGTGGCATCTTATGCATTGAAAGTAGTGGGTCAGCATCTGTGATCCTCCTTTGGTAGATTTGGCGATCCAGCTTTTTCGGGGTGCGTGGTAGGGTAGTTTTTCTTCTACGTCTTTGACTGTGTAGCCTAGGATGTCTGCATATTTCTTTAGAAGTTTTTTGCAGAATGGGCATTGCTCTTTGGGTAGTTCTGGTAGCGCGCGCAGATCATCTGCTAGGTTCATGTGGATCATTCTTTTGTTTTTATGACCCTAGCGGATAAGTCGAAACTCCATGTTACTTTTCCTGAGTCGCTTATGTAGTCGGCTATGGCGTGTAGAAGTTTGGCTAGTCTTGTGCTTTTAGGGTCTTGGACATTGAGGGATATGCTCATTTATCGTCATCCTCAATGTCTTTCAGGTCTCGTCCTATGGGTTCCTCTTTTTCTTTGTCTTCTTCGTAGACGCCTGCTGCGATCATGCAGAATCCGATTACTACGGCTAGGGTTCCGATCAGGACTAGGATTGTCGATCCGTCCTTTCTTTGCGTGATTGATCTATGGCGTCTGGTTCCTCAGCAACAACCTCAGCATCATCTAGCTCTTCAGGTTCAGGCATTTTGGGTATGCTGAACCATTTGAGGATTCGATCTGGTCTTAATTCTGCACATTTCTTGCATAGTAGGCTACCGCTTCTGAGAATAGCTATTTCTATGGCTTCAGCTTGGTTGGTGATCTCATCGTTGCATTCTTCGCATCGGGCTTCTATGTAGAGTATGGGACTCATTCGTAGCCTCTCCTTTTCATGGTGGTTACTTTCAATGAAACTTCATGTCCTATCTCCATGAGAAGGTAGGCATGTCCCATCATTGATTTGAGGGGAGTCTTACTCACGCCCTCTGCCTTGACTTTTGTAAGTTCAAGGATCTCTTTCTCGTCTGGCTCTAAGGTTATCCATAACTTCATCTTTTTAGCTCCTTAGAGGTTTTGACCTTCTACGGGTAGGTTTCCTTTGATTACTGTCTGAGTAGACACTAGGTACATGCACCGTGCTTTGTTGGTTCCTCTATCCCTGCATGGAACATAGTCTGTCTTTTTCTTTCGCTTCATGATGGGTCTCCATTTTCCGACTTCAGGACAATACATCTCTGTCATGTCTTCGTTTGTTTTGGCTCCCTTCTTGCATGAATGAATGAGGACTGTGATTCCCTTCTGTTTCTGCTTTCTCAGGGTCTTGCTGTCTGCTATTGCTTCATCTCTTGTTTTACATGCTGTGCAGAATTTCTTGGCTGCCTCAATTATTCCGCTACCTAGAAGTTCTGACTTTGGAGATTTCTGAAGGCAATACCATCCTTTTCCGACTTTCAGGGGTGCTTCATGTTCTCCTAGGTAGAATAGAAGTGGGCATGGGTCATCTAGGGTTTCATATTGATTTTCCATGTCAAAGTGTTTTTCTAGTATGTGATTGAGGGCTTTTGATACGTTTTCATTTTTTGATTCGGCTTCATCCTTTATCATTTTTCCTAGTTCATCTGAAGTTCTGAATGTGAATTTGTCGGTCATTCTTTGACCTCTGGGATCTCATCGAGTTTTATGGTGTGGTAGGTGGGATTGAGATCGGTTCGCTGGATCTCTATGACGTCCACCAGTATCTTGTCGCCTTTCTGAAGTCCCATCATATTTGATTGTTTTTTAGAGAAGTGTATTCGGTGGTATGGTTTTCCATCGATAAGGTAGCATTTGACTTCTAGTAGAAGTCTCATTGGTCTCAGCCTCTTTTATAAAATTAAGGCTTACGCTTAAAAGAATTTATATCAAGAATGTTTGCTTTGTCTCATACTATTGTGTCAATACGGTTATTTATTTTTTAATTTCTAATGAGAGTTGCATAAAGCTTTTAAGCTTTTAAGTTTAGATAAAATCGTGGTTGTGTGTAAGTCCTAGTGGGAGTTCTGATTGGTCTCAGCCTCTTCTAGGCTTCATAACCACATAAGGCTTTTGAAAATCTGAAAGGGGAGGTCTGGAAAAGTGCGATATGAGATATTGCATACTGAATACTATGATGAAAATGGAAATGCGATTTTATGGAGTCTATTATTTGATGGTCAAGAATTTGTTTTGGATATGGATGATCTTTTGACGATTGCTAATATTTTGAAAACGTTTTTTGAAGACATGGGTGTTACTGAAGGGGTTATCTTTCCTCTGGTGAACCGTCAATAAGTTATAAATGGAGCATTAAAATAGCTGTTTATTAGACACTAAATCTCTTATAAAACGCTTGTCTCTCTCTTAAGATTCTAGTATATCTGTGCTTTCGTGAAATAAACTTATAAAACTGCTTAGATGGGGTTCCTTTATAATTGATTTGTCTACCGCGTAGTGTCTATTTTGTCTACAGTTTTCGGAACCTTTTAGCTAAACTTTCCGTGAATATTTTACCCATTTTCCGTAAAATGTCTACCTGTGGAGGTTAAGGAGGGATTTTATACACAATATAGACACTTTTTACACTATTCTTAGTAGTATGTGTATAAATCGTCACCATCCAGAAAAGGTCTTTTATACACTGTTTAGGTCTTAATTTCATGAATAAAGGCTGAAAAGGGCGTCCTTATTTTCATTGAGGCTTTTTCCTGTGCGCGCGCGCTGTCAGTATCTTCTAGCATACGCGAGCACAAATAGAGTGCTACCATGCTGAGGAGGATCGAGATCACAATCATGATCCAAACGGACTCTTTCAAGCGGATTCACCTACTCGCGCGCGCATAAGAATTCCAATGGGGTAATTGAAACTCACCTGACCGCACCAAGAACATTCCCACCTCGTCCAGCCATCGGAGAAGACAGACTTCGTATGAAATACGATTTCCACAGAAGGCTCTTTGGTGAGAGGTCTGATATGCGTGTTGCTCTCACACAGGCGTTTAACCTTCTCCTCTGAGATCAGTGTAGGTTTATCCATGAATCAGTCCTCTCCAAGATTTTATACACGGTTTCAAGGGGGCAACATGAGATGCCACGCCTCATGCAGTTACTTAGGGTGTTTCTCATATTCGCCTATCCCCAACCACCTACATTATAGACAAAATATCGTACACATTTTGAAGCATTGATAGGAGTTCGATACCTTTAGGCGTGGTGAAATACTTGCATATTCTAAGACCACGTTCTATTTCCCATACGGGTCTAATGAATTTTTTTTGTAGCATAAACCGTATGTATCCCTCGATTATAGACCACTTGGTATCATGTTCTTCTCTTATGAAATATCCCGATGTTGGTGTTTTACATGCACTCAGTATTTGATATACGGTTTCAAGCCTGATCCTAGACATGGGTTTTATGAAATACTTTAACGCCATATCTGTAGAAGCTCCAATCTTGCTAGGGCGTCTTCGACTCGTTCAATGAGTGCATCCAAGGTTTTCTCATGTTCAACAAGAATGTCGATAACCATGTCTAAGGCATCCATTTTCTTCTGAGTGGACATGGATCAATCCTCTTCTAAGATAATCCCCTTAAATGCGAATACATTGGGGTCGCCTGAAGCCTCCACGATCTTCGCATATACCTTACGGGCTACGTGCTCCCAGAATTGCTTTTCAGTCATCAAAGGGTAGTATAACCTGTGATGTCCACCTTTCCCTGTGCGGTCATGCCATCCTAGAACACCCTCATCAATCATGTCATTCAAGAAGAAGATCACTGAAGCCCTCGACTTCTTATCATCTGTTGTCTGCATGAACTCCCAAGCTTTCCCTGAACCAATGGGATCGTCAAAAGTCACATTTCCCCAGATATGTAATAGAAGATAGCACTGATATTTTTTGAGGAGCATAGGTAATCCTGTTTTTTCAATATCCAACTTCACGTTAGTTCACTTAAGACATCTTAAATTAGACTAATAAAAGCTTTTATGTTACCCTAAGATGGGGATGGTTTATGAGTGGAGGAAATATAAAGAATTCCATGCGGAAAACCACTTTTTCCCTGCCTAATGAATTATTTGAAAGAATGTCTAAGCATCTTGAATCTCGTTATGGAAAAACTAGGGGTCGTATGGCGATATTCATTCAGGACGCTATAAGGGAGAAGCTTGATAGGATTCAATTAAAAGAAGAATAAAAGTCGCGCGCGCGCGCATTAGGTGGAGATCGGTAGCGGGTTTTTGTGCATCTCATTGAGATACCAACTACCGATCTCCATTACCTATCGTAGCTCCATTTTCTTTTTAAGAATTGAGTGCTTGAAATACATTGTGCATCTCATGGAGAAAGTAGAAACCTTAGAGATAGAAACGTTAGATATTCCTACAAAAGCTGAAGTGGACATAAAAATTCAAGCTCTGGTTCTGAAGCTGCTACTATGTCCTGAAAGTTTCACTTTGCTAGAATTATCTGAGCTTCAAAAACACATGGAAAATGAGGGCTATATCTAGATCATCTTCCCCAATGATAGGACTACAAGGGCTATGACTAGGGACTCATGGTGGACAAAATCCCTAGCATCAAAAAAGCATCCGTTTTTAATCCTGTGATCTATCAGGACTAGACCTGCTAGGAATAGCGGTATCAACCATCCTTTTCTCATTCTGGTCTCCCCTTGAATATGTTTCTTAATGCAGTTAGCATTCCATTGGCTGCATTGATGTTAGCGTGATCTATGACCATCCAACCACATTTTATCTTTCTATCATCTTTTAGAAGGATTGTGCCTTTTGTTATACCGTTTCCAAAGCTCCATGTATCTAATATGTCATCAATGGTGAATTCGAGTTCAGGGTCTACAAATATTGCACTGTCGCCTATGATTTCATCTTTTTCATTGTAGATTTTGGTTTTTCCTTCTCTGTAGTCTTTACCCTTCATAACGGTAAGTCCTCTAGCATTGACCTTGCTTTTAGTGTCCTGAAGGTCTAGCTCCTGATTAATAGGGAAAATATATACGCCCATTTCTTTCACCTAGCTCACTACGAAATCTGCTACCCAATCAGGGGTATCGAATAGATACCATGTCATTTTTCCGTCATCTGCACAGTCAAGTATGACTTCGTATGTGGTATCTTTCAATACGCCTTCTTCAAAATCCAATACGCATGAAACGTATGACTCGCTGGTTGTCTCTAGATAAGTCTTCTGCACTCCATTGAATCTAACTCTCACTTCAGCACCGTATGCATCATTGTCTGTCGCAAATAGAGTCCTTATATCGGCATCAAGTATTCCCGTCTTGTTAGTTATAACCGTCCACTTCATGCAGGGTTTCCATCCTGTTCCTGCAGTCCAAGAGGGGTTGAAACCTGTATCGACTTTACCAGAAAATTCTATTGGTTTATGTAGAAAATCCTGTTTGAATGTTAAATCGCCTACTTCTGCTGCTCCTCTCTGGGGCATACTATCAAGTCCATGCGGTTATCTCTATGTTCTTCCCTGCTGCTCCGCATCCAAAGTATATCGTGGTGGCTGCTAGCTTCAGGTTGTCTTCATAGTTTTCCTTGCCTGATTGAATCGTGTAGTAGGGTTCTGTCGGGGCTGCTACCTTTCCTGTTTCGTAGGCTATTCTGAAGGCGGTGTCATTCTCCCTCATCTGTATACAGAATCTCTTTGTCCCTGCGGGTAGTGCCTGAGAATATTCTGTGTCTGCATCGGTCATTTCTACATTGTAGATCATGGGGGTTGTAGCCTCTGATTGTGGATCTATGGTGGTTCCTGCTGAATCCTTCAAGGCTACGGGGTTCACGATCTCTGAAATAGCTGATTCCCTCTCAGCTACCATAGACTTGTCGCCTCCACACTTCAGGATTAGCGTGCATCCTGCTTGTGCAGTGTTCGTTATGTATAGCTTCTTGAAGGGTATCTCCTTTGACGCCCTGAAACGCCTGTATTTGTTGGCTTCATAACTTGGGTTGCTAGGGCTGTTGAACCTCATCTGTGCTGAAGCTCCTGAAGTGATTGAGTCTATTTCTATGAAGTCGTTTTGTCTGAATCCTTTGATGAAGTCCTTGTCCCTAGCGGTGGCTAGGTCTATAATTACTTCCCTCTGGTCTACTAGCTCTTGGGTGTCTCTCAGTCCCTTTTGGATTATGCTTTCATTCATCTATTTTCTCACCTTTTTCATTAAATCCATTGAAAGTATGATAGGATAGGCTTTCCATGCTGCAATTAAGAGGATTAGGATAAGGGGTATCGTCCACCATCCGTCATACCATTTCTCGGTCATCTTAGTTCACCTATGAAATTCCTCAAGTTTCTGAGTTCCCCTTTCAGCTTGAATAGGTAAAGGTCTATCCATCTTTCCTGTGATTCTAGTTCTGCCTCTTCGTATTCGTCCCTTAGATCCTGTTCCTCTTCAGTGAGTGTGATTCCTTCCCGTTTTTCGTATGCTTCTCTCACGGTGTCGGCTGGTGAATTTACTCTGATTTTAGCATAGTAGGTCTCCCGTTCATCGATCTGCTCCTGTGTCATGGGTATCTCATTTCCTTCATCGTCTGTTCCGATTCCGTAGATCCGTGCTCTCTCTAGGGCTGCCTCTTGCTCGGCTTTCTTGTCTGCTTTAGCCTGTAGATATTCAGGTGAATTGAGGTATCGTTCACGGTCTATGAAGGCATGGGCTGCATCTAAATCGACACAATATTTTCCGTGTCCTTCAACCTTCGCATAGTATCTGTTTTCGGATCTATTGGGGTGGTAGTAGATTGGGATTCCACTGTAGGTATCGCATACTCTAGGGGTTTCTGGGGGTGGTTCGTAGACTACATCTGTGGGTTGCTGCTCTAGGGCTGCATCGATTTTCTTTTCTACGTTGTTTCTTCGCCAGCATCTACCTGAAGGTGCTTTAATCGTTGGGTATAGTCCTTCTTTGTGGACTGCGTGGTAGCATGTCTCCCAATATGTATAGGATGTTCCGTCTGATTGTTTTCCCGTTTTTTGTGTCCGTGTTCGGTATAAATCGTAGCCTCTGTATTCCCCTGCTAGTTTAGCCATCTATTTTTGCCTCCGCTAGTGCCTTTTTCGCTGCTTCATCGCTGGCGTGGTTCACAAGATAGAGGTCTGTGGGTATGTTGATCAATGCATAGATCATAAATAGAAATAGGAATGTAGCTGGATCTTCCCTGATATTTGTAAAGCTCATCGTGGCTAACCATGTCCCCATATTCTTCAAGGCTAGGATTATCCCTAGGGTGCTGACCTTCATGGTTAGAGTCTCCTAGGTTTAGCTAGAAGATCCACTCGCCCATGAATATTACTGCTATTCCTAGGGGTAGCCGATACTTGGTGGGGATATTCGCCCTAGCTCCGTAGAAGATACACAGGACTCCTAGAATGGTGAAGACGATCTCGCCTACGGTAAGGCTGTGCTCGCCTGCTACCTTCTTGTGTCCTGACATCTTCGCCTGAGTGTAGACCTCTCGCAAACTCATTTCTGTTTCTCCCATCATGCTCACCTACATTAGATACCTCTCTAGCACCCTCAAACCTGCGTTTGTGGCTGCTGTGTGTATGTTCACCTTGCTGAGTAGGGTGCTGTATTGTCCTGAGTCGTAGCCGTTGGGGAATTCCATGTAGAAGAATCCTGTGGCTAGTGCTTGCTGGTAGGCTACGGTGTTCATCTCCTTGATGTGGCTGAAGTATTGCTCATCTACAAGTCGGTGCTCTCCATCCTTTTTGATGCCTAGGAGGGTTAGCATGTCGTATTCGGTGTCGCTGAGTGTTCCATCGTCATCACAGGTATAGAGGTATCCGAAGATTCGGTAGGCTCTTTCGTGGTCAAAGTCCATCCATCCTTCGTCCGTTCCGTATCTCTTCCATCTCAGGTATCTTTCACAGAGAATTCTCCAATCTGAAACGTCTAGTCCACTTGGGACTTCAGATTCTACGACTGATACCTGAACATGGTGGTAGTTGGAGCCTGCGGGTGCGTTGTCGGTTATGTCTAGGTCTAGGCTGCTGAATAACCATGAAGGTAGGGGCATAGCCCTTTTGATTACAGGATCTGTGAAAAAGAGCTTGTAGAATCCTGTGCTCAGGTTCTGTTTGTTGATTATGGCGATCTGCTTGGACATTCCACCTGTCATCTCTTTGAGGTGTCCAATGTTTGAGTTCAAGTCGAGTGAAAGTATGTCATCGGCTAGGGTTCCCTGCTCGCCTGAAGCTGTAGTGGATTCTCCGATTGAGACTATAATGGCGTGAATGAGTCTGTCGGTGGGGATCTCGAAAGTCATTGTCTCGGCTGCTGCTACAGTTCCTGAGCTTTGTCTTTTGAGTTTTCGTGATCTAAGGTTCTCAGGTCTAACGATCTCGGCTAGTCCTTTGGAGGCAAATAATTCTGTCTCCATTCTTGACATTACCATACGTTGTCGTTTTATAAAGTGGCTATGGTTTCAATATAAGCAGAGTAGTTACGGTTTTATTCCTATATCTTTTTCAATTAATTCTTTCATGTAGGCATATATTGAAGCGTGTCTTTCCTTCTCTACCTTTTCTCTTAGTTTCTCAAAGTCTCTTTTATTGAAAAATATGGTAGGTGTTCTAGGCATTGATTTTCCTCATTGTTATTTTGTTTAGAAGGTTCGTGCGTTCTGTTGAGGGCATTAACCATTGCTTGTATTTTGAGTCATATACGTCTATGACCTTGAAGTTTCCTAGTGCATCCATCTTTTTTGTGAGTGTGTCTATGTCCTCTGATTCTACCACTAAGATCGCCCTGAACCTCATTTCTTCATCCTCTCTTTGATCTCAGCATCGGATAGTCCCTGTCTATGAAGTTTTAGGCGTGCTCTCCATGCTTTTTTGAGGTGTGGGGGGGTCTTCTCGCTTTTGATCATCGCTTCTACGGCTTTCCAGTTTACGGCTCTAGGTTTGCGTGGTTTAGGTAATTTCTCTGTTTTTCTACCATCTTTTTTCGCTAAACCGTCTATGGCTCTCAGGTGCTCCTTGATCACTTGGTATCTATTTCTGACGGTCTGGTTTATTGCTACGATCACCTCATGGTATGTAGGTTCTGAATATTCTTCGCCCATTAATTCATGTCTGATCTTGCGTCTGTCTAGTCCCGCATAGAAGTCCTTTAGGGTAGTTGGATCAGTTCCTGTCTGCTGGCTCACCACTTCTAGGCTCACGCCTCGGTTTGAAGCTAGACTTACAAAAGTGTGTTTCATGGCTACGTGGGATGTTAGAGTGAAGGGTATCTCCGCTTTGAGTCCCGCTTGTTTAAGATCATCATTGATCATAGTTAGTTTTCTTGGGAATATTTTTTGGTTCGTTTTGAAGTTGAAGTCATAGATGTATTTTTTAAGCAATTCTAGGCTTTCAGTTGGGAAATCTCTTTCTACGTAGTCCTTTGTTTTTGTTTCATACATGTTGATCTGGTTTGTAGCGTATGAAATATCGCTTGGTTTTGTTAATTTTATGCTGCTGAATCGTGATCCGCATTGAATTCCTATGAAGAACATAATTAGGGTGTCAGGGTATTCTATGTTGTTTATTACCGATTCTATTTCATACTCAGATTTCAACCAGTGTGTCTTCTTGGCTCCTTTTGGTCTTTTCAGTTCATCAGTTGTGAATATGTCCTGTAGGTCTCTTCTCCCGCAATGTTTCATCCATGCTCTCAGTGCACATGCCTTGTGAAAGGATATGGTTCCCATCATCTCATCTCTGAAGTCAGGATGATTCCATAGAATTTCGTAGTCTTCCTCTACCCATGATATTGGGTCTTTCTTGCCTAGGATTCTCCATGCGATCAAGCCTATTGTTACGTATTCGCTGTTGTGTGATTTCCCTACTCTTTTTTCTATGAAGTCCTTGACGGTCTCTGAGTCCCTGAAGGTCTCCACGTATTTTGGAATTCTTTTTCTTTTGGGGGCTTCTCTCACGGGTCTTTTAGGTTCAGCCTCTAACCAATTATACATGGTTGCACGGGTTTTTCCGAATGTCTCTGAAAATTCTTTGCCTGCTCCTCTTCGCCATGTTCCCTTGATTACTTTTCCGTCTGGGTCATATTTGGCTCCGTGTCTCTTCAGAATGTCATGCATTTTCTGAATGTCTTGCATGGTGGCTCTAACCATTCTTCTTAGCCTCCTTTTTTATCTTGGAGATGTAGGCTTTGCTAGGTTTTCTTTCCTGAGACGGGCATACCCTCCATCCTTTTTTCGTCATGATGTACCAGTATGCTCCTTTGTGGTAGCTACCGTCTTGTTTCTTCTTTCTGACGATTGATCCTATGACGGCTGTTCGTCCGTGCTGTCGTTTGAATTCCTTGCCTATGTGAACCTTGATTCCGTGTGCTGTGGTTCTCTGTTTTTTGAGTTCAGATTTCTTTTTTCCACCTTTCCATCGCTTGAATGTTCCGTCCTTGTTTCTTATGAGGGCTTTTTCCCTCTCAGGTGTCCATTTTCTATCCATTGGTCTCAGCCTCTATTTTCTTTTAATTCCTCACTCATAAGGTATCGGGTTGCATAATTCTGATACTCCATTGCTCCAATGTATGAAATGGTGGGGTTCAATACTTTTTAGCTCATCTGCTGGTTTTCCTATGAAGGATTTTATGTATTTTATGTCATTGGGTAGGTAGGTGTGAAACAGAAACCAATGTTTGTTTAGTGCACAACAGTCTTTATGCACATTGGCGATACGTCTACTTGTCATTAATACACCTATTCCTCTGTTTCTTCCCCAATGTATGATTTTCTTAAGACTTGGGGGCATGGGTTGCTGTGGTGTGGCGTAGAAGTCGATACTCTCTATTGCTAGCACCATGTTTCTTTTTTCCCATATTTGGCTGCATATTATGTCGAATTCTTCTACGTTAGCTGGTTCGGTGGGTTGGTAGACCTTGAGGTTAGGATCTTCAAAGTCTAGGTATTCTTTTTCGCTGTCGTATAGTAGCACTTTCACATTGGACTCTAGGTATTTTTTGATTAAGTGTCTGAATAGCACACTTTTACCCATGTCGTTTACGCCTATGATCATGGTTTTTTCATTGTGTTTTAGTCTGATTTCAGTCATGTTCATTCACAGAATCCTTTTAGTTTTCTTTGCTTTATCGTGTGGATTCTACAGGTTCTACAGTAAAGGTAGATACCTAGATCCTCACGTTCAGATCCGCAATGAGGGCATGGTGTAGGCATTTTCATTCATCTCTCTCAGGTGGTTTGAGGGCTATGAAGATCCTGTCTTCCCCTTGTAGTTTACTTTGGAATATGTCGCCTATGAGGTTGAATTCTAGGTCTTCTTTGTCTTTATGTGTGAGTGTAATTTTTATGTCGAATTTGAAGGGTAGCATTTTCTGTAGCATCATGTTGATCATTTCTTCTTGACTCATGGTTCTATCGCCTCTACCTTTTTCGATACTTCATCTAACTTCTTTTCGATTTTTAGTCCCAAAAATAGTATTCCGATTATGGTTATCCCTTCTAGTATTCCGATTGCTAAAAGGAGAAACAATTCTATCATGGAGTTTGCCTCTTCAGTCTTTTCATGAATCCTGATTCTCCTTTGGCTTTGGCTCCTACGGGTAGTTCATCATCTTCGGTGATCTCGGCTTCAGGTTCATCAGGGGATTCCTCTTCAGTTTCCTCTTTTTCTATGACTGTGGATTCTACGTCTTTTATGTCGTCTGGGACT